>Ga0172377_10001813_pt1 | contig 21792 bp, 22 predicted proteins | sample Pumphouse3metaG_FD_119749 | JGI IMG/M metagenome (GOLD analysis project Ga0172377, IMG submission 119749) | Leachate microbial communities from a municipal landfill in Southern Ontario, Canada - Pumphouse #3 metaG | ecosystem: Engineered > Solid waste > Landfill > Unclassified | place: Canada...
GATGCTCACCTGTTTTTCAAGCTTCACCATATATTCCGCGACTTCGGAAAAATCATACGTCATCCCCTGGAGTTCCATTTCGAGCGGGGATACCTGATTCAGACTCACAAGCCACATATTCGGCGGAAGCATCGAAGATATATTTTCGAACAAAATAACCCAGCGTTTCTTGCTCACCTGGATGGACTTGAGCGCGGCCGTCTTCTGTGCGATGACATTGAGCTTTGCGTCCAGATCGGCGATTTTGTTCAGAAGCGGCTTTTCCTTTTCCACTTCCGCCTGGGTTTCCGTCAATTCATTTTCCAGGGAATTCTGAGTTTCCCATACGTAAGTCTGCAGCATGAATGCCGCGACAATGAACACGAAGAGGGCGACAGTGGGCCATATAATGCGCCGGTCCACGATCCAGGTAAAGTCGGTCTTGGACTGACGGAACTCCGCCGGAAGCAGATTGATTTCAATACAGACGTTCTTTCCCTTTGCCATCAGAACTTCCTCACGGCAAGTCCCAGAGCGGGAGCGTAAATATTCGATAGCGCTTCGGATATGCCGTTCGGCCCGAATACGCCCGCCTCGCTCGCAATCCGCTTGAACGGATTGAGCGTCGCCGTTTCAATATCTGTTTTCTGCTTGATATACGCCGTAAGGCCGGGGAGCGATGCCCCGCCGCCGCAGAGCAGAATGCGTTCCGGCTTATTGCCGGATTCCGCGGAGGAGAAGTAACGCATACCGAATTCAATGGCGCTCGCGACTTCTTCAAAAGCGAGCTGCATCGCCGACTCCACGTCCGCTTCGGAGAAGCCCTCGACGGAAGCGAGGCTGCCGCTTTCAAATACGGCATGACATTTCGCAGCGTCAATTCCGAGATGACGGCTTAAAAGCGTGACCACGGAATCCATCGAACCGCTGGTGAGGGTCCGGGCGGAATGGAACACTCCGTTCATGATGAATGCGATCGTCGCTTTCTTTTCGCCGATATTGAAAAGGGCGACGGTCTGTTCCGCCTGTTCATCAGGGACCGTCGTAAGATATGCGTTCACTATCCCGAAAATATCAACGTCTATCGCGGAAAGATGATAGCCGGCATCACGGAAAAAATTAGACCAGGTATCGAGCATTGCGTTTTTAGCGGCGACGATCATCACCTTGACTTCACCTTCCGTGCGGGCGATGACCTGATAATCCAGAACGTTGTCCTGATCGTCAAAGGGAGGACGGGCCTGCGCAGTCTGAATGATTATCGCATCTTCATTCCCATTCTTCGGAACCTTGACACCGATCCGGTCGGCGAGGACGCCTGAAGCCCAGTTCACGGAAGCGACAATGTCCGCGTTCTCCGATTCGGGGAAACTGCGGGTCATTACTCTTGACAGGGCTTCCAACAATTTGCCGGAATCCTTGATTTCACAATCAACGACGGCGCCGTCCGGCACTCGTTCCATATCAGCTGCGACAACACGCCGCGAACCGCCGCGCCCGTGATGCACACGGACGACTTTAATGCTGTAGTGACCGATATCGATGCCGATCGTCTGTCGTTCACCACGAATGCGAGCTATAATAGAGTCTAACGCCAAAGTATACCCCGGTCGAGAACACTACAAAACATCTACTACCCAATTCTACTTTTCCAAAAGGTCAATGTCAAGCGAAAAGCGCATAACTCGTTGAAAAATAACTAGTTAGGAATAGGTTTCTGTCCATTTTGGGTATCTTTTTGCCGTTTCCGCACCCAAAAAATGTATTGCAAAACCTGTTCCTGCGTTTTTCCGAACTCTCCGGAAAAAGACGCGCTGTGAGAAATAAGCCCGTTCTGCCCCGGTCTGCCACTGTGTAAAACGCGCAAGACAGTCACCTTCACGTCCTGTTTTCCAAAGCCCGGAAGATCAAAATCAATGTGGATTTCCTCCCCTTCCGAAAGCGCCCGGGGAAGATCCACCAGAATACCGCCGGCGGAAAGATCCGCGAGAATTCCTGTCAAAGACCCACCGTCCGCAAGGCTGACCGTCGCCGGGAACTGCACCTGTTCACGGAGCCAGCGACGGAGCTGATACTTTTCAAGGTGAGGGGCATGCGTAAGGATAAGGCGGCCATCGTCCGCAGATTTGACAGTGACCCACGCGGAATAGATGGCCTCGCCCGGCCGCGTCAGACGAATTCGGATTTCCTTGCCGATAAGCGAAGACGCCTTGCCGAGTTTTCCACTGTAATGGACGCTCCAGGATACTTCGTTCACGCCGGCGATATCCGTCGACTCAGAAAGGCCCTGCTTATTCATCGCAATGTCTACAAGAGAAATCAAAAGTTTATCGCCGCGGCAAAACTGCCGCGACGAGACCGGAGAAAAATCTGGGAAAATTCCGATATAGCCCAATTTATTCCGCAAAGCGGAGATATCATCGCGGATCGCCGGATCGACTTTCGTCACATCCTGGAATTCATAGAACCGGTTCACCGCCTGCTCGAACAATTCCGGAGAATTGAACAATGCGTCCTTGTTGGAAAACGTGGATTCCCGCACAAGTCTGTTGAGCGTGCTTATTTCGCGCGGTAAAAGCGACAATGCTTTCGTCTTTGCGTTAAAGTCCGCGGTTCCGAACATTTCATCGTTTTCTCGCCGGCGGTTGCTGCGGCTGATCTCAAGGAGAACGGCAAGGCAAACGCTGAGAATCGCGATGAAAATAGCCCAGGCGACTGTGACGGGAGGAATCAGCACGGCCTACCCCCGGGACGTCCAGGTTCCGCCGATGCAGGAGCCGAGAATTTTTCCCTTGAGCCGGCGGCCGAGGAACGGGGAATTCCGGACCTGGCCCGCGAAGGTTTCGCCCGCGACTTCCGTTTCAAGGGACGGATCGAACAGGACGAAATCCGAGGCCTTTCCGAAGGCGAACTCCGCGGCGGAAGTTCCGGCGACGCGGGCCGGAGCCTGCGAAAGGAGTTCCACGGCGCGGGCATCGCCCACGCGCTTCGAAAGTTCAGCCCAGATCGCCGGAAGGAACGTTTCGAGCGACACTGCGCCGGGGACGGCGTCTTCGAAATTCACTTCCTTGTCCTGACGGAGGACCGGGGTATGATTTGCGCTCACCGCCTGGATAGCGCCCGATTCAAGGCCGTTCCACAAGGCTTCCCTGTCCGCGGACGTGCGGATCGGCGGATGCAGATTCAGGTTCGGGTCGAGGCCGAACAGGTCGTTCTCGTCGAAAAGAAGATGATGGACATCCACGTCACAGGTGACGTCGAGGCCGCGCGCACGGGCATGGACGATGAGTCCGAGAGATTCCGCGCAGGTGATCTGCTTGAAGTGCATCGGAATTTTGAGCCAGAGCGCAAGTTCCAGAAGTCCGAACAAAGCGATCGTCTCCGCCTGACGCGGAGAGCCCTTCATGCCGAGCGTGTCCGCGACGACGCCCTCGTGGACCTGCGCTCCGTGACGGAGGGAATAGTTCATCGGAAGGAAGAAGAACCGCTTTTGCGTCATCGCGCCGTATTCCAACGCGAGGCGTAAAAACCGGGGCGTTCCCGGATCGCGGTTGCCGTCGCCGAAACCCACGGCGCCGCCTTCGGAGAGTTCCATCATCTCCGCAAGCGCCTTGCCATCGTAAGCTTCGCTGATCGCGCCGAGCGGGCGCATGTTCAGTCCGCTTCTGGCGAACACCTGTTCCACCGCGCTCAGCTTTTGAATGCCGTCGATGGGATTCGCCGGACTTTCATAGAGGCCGCCGGAGAATCCGCCGAGGCGCATCGCGCGGAAGCCGTCGCGGAACGTGTAGACATCATCGCGCGCCGGTTCCTTGAAATCCATTCCGAGGGCAAAAAGCGCAGGCATCGCATAAGCGCCGCGCGCATCTACCGTCAGAGCAGCTTCCGGAGTTTCGCCGACCCATTTGCCGTCCGTGACGTTCATCGTCACCGGAGAACCGAACTTGCCGTCCGCGAAGGGGCGGACATTCTTAAATACAAAGTTATTCATTCGCGCGTCCTCCGGAGAGAAGATAAAGAGCGGACATACGCACGGCGACGCCGTTCGTCACCTGTTCGAGAATCACGGAATTCGGACCGTCGGCGATTTCGCTGTCAAGTTCGACTCCGCGGTTGATGGGACCTGGATGCATGATGAGCACGGAGCTTTTCGCGGACTCAAGAACATCGTGGGTGATGCCGAAGAAGTTGCGATATTCGCGCAGGCTCGGAAGCAGGGAATCCTCCATGCGTTCCTTCTGGAGGCGGAGCGCGATGACTGCGTCCGCATCGTGCACCGCGCGGCGCACGTCGCTTTCCCATGTCACGTCGGGAAAGCCTTCGCGGTTCCGCGGAAGGAGCGTGGCCGGTCCGCAAAACGTCACGTGGGCGCCCATCGTCGTCATGCCCCAGGCGTTGGAGCGCGCAACGCGGCTGTGGCGTATATCGCCCACAATCGTCACCCGCTTGCCTTCCATCGAGCCGAGCTTGCTTTCGATGGTGAACATGTCAAGGAGCGACTGCGTGGGGTGCTCGTGAGCGCCATCGCCCGCATTCACGATGATCGCGCGGCTGTTGTCGGCGAGGAACTTCGGAACGCCCGTCCCTTTGTGACGGACGACCACGACGTCAATCTTCATCGCTTCGATGTTGCGGAGCGTGTCGAGCAGCGTTTCGCCTTTCTGCACGCTCGAATTCGAGGACGCAAAATTCACAGTGTCCGCGGAGAGACGCTTTTCCGCGAGTTCGAAACTCGTGCGGGTGCGCGTGCTGTTTTCAAAAAAGAGATTCACGATCGTGAGGCCGCGGAGAGAAGGAACCTTCTTCACGGGGCGGTCCAGTATTTCACGGAACTGCTTCGCCGTGTCAAGGATTTGCCGGATGTCGCCGCGGGAAACTCCGCGGAGCCCGAGCAGATGTTTCGTTTCAAGAGCGCTCACTTGTCCTCCTCCACTTTGACGAGGTACACTGCATTTTCAGAATCGATCGGGTTCACCAGCACGCGGACTTCCTCGTCCGCCGCGGTTTCAACCTTGAGGCCGACGCAATCCGCAGCGATCGGGAGTTCGCGATGACCGCGGTCCACGAGTTCGCACAAACGGATCGCGGACGGTCTCCCGAGGTCGAGGAGAGCCTGCATCGCGGCGCGGATGCTCCGCCCCGTGTAAAGGACATCGTCCACGAGGATCACCGTCTTGTCTTCCACGGAAGCGGGCATCTCGGTGATGCGCATTTCCGTGTTTCCGAGGCGTTTCCGGTAATGGAAGTCATCGCGGTAGAAGGTCGCATCGATACTTCCGCAGGGGATTTTGACGCCGAATTTCGAGGAGAGCCTGTCCGCGAGGCTCTGCGAAAGCGGAATACCGCGGCTCGCAAGTCCGACGACGATCAGTTTATCCGGGGAGAGATTAAAGCGGTCAAGCCCCGACGCCATCGCATCGAGCGCCCGCTCCATCGCCTGCGCATCGAGAAGTTTTCGGATCCGTGTGCAATTGTCCTTCAAAAGGGACTCCTTTGTATAAGTGCCATCCGAAAAGAAGAATCTAGTTTTTTATTTTACTTCCGTTCTTTTAAACTATGGAGTTTCATTATGTTCAATCAGCTTGACAAGCCCCAAAGCGGCGAAACCATCGCCGTCATCAAGACGAACCACGGCGAAATGCGCGCCCGCCTTTTCCCTGAAATCGTCGGGGAATCCGCACAGAATTTCATCGACCTCGCGAAGCAGGGCAAGTACAGCGACGTTCCCTTCCACCGCGTAATCAAGGGTTTTATGATCCAAGGCGGCGACTTCACGAACCGGAACGGCACTGGCGGACACGCGGCCCAGGGTCCCCGCACGACCATCGCCGACAAGTACGACTCCTGCCTCTCCCACCTCCGCGGAGCGCTCAGCTGGGCGAAGACGTCCATGCCGCACTCCATCGGAAGCCAGTTTTTCATCGTCCATCCGGACGAGGGCACGCACTTCCTCGACCACCCGGCAAACGGCGGCGCGGCGGAAGGCTATTCCGTGTTCGGTCAGCTCTTTGACGGTTTTGATGTTCTCGACGATATCGCAGGCGTCCGCACAGACGGCAGCGACCGCCCCCTCGAAGACGTGACGATCGAAAGCATCACGGTCGAAACCATAGCTTAATTTATACGTAGCGAATACAGAAAAGCCGGGCCCGTAGGTCCGGCTTTCCTGTATGATGGATTTTCTCTTTATTTTACGATGACAGAGCCGTGGACTTCGCGGAGCTCCCCCGAAAATTCGGAATCGGCATTCCGGAAAAGCAAGTGGAACAACGCCTGCGACACCATCGTGTCGATATTGAATTCAAAGGAATCCAGGCGCATCAGGTAGCTCTCCTCCGAATTATCGAACCCCACCATATACGGCGGGCGCGGAATTTCGCCGCGTTCGGAAAGGTCCTGCAGGATGCTCGCGACTTCATCGTTCACGCACACCCACGCATCGAACGGCGGAATATCTTTCGCTATTTCTTTTAATTTGTGTTCACAAAGCGCGCGCGCCCGCATTTCCACGGAATCCATACCGCCATTCTTGCGGGCAAGTTCACGGAAGTCCCAGGGGCTCGCAAACTCAGCATCTGTGAACGCAGTGACGCCGAGGCCCGATTTTTCAAGTCCGCTGAATCTGTCCGCGGACCAGGAACTCGCATGATACGGAGAAATGTACGCGACGGAAGAACAGCCCCGTTTTTTAAGGAACTCCCCCACGATCATTCCGGGAAACGTCCCGAAAGTCGCGTTGAAAAACGCCCAGCGATGTCCCTTCAGGAACCTGGGGAACTTTTCCGGAGGCTGTTCCCACCATACCGACACCGGATATGTCACGGAATGGAACGGCGCGAGCATGTTCTCCGGATTCCATACAAGAAGCGTGGAGACGACGGCGCCGAGCGCCCGCGGAAAATCGGACAGGGCGCAGGGTTCCCCGGAGCGGGAAAGGAACATTCCCGAAGCCTCATGAAAGCCGATCAGCCGGAGTTTCAGATTATTTTCCGCAGCACGGCGGTACATTGACCGCAGGAACTCCGTTTCCCGCTCGCTCGCCGACGGAAAATATCCGGAACGGTCGCACCGCGTCACAAGCAAGACTTCCCCTTCGTTCCCGGGTGTTTTCGGATAAGCGAAGCGATACCGTCCGTGACCGAGGCGGACGATCGCACCGGACTCCGCCTTCTGCGTCAAAAAATGCCGCAGGAGCGGAAGCGACACGCCATAGCGCGCACAAAGTTCCTTCATCATCGGAAATTTCAGGTCCGGTTTCAAATAACCTGAAGTCCAGTCCTCCCGGAATTTCCGTGCGAGGGATTCGGACTGCGTTTCCGGAAGTTCGGGAAGTTCCCGCTCAGGGCGCTTACCCCAGAAGCAGCCTTTGCCCGGAACAGCATAAGCCCGCGTCCCGTCACAGAGTTCCGCAAGCGCGGAACGCGCCGTGCCGGGAGCGGCCCCGAAGGACTTCGCGAGCGTGCGCACGGAAGGCAGCCGCGCCCCGGGAGAACCGGGAGACCGGAGCAGAGCCTGCAAAATTTCCGTGCGGAGATTCATAAGCATTCCTTATTCGGCCTGGCGGATCACGGTTCCCTGATAACGGCCGAGAAGATCAAAAGTCTTCGCCTTGCAAGGGGAAAGGCTCGGAGCGCGGGAACGCGGCGTCCTGATGGCGGAAGAGCCTTCCGGATCCACAGGAACGGTACCCGTGAAGCCTTCCGCGCCCGTCTTCGTGAGGGAAAGCACAAGAGCGCCGTCCTTGACTGTCACGTTATCCGGGGACATATCCACGCGGTTTCCGTCGAAAGTCCAGTTGCCCGTACCCCAGCGGGAATTGTCGAAAGTATTGAAATCATCCACCCACGCGAGCGTAAAAGTCTTGCTTGACTTATCATAGGTATAGGCCTTGACCCAGCTGATGTACTGATGCACGGGGAGAATCGCATCATTCCAGGCGCCGACCCAATCAGCGGATTCAGACGACCAGAGATTGAAGCGCAGGCTCTGTTCCTTGATGAGCGCGGCGACCTGTCCTTTGGCATCGCTCGAATCTGTCTTGGTGCAGCGCACGAGCGCGTCGTCCACGAACCAGGCGACGTATTCCGGCGTCCACTCGATCGCATAAGTGTGGTAGCCGGCATCCGCGGCAGGCGAAAGCGCATGCAGTTTTTCGCTTGTCACCTTTGCCGCGGCGTTCCCGGTGATGATGTTCGACTGGAACTTCGCGGGCGCCTTGCCGAGAATTTCGATGTCGATTTCCACCCACGGTTCCGGAGAGCCGAGGTAGGAATCGTTGTAATAGGCGAACATCGAACTCACGATACCCGACCCCGAAGCCATCATCATGCGGGCTTCGAACCGCCCGTACATGTAAGTACTGTTCGTGAAGAGTTCCGCACCGGAGTAATCCTTCGCCGAAAGCGGCAGCGCGAAGAGCAGAGCGGATGCGAAAATGAATTTTTTAATGGACATACAGACCTCATCAAAAGTGTTTTTCTTGAATGTATTCCGCTCTTCACATAAAAATATAAAGAAATTTGAAAAACAAAAACAACCGTATCAAGTGTATATTTAACGATTTTTTGCAAAATCCACCTTGACAGCCTCACCCGATTTTTCTCTATTTGCCCGCACAATTCGGGGTTATAGCTCAGTTTGGTAGAGCACAACGCTGGCAGCGTTGGGGTCAGGAGTTCGAATCTCCTTAGCTCCATACGAAAAGAGACCTAGTTCACTAGGTCTCTTTTCGTATATGTAGTCCTATTGGATTCGAACTCCTGACACGGGTGAGTGGAAGTTCGACAAAAACGGGGCGGGAACCGGGGCCCCCGTTTTTGAGTTTGCCGCAAGGCAAACCCGGAGGGGACGGCAAGACGCGCGGAGCGCATCAGGCTTGCCGGACAATCTCCTTAGCTCCATAAAAGAAGAAGGACTAGCAAAGCTAGCCCTTCTTCTTTTATATTAAGGTCTGGATTCGAACTCCTGACACGGGGGAATGGAGTTTGATTGACCGGCGGGCCGAATTATAAACAAAGAATTGCCGCCTTTGCACTGTTTTTACACGGAAACTCAGGCAAAAGCAGCCTATTCATTCCACGCTAGTATATTTTTCAAAGTATGAAAGCCATACTTCTGTCCGCAGTTTTGGTCGGGTTGTCTCTATCTCTCGCTTCGGCGAAACCGATGTCCCCGTTTCCGATGACAAAAGTTCAACCGGGCGGCGATTCCCTCACCTATTATGAACGCGGTGATGAATCCTTCCATTACTTCGAAACCGCGGACGGATACCTGCTCATCCAGGATTCCACAGAGACCTTTTATTACGCGGACAGCGCTGCGGATATTTCAAAGCGCAAGGCTTTGAATGCGGACGAACGTTCCGTAAAGGACAAGGCGTTCCTGAACTCGCTCGACAAAGCGAAAGTCAAGTCCCTCTACCGCGAAAAGACCGGCGTTAAAAAATTCATCCGCACCCCGGCGACAATCAAGCGCGGATCCAATGGCGCCCTTCTCAAGCCCACGGTAAAAGACATCACGAAAGGCTCCCCGAAATTCATCGTGATCATGGTCTATACATCCTCTTCCAAATCCTATCAGGCAAACAATACAAAGTCAGAGCTATCCGCGCTGCTCAACGAAAGCGGATATTCCAAACATGGTAATTTCGGCAGCATCCGTGATTATTATGTAGAACAATCCAACGGCGCATTTACGCCCACATTCGATGTCTATGGTCCAGTACAGATTTCACTCTCCGGCACAATCAAAGCCGCCAACGACAATACTATTTTATCCGCAGCACTGAATGCCGCCGGTATTTCCGATTTTTCACAATACAGCATTGATGGTCAATATCTCAACGGCGTCATCATTATGACCCCCGGCACGGACACGGACGGCAAGGGCAGCACTTATGAAAACGTCAGCTATTACGCCAAAGGCGGAAATTACACCGTCGCGAACTACATCATCGCCCCGGAACTCGGAAGCGGCAGCGGTCATCTCCTCGACGGCATGGGAACCATCACTCACGAATTCGGTCACTTGCTCGGACTGATGGATCACTACGTCGCCTACAATGCGACGAACGGCACCGCGCTCACCCCTACATACTGGGACGTGATGGATGTCGGCTGCTATAACGGAACTTATTCCTCCACCGATTCCGGCGATGTTTACGGCACGCACGTTCCAAACTTCTCCGCATTCGAGCGTCAGTCCCTCGGCTGGCTCACGCCCACCGAACTAAGCACAACCGACGGCATCTACGCCGTAGACTCGATTCAGAGCAATACGGCTTACACTGTTTCCACATCGAACAACGACGAATGGTTCCTTATCGAAAACCGACAGCAGAAGGGCTGGGACTCCGAGCTGCCCGGACACGGACTTCTCGTGTGGCACATCGATTATGACGAGAACGCCTGGGAGCAGGACGAAGTGAACAGTGACGCGGCGCATCAGCGCGTCGATATCGAAGAAGCGGACAACAGCGCCACTTCGAAATATGCCTACCCCACCGGGGCCAGGACATTCAATAACTTCGCGACCTGGAGCAGTTCCAGCGCACACAGCGGGCTCTACAACATTACGGAAAAGAACGGCATCGTCTGCTTCACGTTCAGCAGCGGCACCGCCGTCACGAACTGCACTCTCGGCAGCAGTTCTTCCGCAGGCGCATCTTCTTCTAGCATTCAAAGTTCCTCTTCCGCCGCCGGATCCTCTTCAAGCATCGGAAGCTCCTCCGCGACCTACAGCGGCACGGCGACCCTCACGAAATGCGGTACGGGTAATTCACGGCAGACGGTAGAAGCAGGTTCCGCCATCACCGATTTCTGCTACACCTGGACGAATGCGAACACGGTCAGCGTCACCGGGCTTCCCGATGGTGTGACGGCGACGGTCATCCAGAGTTCCTCTAAAGTCAATATCAGCGGCACGGTCAGCGCAAGCGCCGCCGCAAGAGCCTATACATTCATGGTCACCACCGTAGGCGCAGCGACGAACGCGACAAAGTCCGGGGCGATCACAGTCGCCAATTCCACGGGATTCATCACCGGCAACACTTTGTATGCAACCCCGCGGATTGCGATATCCGGCAGGGCTCTCGCCATCGATGTTCCGATGAACGGATCCAAGACACTCGAACTTTACAGCCTCGAAGGAAAACTCCTCCAAAGCATTCCGTTCGATGCGGCATCGCTCCTCATCTCCGCGGCGGATCTGCCCGCAAAAGTATTCCTCGCGCGCATCAGCGTAAACGGTAAATTCATGGCGGAAAAGATAATCGCGCTTCCGTAAAGAACTCTCATACCAACCCCCGAACCGATTGCGGGAATCTTCGGATCCCCGCAATTTTTATATTCGGATTATGCGGATCAAAGTCATCGTAGGCGACATCACGGAACTCCGCGCAGACGCAATCGTCAATGCGGCGAATACATCCCTTTTAGGCGGCGGAGGCGTGGACGGCGCGATTCACCGCGCCGCGGGGCCGGAACTGCTACAGGCCTGCATTCCGTTTCACGGCTGCCGTACGGGCGAAGCCCGCATCACGCCGGGATTCAGACTCCCTGCGAAATTTGTGATCCATACGCCCGGCCCGGTATGGCACGGGGGTTCCAGAGGAGAAGCAGCTCTACTCGCCGCCTGTTATGAAAATTCGCTCCGACTCGCGGAAGAAAACGGTTGCAGAACGATAGCCTTCCCCGCCATTTCCACGGGCGTCTACGGCTACCCCATCCGCGAAGCCACGGAAATCGCCGTGCGCACCGCGAAAAGCTGGACCGGAAAGCTCCCCGGAGAAGTCACCTTCTGCTGTTTTTCGGAACGCGATGCGGAGGTTTACAACAAAGTAATAGGGACCGTGACAGGCACGGTGCCTTCCGACCATGGCGCGACCTGATAAGGAGCAAAGTACACGGTGAGCTTTTTTCCATTGAACGTGAACGCGGAATAGTTTTCCGCCTTGGGAGCGGAACCGGTCTTTACCCAATCCACGCAAGCCGTATCCTTCAAATTGCCGTGACACTGTGTTTTGAGAAGGTTCTTGCGGCAGATGTCAGAAATTTTTTGAAGCGAAAGGCCGACGACATCGGTAATGGAGAGCGTCTGTTTTTGTTTTTTGTCATAGGTGACGGACCAGAGAGCAATGTTCCCGTGAGCGCCACCCGTCCAGTCATAAAAAGTAAAGAGCATACTCACGTAACGGTCGTTTTCGGAAAGGGAATCGCACGTGACATTATATGCAAAAGGAGGCGTCACCATCGTATCGCCATCGCTATGGCGCAGGCTGTCCATACCTTTCCAGTCGGCGGAATACTGTTTTTTCAGAGTCGCATAGCCGTCTTTTACTTTGTGTATAATCATCTTGTTCAGCTCAGGATAATCGCGGAACGTTGGGTATTCCACGCCCGATACGAAAGACGCGCTCGTATCGGCGAGCTTTTCCATTATGTAAGAAGTTCCGCCTGCAAAGCAGGAAGCCGCCAAAGCGGCAATCATGATGATTCCATTTTTCCTCATAAACAACCCCGATGTAAATGTTCTTCTTCAATATACAAACGCGCCCGGCGAAAACCGGGCGGAAAGCGAATTCGACAGTCTCCAGGAAAGGATCCGTCTGCAGTACCAGTCTATCACTAGCCGTCAACAGGCGAAACCGTTCCCGGGCCTGACGTAGAGGATGTGCGTGCTCCAGACCTAGTTCACGTGGTCTATCTTGTCCGCGCAACGATCGCCGTGCGGAGGCGGAGGAAAGATGCCCACCCGATGAAGCCGTTCTTCCATTTTGACGCGAGTTCATCCCAAGTCTCGTTGGAACCACTATAGCCGGAAGCGTCACAAAAATTTGTTCAGGCCTTTGCTGTGAATATATATTTCAATAAGAACACTTCACAAGGAAGTCTTTATGCGTTATTTGTCCATCATTGCGAGCGCCGCTCTGTTTTTGGCGGTAAATTTTGCCGTAGCCGCTCCCCGCTTTACGGAAAATGAGGATTACTTCCAGCAGCTTCGCCGTTACTATCCAAGCCCGGCTACCGCCGACTGGGAACACCAATATGCGGGCGAATATTTTGTAGAAAACAACGTCTGGAACAAAGGCAGCACCCGGGACTACCGGCAGGAAATCGGCATTCTCGGCAACAAAGACGGTTCTGTTTCTGTAGCTTGGGCGTGGGACTGGCCCGCAAGTTCAGAAATCGTCGCCTTCCCGGATATTCTCTACGGCAAAAATCCCTGGGCCGCCGAAAGTTCCACCCCGAAAATGCCTGTCGCAATCAAGGATTTCGACACACTCACCGCCGAATTCGCATTCACCCACTACGGCGACGGCCACCGCAACTCCTCTTTCCAGATATGGCTCACAACGGACTCCGCCGATGACAGGCACCTCCTCAACGAAATCATGATCTGGATCCGCAATGACAATCTTCCTCCTCCTCCTTTTCTTAAAAACGATTCCGTTGCGGGCGAACCCTTCACCGTCACCACGCTGAAAAATCACGGCGACCCGAATCTCAAGCCCCCTGTCCACTGGAACTACTACGCCTTCGTCAACCCGCGCCTCGATTGGAAAGGAAAAATTGACCTTCTCGCGTTTCTGAAATATCTGATTAAGAACAAATTAATAAGTCCAGATGCCTATATTGCGGTCATCAACTTCGGCAACGAAATCCGCGAGGGAAAAGGCATCACGGCGCTCGATCACTACCGGATCCACTTAGTGCGGAAGAGCGGAACCCCCTCGGCATCGGTTCCAGAACGCCGTTAGTCGTAATATTTCTGCATGATTTCTTCGATGTCATTCAGGGCATTCAAAAAAGCGGACACGATCATCGGAGCAAAATGCTGGCCGCTCTCATTTTTAATGAGTGCGACCGCATGGTCGAAAGTCCAGGCTTCTTTATAGGGTCTCTTGCTCATCAGGGCATCGAAAACATCGGCGACGGCGATAATCTGCGCATACACGTGAATGCCGTTCCCTGCAAGTCCATTGGGATAACCAGTGCCGTTCCATTTTTCATGATGCTGCAGCGCGACGATCCGCGCCGCTTTCAGAAGATCGGAAGAATGTTCCCCGATGATCCGACCGCCTATTTCGCAATGAGTCTTCACAACTTCAAACTCTTCCGTCGTGAGTTTGCCCGGTTTGAGAATGATCGATTCCGGAATCCCTATCTTGCCTATATCGTGCATGGGTGCCGCGTTGTAGAGAATGTTCGCGTGAATGACATCCATTCCGCAGGAGAGGGCAATCCGATAGGAATACTGGCTCATACGCTCGATGTGCCGCCCTGTTTCGCTGTCCTTATATTCTGCGGCGAGACTCAGCCGTTTGATGATCTCAAGGCGGGTCTGATTGATTTCGCTCGTCTTTTGATCCACCAGCCGTTCCAATTCCTTGCTCTGATTGCTAAGGGCGAGATGGGTCCGGAGCCTCGCCTTCACGATCGCCGGGCTGATGGGCTTTGTGACATAATCGACGGCTCCCACTTCGAAGCCCTTCACCTCGTCCACGTCCTGATCCCTGGCGGTCACGAAAATCACGGGAATGTGCTGCGTGATGGGATTTGACTTCAGCTTCTGACAGACCTCGTAACCGTCCATATCGGGCATCATGATGTCCAGCAGAATGATATCGGGTGCCGTTTTTTCCGCGACCTTCAATGCCATAAATCCACTGACGGCTGCCTTGATGTGGTATTCGCTGCCCAATATTCCTTTTAGAACATCGATGTTTTCCGGAATGTCATCCACAACCAGAACGGAATAAATCATAAGCGATTTTCTCCATGTATTTTGTCGATCAACGATCGGCACACACCCAGCGCCGCCTCGAAATCATATTGCTGTAGTTTTGAAAGCAAATCCCTCGATTGAACTTCATATCCTCTTTTTTCTAGTGTCGCCATGATCTTCTTCGCCACGGATTCCGCACCGGCGTCATATCCGTCGAGGAGCGTTTTCAGTTTCTCCAGCGAAGACAGAAGATCTTCGGGTCCGAGCAAAGCGGTGGCCGGGGGCGTGTCTGCGACAGGAAGAGAGCTTATTTCCTCGAAGGCGGAGTGAAGCTTGTCGCTCAACGAATGCAGTTCTTCCATGGCATCCACGTTCTGCACGGAATCCGCCGTTCTCAGTTTGTTTTCCAGAGACTCGGCAATAAATTGAATGTCCCGCGCACCGATGTTCCCGGCGACGCCGCGGAGAGTATGGAACTGTCGCATCAGCGTCCGCAGATCCCCGCTTTTCATGAGCGAGCGGATCTTTTCCATAAAATCGCCGTAATTCTCCCTGAATTTTCCGAGAATTTCAAGATAGAGATCCCGCTTGCCGCCGATGCGGAGCAAGGCGGAATGTACGTCAAAGGAGTGTAAAATTGCCGCTAGGGGTTCCTCATCGCCATCGGTTTTGGATCGGTCGGGGACGAACCGGGCCCTTTCACCAGGAACAATCCATTTCACAAGCATCGCGTAAAGCTCTTCGGGACAGATGGGCTTCGTGAGGTAATCGTTCATCCCGACGGCAAGCGCCTGTTCGCGTGTTCCCTCCATGGCGTCTGCGCTGAGGGCGATTATCGGAACGGAACGGGATGGTTCTTCTCCAGAACGGATTTTCTTCGTCGCCATATAACCGTCCATTCCGGGCATCTGAAGATCCATGAACACAGCATCATAGGAGTTGTGCGAGATCTTACCCACGGCGGCTTCGCCGTCATCGGCGATGTCGACCCAGAAGCCCTCATCTTCAAGCAATTCGCGTCCCACCAGCTGATTGATCTGATTGTCTTCCACAAGAAGGACTTTGGCACCGCGGATTTCATCGAATCCCGGAACGGCATGTTCCTTGGCGCGTCGGCCGCTGATAGCTCTTTCGCCATACAGTTCCATGATTGTGTTCAGAAGGACTGACTGGCCCACGGGCTTCGACAGGATCTTCTCGATTCCCTCGCTCTCTGCCTCCGCTATAACATCGTCCTTCCCGTAAGCCGTGACCAGGATGACGTGAAATTTCTTTTTACCCCACTTTTTCCTTATGCGGCGCCAAGTCTCAATCCCGTTGATCCCGGGCATCTTCCAGTCAAGTATCAAGATGTCGTAGCTCGGGTCCGCCGCTTTGATGGCTTCAAAGCCCGAAGCGACCATTGTGACCTGCATATGAAAGGCACCCAGATATTCCCCGATGACCTCGCGTGCAGTGGAGTTGTCGTCCACCACGAGAATTTTGAGCTGTCGGAGAACCTCTGGAATGATCTTCGGCTTGTTCATGGGGGAGTCGCAGATTTCAAAGACTGCATTGAAGAAGAACCGGCTGCCTTTTCCGAAGGTACTCTCGACGCCGATTTCTCCCCCCATCATACTGATCAGATTCTTGGAGATGGTCAGTCCGAGACCGGTCCCGCCGTACTTCCTCGTCGTCGATTCGTCGGCCTGGGAAAAGGGGCGGAAGAGCATCCCGAGCTGTTCGTCCGTCAGGCCGATTCCCGTGTCTTCCACGGAAAAAGAGACATCGGCTTTTCCGCCCACGATGCTATTTAATGTCACCTTCAGGGCGACCTCGCCTTCGTCCGTGAATTTTACGGCGTTATTTGCAAGATTGATCAGCACCTGTCCGAGCCGGAGAGGATCTCCCTTCATGCACAGCGGAACCTCCGGAGCTTTTCTAATCACGAATTCGATATCCTTTTCAAAGGACTTCATGCTGATGGCGCTCGACACATTGTCCAGAACGTCCTCAATGGAGAATGGAACCGCCTCCATCTTCATCTTGCCGGCTTCTATTTTGGAAAAGTCCAGAATGTCGTTAATGATTCCGAGGAGATTCCGCGCCGAATTCCCGATCTTTTTCACGTAATCCAGTTGTTTCGCATTGAGGTCCGTCCTTTCGAGGAGCGCATTCAATCCAATGATCGCGTTCATCGGGGTCCGGATTTCGTGACTCATATTCGCAAGGAAGTCCGACTTCGCACGCGTAGCCGCCTCAGCGTTCTCCTTCGCAACGCGCAACTCCGCGGACTGCATCTCAAGCAGTTCGTTCTTTTTCCGAAGATCGCGCAAAAGCTCCGCACGGGACGGAAGGGCGAGAGCGAGCGACAGCCGTTCCACAAACGACGCATCTAGAGCAAGTTCAGGAACCGGAAGAATGGCGCGCGCCTCCGCATACCGCGTCCTCCCATTCCTGCCACTGACGAACGAATCGAAGAAAGCCTTTCCAAACTCAAGCTCCACATCCTTCGGAATCCCGGCAAAGCGAAGCACGAGAGCGCAGCGCAGCGCATCATCCTCTAAGCTTGCGGAAAGGGAAAGCGGGGCATCCCCGGAAAAGCAGCGGTCGCATATTTCGGACACTGCCGCTTCCATCCGGGACGAACGGTACGGACTGAAATGTAGGCTCCGCGCAAGGGAAAACACCTTCCTCCTGACGAGGACGATGCTTTCCGCTGTCCGTACCTGCAGCTTTCCGAGTTTCACCATGAATTCCTCTGAAGCCATTTGCGGGCTTCTACCCGGGTTCCTCTTCCCGCTTCGGATTCGATTTCAAACGTATCCATAATCCGTTCTACGGAAGAGAGACCTAGTCCGAGACTTTCCGACGTACTGAAGTTATCTTGCATAGCGAGATCCAGATTGCGGATGCCCGGGCCTTTATCTTCCGCGCGAATTTCGATACCCGTCCGTCCATTGCCGAGAATAGTGGAAATGATGACTGTCCCGCAAGAGGCATATCGGAGAATGTTCGTGGAAAGTTCCGACACCGCCGTCGCGATCATCACCTCATCCGTCGATCCGAAGCCCGCGCTTCTCGCTATTTCACGGGTCATGATGATTACAGTGGCATTGTCTTCTTCTTTGTTCAGTGCAAAAACAAAATTTCGGAGATGCTCAACCGGATCGGCTTGCGTTTTATCATCTTTATAGTATTTCGCCATTTTTCGCCTCGTTTTACAGCGGAAATCAATCCGCCGATTCAATCAATCCGAGACCGTGTTCGATATTGCGGCAGATGCAGAGTCCGTTTACATCCGCATCGAAGTCCACCAAAGAGGACGCCATCGCCGGGTTGAGGCCCATCCAGGCAGTCTTCAGGCCCATCAGACCAAGCGCCGCCGAAATTTTGCGAAGTATGGAAAAGGTGATGCTGTCGAGTACAGCAAGGCCGCTCAGATCGAGAATCACACCTTGGAGTTCGCGTTTTACCGCAATCTGGACGATCCGGTCATAAAGGCGATCCATCTGCCCGCGGGTCAGCTCCCCTTGGATATTCGCCACGAAACAGTTCTGGGTAACGGTTCCTGATACAATGTATTCATCGCCGGAATCCATCGAGCCTCCCCGCTTACTCGACCGTTTCCGCTTTGACCACGCGCAAATTGATCATGGAAAAAGCTTCGGTTAGTGCGTCGCTCAGGGTGGATTTCGTTTTGATCGAGCCGAGATCGATTCCGAGTTGGATTACGGTCTTCGCAACGGCGGGAGAAATTCCGGAAAGAAGGCATTCGCATCCCATGAGCTTCGTCGCTTTCGTGATCTTGATGAGGTGATTTGCCACTGCCGTATCGATAGCGGCTACCCCTTGAATATCCAGAATGATGACTTGGGCACCGGATTCGAGTATTTTATTCAGCATACTGTCCATCATGTGCTGCGCGCGGCTCGTATCGATCACGCCGAGGACAGGGAGCACGAGAATGCCGTCCCAGAGCTTGATCGTAGGGGTGGACATATCTCGGATAGTGCGGCTCTGCTCGGTCAGCTTCTGCTCATCCAGCACCCTCTGCGTCACATCCAGAACGAATTCAAGACCGCCGATAACCGTTCCATTTCCATCTTTCAAGGGAACCGCCGTGCTTTCGAGATAGCGCATACCGCTACCGCCGTCCGCCTGGCTTCGCACCGAGTGGATCTTTCCATCGGCCATCGCTTGGGCTATGCAGCACTGCGGCGTTTTGCACTGGGAATTGCGCACGGTATCGTAACAGTGCTTTCCGATGATATCTTTCCCCGTCGATCCTGTAAAGGCGAGTGCCGCCTCGTTCGCGTACAGCGTATTGAAATTCTTATCCACCGCAATGACTATCGCGGGTAACTGATCCAGGATTTCTTTTTCAAGTTCGATTCCATTGGCGTTCATATCATCGTCTCCTTTTCGAATAAACGAAAGACTTCTTTTCTTAATCTATCCAAAAAAGGAGGAATCGTCAATAGAAAAAAGAAAATTGCATAATGGCTACACCTGAATTTTTTTACGCGCAGAAGTCTTTTTCACAAAAAAGCATGCGAATGCCCTAGTGTCCTGAATAAATTCATCCATTCCTTTGGGACATTTGTGAACACTGAACTTGATTCAATCTTGAATTTCGGGGGAAATTTTTTGTTTGGTTATGAAAATGGCGATTTTAAGTTGATTTCATAAGTTTACGATCAATCAAGTTCTTGTTTCTGATACAAACAAATATGCAAGAAGTATATTTGCAGAGGAGGCTCAAGTATGAGTGACTGGAATCCGAACCTATACCTTCAGTACAACAATCTGCGTTTGCAACCCTCGGTCGATCTCGCGTCCCGGATCCATCTCGAAAACCCGGCGAAAATCCTCGACTACGGCTGCGGTCCCGGCAACAGCACCCAAGTGCTCCGGGCGAGGTGGCCCCATGCTGACATCCTCGGCACGGACTATTCGGAAGCCATGATCGCCAAAGCGAAGGAATCCTATCCCTCCATGCGCTGGGAACGCGAGGACATCACCACCTGCGATACTTCAAAAAAATACGACCTCGTCTTTTCGAATGCCGTCATCCAGTGGATCTTCGGCCACGGAAAACTGATGGACAGGCTCATCGGCATGACATCACCGGACGGCGCCGTAGCCTTCCAGATACCCCAGTATGATACGATGCCCGTCTCGTCGGTCATCGACGAGGAATTTCACATCCTTTATCCAGAGAGTTCCTTTTCCATCCATTCCATTTTCGAATTTCACGACGCTTCGTATTACTACGGAGAATTCAATGACCGGTTCCGGAAAATGGATCTGTGGAAGACGTCTTACATTCACGAAATGAAATCCTACGGAGACATCGTGACGATGATAGAATCCACGGGACTCCGCCCCTATCTGGAAAAAACAGAAGAAGGAAAAAGGAATCTGCTTCTTGAAAACGTAATGAAGCAACTTGAAAAGACCTATCATCAATTTCAGAACGGGCATGTACTCTTTCCCTTCGAACGGCTTTTCGTAGTGGGTTACGTTTAAGCTTGCTATAATTGTGCCATGCAGTGGATTTTTCTCGGTGTCGCCATTCTGATGGAAGTCATTGCCACTTCCACATTGAAAGCTTCGAACAATTTCACACGGCTGATTCCATCGATAATCGTGGTTTGCGGCTATGCTCTTTCTTTTTACCTGTTCTCCTTTGCCCTGAAATCGATCCCGCTGGGTATCGCTTACGCCATCTGGGCAGGACTTGGAATCGTTCTCGTTTCCTTTACGGGTCTTGTCATCTACAAGCAGCACCTGGATTTTCCGGCACTTCTCGGAATTGCTTTCATCATTACAGGGGTTGTCGTTATCCGTCTTTTTTCCAATACCACAGGGAAGTAATATGCCCGACCGCGAAGTGAAAACCATCCGCGACCTGATCTTCTACCAGTACGCGAAAATCATTGCCAAAGCCGCCATGGGGCCCGATGCCAAAAAAGCCGCCTACGGCTTCATCAAGACCACATTCCGGAAACTCCGGGACGACGAGAAAAAATGGTCGGGCTATCTCCACGAGGACAAACAGTTGGTCAATGCCGAAAAGTGCTGCGCCTACTGCGGTTCCACGGAAAATCTCGAGTGGGAGCACATCGTCCCGAAGTCGCTTTGCATCAATGAACGCTGCCCTGCCTGTGAGCGCATTCAGGGAATCCACAACCAGATCTGGGCCTGCAAAACCTGCAATACCCGCAAGGGCACCAAGGGACTCTATCACTTCATGAAGGAACTGCACCCGGACGCGAAGCCTTTTTCCGACTGCATTCCCACGCTTCTGGAAGAGAAATATCTGAAAACGATCTGGTACTGTCACCTCTGCAACGGCACGCTCGATTGGGACGGCACCGGAAAACCGGGCGGGGCGAAGCTCGATGTGTTCGATCTGGATTTCCCTTGTACAGTAGAAGGGAAAGCGCATTAATCGTATTGAAAAAACTTATTCCTAATGGAGAATCATCATGTCCGATCAGTTTGATAACGTTTCGATCATCAAAAAAGCAAACGTTTATTTTGATGGAAAAGTCACAAGCCGCACCGTCCTTTTCCCGGATGGCACGCGGAAAACGCTCGGCTTCATGATGCCCGGCGAATATGAATTCGGGACGAACACCATTGAAATCATGGAAATGCTCAACGGAAAAGCATTGGTTCTTCTCCCGGGGAAATCGGAATGGCAGGAATTCAAAGCGGGGGAATCTTTCGAAGTTCCCGCAAAATCCTCCTTCAAATTGAAGATGGATGTCGCCGTGGATTACTGCTGTTCCTACAAATAAAAGCGGACATCCACTGTCATTGCTTTATATATTCTTATTAGGATATTCTATGACCGCCAACATAACGCCCCGGATTCAGGACATTCCTTTTACAGAACTCGTGAAAATCAAGCCCCTGTGGCAGGATTTAAACCAAATTCATCTTGCGGATTCCATTTACTATCAGGATTTCTATAGGAAATTTACTTTTGAAAAGCGCATGGCGTTCCTGAATCGCATGAATACGGAAGACATCAAAATTTCCGTCATTCAAACGGGAGAACAAATTCAGGGTTATTGTCTTTCGACCGTCCGGGAAGGC
>Ga0172377_10001814_pt1 | contig 21784 bp, 13 predicted proteins | sample Pumphouse3metaG_FD_119749 | JGI IMG/M metagenome (GOLD analysis project Ga0172377, IMG submission 119749) | Leachate microbial communities from a municipal landfill in Southern Ontario, Canada - Pumphouse #3 metaG | ecosystem: Engineered > Solid waste > Landfill > Unclassified | place: Canada...
ATGATCGTTCCCGCCGGTTTCAACAAGGATATCTGGGTTCGCCTCACCGGAGCTGAGGCCGGCAATTTTGGCGGCAACATCGCTCACGCCAGCCCCGGCGCCATGACTTTCGAACTGCCTGTAATGGGAACAGTTATCGAGCCGGTCATTCCCGAAATCCCCGCTCCCCCGGCCGTTCCGGAACTCAAACTGGAAGCCGGCGGATTGGGCGCTTTTTCCACCGTGGTTGGAACTCCTTCCGCGCCGCAAAGCTACAAGCTTACGGGCACAAACCTGACCGGGGACATCCTGGTTGTGGCTCCCGCAGGCTTCGAAATGTCCGCCGACGGCGGAAGCAGCTGGGTAACCTCAGCCAACCTGCCCCAAGATTTTGACGGAACCATCTGGCTTCGCCTCACCGGGGCGGATGCCGGCAATTTCACTGGCAACGTTGCCCACAGCAGCGATGGCGCCAGGACCTACGATCTGCCGGTGGTGGGCCTGGTCACGGAACCCCAGGTCTCGGAGCTCGACGAACTGCTAGACCTCCTGAAACACATCGTGCATTTCGACACCAACCTCTATACGATCCGCGCGGACGACAGGCCTTTCCTGGACCGCGTGGCTGAATCCCTGAAGAAGCTTCCGGACGTGATGATAGAGATCCAGGGCCATACGGACAGCACCGGAAATGACAAGATCAACGAACCGCTCTCCTACAACCGCGCCAAGGTGGTCAAAGACTACCTCGTGGCCAGAGGCGTGGACGCCGAACAGATCGAATCCAAGGGTTACGGTTCCAAACAACCCATCGCCTCCAACGACACCAGAGACGGACGCCAGGAAAACCGCCGTGCCCAGATGGTGCTGATAAGATAATATCCATTATATCGTGAACAACGGGTCCCGCAGCTCTGCGGGACCTTTTTCATTCCCTTTCTATAGTGGTTGGGTTTTGGGCTCGATTTTGCCTAAGCATGCTTCGCCCCTGTTATCATTACGGGATAAATACGGGATCAATACGGATGAAATCCGTATTGATCCCGTATTTATCCCGTAATGATGCTGGGGGCCAGCAAGAAATCCGGAGGATGGATATTTGGATTTCTCTGGCTAAGCAAGGCGGGTTTCAAAACCGGAAAAGAGCAGGCAGAAGAACCGGATGGCCGGAGGCAGCTTGGGATCGGCAGGTGGCATAGGGCCGGGAACAAAAATACTGTGCAATGCCGCCTCGGGCAGGTTTTTCGGAAAAATTGAAAGGTCTGCTTGACAAAAAACGGGGTGGGGAATTTTTTGCACCGAACCGGGTTTTTCGGTTACAACATAGAGTGAACCAAGAAAAGTGATTGACAAAAAACAGGTGCTGAAATTGCTTGGAAAATCCTGACGCCGATGTAGCTCAATGGCAGAGCAATTGATTTGTAATCAATAGGTTGGGGGTTCAACTCCCTTCATCGGCTCCAGTAATTGTGGACAGGTGGTCGAGTGGTTAATGGCACTGGGCTGTAAACCCAGCGACGCAAGTCTACGGAGGTTCAAATCCTTCCCTGTCCACCACTTTTTTGAGAATGCCAGCGGGAGTAGCTCAGTTGGTAGAGCATCAGCCTTCCAAGCTGAGGGTCGCGGGTTCGAACCCCGTTTCCCGCTCCATTTTCTGAACGGCAACAGCATAAATGAAAAAAGCTCAAGTAGCTCAGCAGGTAGAGCACCTCCTTGGTAAGGAGGAGGTCATCGGTTCGAGTCCGATCTTGAGCTCCACTTTCTTTTAAACAACAAAAAACACGACGTGGGATCCGGGAGCGGGTCCCAGGAGGAAAAATGGCAAAAGCAAAATTCGTTCGTACCAAGCCGCACGTCAATGTTGGTACGATTGGTCATATTGACCATGGCAAGACCACGCTCACCGCAGCGATCACTTTGTATTTGAGCAAAAAGGGCGGAGCTGCATTCCGTTCTTTTGACAGCATCGACAACGCGCCGGAAGAAAAAGCCCGCGGTATAACCATCGCAACAGCCCACGTTGAATACGAGACAGACAAGCGCCACTACGCGCACGTGGACTGCCCCGGCCACGCGGACTACATTAAAAACATGATCACCGGCGCTGCCCAAATGGACGGAGCCATCCTCGTCGTGAGCGCCGCGGACGGCCCCATGCCCCAGACCCGTGAGCACATCCTGCTCGCCCGCCAGGTTGGCGTGCCCGCCATCGTGGTGTTTATGAACAAATGCGACCTGGTTGACGATCCTGAGCTGCTGGACCTCGTTGAGATGGAAATTCGCGAACTGCTGGAAAAATACGAATTCCCCGGCAGCGACCTGCCCGTGATCCGCGGTTCCGCGCTGAAAGGCCTGAACGGCGATGCCGAAGGCGAAGCCCAGATCCAGGAACTGATGGACGCCGTGGACAGCTACATCCCGCAGCCTGACCGCGCCACCGACAAACCCTTCCTGCTTCCCGTCGAAGACGTGTTTTCGATCCCGGGACGCGGCACCGTGGCCACCGGCCGCGTGGAACGTGGCGTGATCAAGGTTGGCGACAAGGTTGAGCGCGTGGGCATCCGCGAAACTGTGGAAACCACCTGCACCGGCGTGGAAATGTTCCGCAAACTTCTGGACGAAGCCCAGGCAGGCGACAACATCGGCGTGCTGCTGCGCGGCTTTGCCAAGACCGACGTGGAGCGCGGCATGGTGCTGGCCAAACCGAAATCCATCACCCCGCACACCAAATTCTCCGGCCAGACCTACGTTCTGACCGCTGATGAAGGCGGACGGCAGAAACCTTTCCGCTCCGGATATCGCCCCCAATTCTATTTCCGCACCACCGACGTGACCGGAACCCTGACCCTGCCTGAAGGCGTTTTGATGGTCATGCCCGGCGACAACGTTGAGGTCACCGGCGAACTTATCACCCCCATCGCCATGGAGCAGGGCCTGCGTTTCGCCATCCGCGAAGGCGGCCGCACCATCGGCAGCGGCGTGGTTGGCGAGATCTACGAATAAGCGCTGGATAAGGAACCATGAGAGACATCATTATCCTTGCTTGCGAGGAATGCAAAAACCGTAATTATACGACCACGCGTAACAAGCGCAAGCATCCGAACAGGATGGAGATCAAGAAATTCTGTCCCTCCTGCCGGAAACACACACTGCACAAACAGCGTTAGACGCTGACAGATATGTTGCAGGACAGTAGTTCAACTGGTAGAGCACCGGTCTCCAAAACCGGGGGTTGCGGGTTCGATTCCTGCCTGTCCTGCCACATCCTTTTTCTGAAAGGGACATTGGTCCCAAACATTTGATGGTGATAAAATGAAACTCAATTTTGATAGAATCAACCGCTTTTTTCACGACGTGATCACTGAGATGAAGGCAGTTTCCTGGCCCACGAAAGCCGACATCAAGGAAGGCACGGTCGTGGTGATCGTGATCTCCGGCATAGTGGCTGTGTTTCTGAGCCTGGTCGATTTCGGCTTTGGTCAGCTGGTCGGCATCGTTTTTAGATAAGGATATTTTCAGTGGCAATGCAATGGTATGCGATCCATACCTACTCTTCACATGAGAACAAGGTCAAGACGGCCATTGAAAAGGGCCTGGAAGGCACCGATCTGCAGGAATGCGTCGGCCAGTTGCTGGTGCCGCTCAGAAAAGCTTTCATAGTCCGCGAAGGCAAGCGGGTGGAGCAGGAACGCAAACTGTTCACCAGCTATGTTTTCATCGAGGCGGACCTGACCCCGGAACTGCGTTCTTATATATTGAACATCGCGGGGGTCACCAAATTTTTAGGCCAGACCAAAGACCACAAGGACCCGATCCCGCTGGACGAGGTAGAGGTCAACCGCCTGCTCGGGATCGCGGACAGGGAAAAGGAACCCGGCAAAGCTTTCGACTACATGCCCGGAGACATGGTGAAAGTGACCACTGGCCCCTTCTCGGATTTTGAAGGAATAGTGCAAAAGGTTGCAGACGACGGCCAGAAGCTGGTGATAGATGTAACGGTCTTTGGCAGGCGCACCCCGGTTGAGTTGAACGCCAACCAGGTGGAGATCATAAAAAAATAGGAAGGAAATAAAATGGCAAAACCAAAAGACGTAGCGGCAATGCTGAAACTTCAGCTCCCCGCAGGAAAAGCGACCCCGGCTCCGCCGGTGGGTCCCGCCCTGGGACAGGTGGGGGTGAACATTCCTGAATTTTGCCGTCAGTTCAACGAAAAAACAGGCGACCAGCCCGGGATGATCTTTCCGGTGGTGATCTATGTCGCCAAGAATAAATCCTTCACTTTCGAGATCAAGACCCCGCCCGCGTCGGTTTTGATCAAGAAAGAGGCCGGACTGGCCAAAGGTTCGCCCACGCCGAACAAAGCCAAGGTGGGCCATATCAACCAGGATCAGCTGCGCACCATTGCCCAGCTGAAGATCCAGGACATGAACTGCAATACCCTTGAATCTGCTATGAGTATGATCGCAGGCACTGCAAGGAGCATGGGTGTGGTCGTTGACGACTGACCCACCTTGTGCAGGAGATAATATTCATAAGGAGAGTCAATGAAACATAGCAAAAGGTACAACACTGCCTACGGGATGTATGACCGCCAGAAACGCTATGATCTCGATGAAGCCATCAAGATACTCAAATCTTATCCGGCTTCCAAGTTTGACGAAACTGTCGAGATCCATTTCAATCTGGGCGTCGATCCCCGCAAGGCCGATCAGCAGATCCGCAACTCGCTGGTTTTGCCCCACGGAACGGGCAAGGTCTCGCGCGTGCTGGTATTTGCCGAAGGCGACAAGGCAGATGAGGCCAGAAAAGCCGGTGCCGATCACGTTGGTCTGGAAGATCTGATGGAAAAGATATCGGGCGGTTGGTTCGATTTCGACGTCGTGATCACCACACCCACGCTGATGGGCAAGATCGGCAAACTGGGAAGGGTTTTGGGCCCCCGCGGCCTGATGCCTAATCCGAAGGTTGGTACCGTTACCATGGACGTGGGGAAAGCTGTTGAAGACGCCAAAGGCGGCAAGATCGCCTACCGGGTGGACAAATTTGCCAATTTGCACATTCTGGCCGGCAAGATCAGCTTTTCCGCGGAGATGCTCAAAGACAACATCAAGGTAGTGCTGGCCGCGGTTCTCAAGGACCGCCCGGCAACCATGAAAGGCGTCTATATAAAGAGCATCACCCTGTGCACGACCATGGGACCCGGCATCAAGCTGCAGATCGCAAGCGCAACCCTTGAAGCGAAGAGCTGAGGGAGGAAGAACAATGGTTCAAAGTGTAAAGTATGACATCGTAGCACAACTGAAAGAACGTTTGGAAGGCGCCAAAGCGATTATACTGGTAGATTACAAGGGAATCAACGTGGAGCAGGTGAACCTGCTGCGCAACCGATACCGGGAAGCGCAAGTGGACTACCTGATCCAGAAAAACACCCTGATCAAGATAGCTCTCAATGATCTGGGCATAACCGAGCTCGACGGATATCTGCTGGGACCCACCGCCCTCGCCATCTGCAAAGGTGAAGAGGTCGCCCCGGCCAAAGTGCTCGTCAAATTCATCAAGGACGTGATGGAGGACGCGCAGTTCCCCAGCTTCAAGGTTGGCTACGTGGCCGGCCAGATTTTCGACCAGGCCCAACTGCAAGAACTGGCCAAACTTCCCAGCCGGGAAGAGATGCTGGCCAAGATCCTGGGCAGCCTGAACGCCCCTCTGTCCAACTTCATGAATGTATCCCAAGGTGTCGCCCGTAAGCTTGTTTACGCGCTTGATGCCGTTGCCAAGAAAATGGCAAGCTAATCAAAATATTATCCCTGGAGGAAAAAAATGTCCGATAAAATAACCCAAATTATTGAGCTGATCTCAGAGATGAGCCTGCTTGAGGTCTCTGAACTTGTGAAAGCAATGGAAGACAAATTTGGCGTTTCAGCCGCAGCTCCCGTGGCCATGGCCGCAGCCCCGGCTGCCGGCGCCGCCGAAGCTCAGGAAGAGAAGACCGAGTTTGACGTGATCCTCAACAGTGCCGGCGAAAAGAAGATCAACGTGATCAAGATCGTGCGCGAGATCACCAAGCTTGGCCTCAAGGAAGCCAAAGACCTGGTGGACGGAGCGCCCAAGCCCGTTGTTGAAAAAGTCAGCAAAGAAGAAGCCGATTCCGTTAAGAAAAAACTCGAAGAAGTCGGTGCTTCTGTCGAAGTCAAGTAGGGTATCCAATCCCTAGACTATGTCCAAAAAAAGTCCCACGGGACTTTTTTTGGACTTGTTATGTCTCATCTCACCAAAATCGACCCATTGTCCCAGCGACATCCCTGTCCAAAACCCAGGCAGGCATCATTTTCCGCAGTTGATGCGGGTTACGCGCAAGCAAAACATTTACCATGCAACGGTTAGAGACCGCAAAGGAGTGAGCTTTTGAGAAAGATCAAGAGTTTTTCCAAGATATCCGGACGATTTGCCGAACTGGGCATACCGGAGGTGGAAATACCCAATCTGCTGGCTATGCAAGTGGATTCGTTCAATGACTTTTTACAAAAGGACATCCATCCCAAGCGCCGGGAGAAAAAAGGGCTCCAGGAAGTATTTGAGGCCATTTTCCCGATCGAGGACATCAAGGGCAATTTCCTGCTTGAATTCCAAGAGTATAACATCCTGCAGGAGAAGTATTCGATAGACGAGTGCCGGGAGAGGAACCTTTCCTACCAGGCACCCCTGAAAGCCAAGCTGAGGCTTACCATATTTGAACAGAACGAAGGGGTCCGCGAGCACAAGGACACCATCGAACAGGATGTATTTTTAGGAGAAATCCCGCTGATAACCGACCAGGGCACGTTCATTGTGAACGGTGCCGAGAGGGTTGTTATCTCGCAGTTACAGCGCTCGCCCGGGGTGTTTTTCTCCGAAGACAAGCACGCCAGCGGCAAGACCATCTATTCAGCCAAGGTGATACCCTACAATGGTTCCTGGCTGGAGTTTGACATCGACATCCACGACGTGATGTATGTGCACATCGACAAACGCCGCAAGCTGCCGGTCACCATTCTGCTGCGCGCCATCGGCATTTCCACGAACCATGATCTGCGCAAGGTTTTCTACGCGAGCGAAACCCTCAAGCTGAAAGAGGCAAAAGGCCGCCACCTATATGAAGAGATCAAAGTTGAGGGCATGGACGAGCCTCTGGCAGTCGCGAACGAGCAGTTGAGCGACACCCTGATCAAGATCCTGGACGAGAAAGGGATCAAAAAGGTGGAAGTGATCGACTATAATTACGAGATCGCCCGCAAGGTGCTTGAAAACACCATCGCCAAGGACCCCACCGAAAACCAGGAAGATGCCCTTAAAAAGATCTACAGCTTGATCCGCCCCGGCGAAGACGCCACCCTGGAAACCGCCAAGGCTTTGGTGGACCGGATGTTCTTCAACGAAAAACGCTACAATCTGGATGAGGTGGGACGCTACAAGATCAACACTCGCCTGGGCATCAACGTCGATCCCCAACATCTAACCCTCTGCGTGGAAGATTTCGTGCATATCTTCAAGACCTTGGTCAACATCTACCACGATCAGGATGTGGTGGACGACATAGACAACCTTTCCAACCGCCGGGTGCGCACCGTGGGCGAGCTTCTGGAAGAGCAATACAAGACCGGGCTGTCCATGGTCGCCCGCATCATTACGGAACGCATGGCCATATCCAACACTGATGAGATCACGGTTCACGACCTGGTGAACAGCAACGCGCTGATCTCGGTGGTGCAGTCATTTTTCCTCACCGGCCAGCTGTCGCAGTTCATGGAGCAGACCAATCCTTTGGCTGCCCTGCGGCATAAAAGAGCGTTTTCAGCCCTGGGTCCCGGCGGCCTCACCCGCGACCGGGCCGGGTTTGAAGTGCGTGACGTTCATTCCTCCCACTATGGGCGGATCTGCCCTGTCGAGACCCCGGAAGGGCCAAACATCGGCCTGATAGTTTCACCATCGATCTATTCGCGGATCAACCAATTCGGATTTATGGAAACCCCCTACCGCAAGGTGGTGGATGGCAAAGTTACCAATGACTATGAATATATGGACGCCGCCCAGGAAGACAAATACATCATCGCGCAGTGTAACGTGAGCCTGGACGACAAACGCAGGATCACCGACGAGGCCGTTTTTGCCCGCAGCAAGGGCGATTTCATTTTGGTGAACCCCAAACAGGTTGAGTTCATGGATGTCGCGCCGCAGCAGATGGTTTCCGTTTCCGCCGCGATGATCCCTTTCCTGGAGCATGACGATGCCAACCGCGCTCTGATGGGCTCAAACATGCAGCGCCAGGCTGTTCCGCTGATCAATCCGGTGGCTCCGGTCGTGGGCACGGGCATGGAAAAGATCGCCACCATGGATACATCAAACATCGCCGTGGCACCTTATGACGGTACCGTTACCAACGTCACCTCCGCCTATGTGGAGATCAAGCCCCTGAGCGAAAAGGACGAAGCCTTTTATCTGAGCACGGGCAACCGCATTGAGCTAAAGAAATTCGTGCGAACCAACCAGGATACCTGCAACAACCAGCGTCCCGTGGTCCGGATCGGGGACAAAGTCCGCAAGGGCCAGCCGATCTCGGATGGCGGCTGCGTTGAAGACAACCGCCTGGCCCTGGGCACCAATCTATTGGTGGCCTTTATGCCCTGGTATGGATACAATTATGAGGACGCCATCATCCTCAGCGAAAAGGTGGCCCGCGAAGATACCTTGACCTCCATCTACATCGAAGAAATGGAGGTTCTGGTGCGCAACGTCAAAAACGGCCGGGAAGAACTGGCCTACGACATTCCCAATGTGCCCGCCCACGCTCTGCGCAATCTGGACAAAACCGGAATCATCCGCGTCGGCTCTGTGATCCAGGCCGGCGATATCATCGTGGGAAAGGTTACTCCCAAGAGCATCGAGATCGATCCTTCCCCGGAAGAAAACTTGATGCGCGCCCTGTTTGGCGACCGGGCCGGTGATTTCACCAACAGCTCCCTCAAAGCCAAACCCGGCATGGAAGGCGTGGTGATCGATGTGAAGATGTTTTCGCGGCTGGAAGAGGGCATGGAGCAGGAAGAGGACAAGGACGAAAAAAACGCCAAACTGAAGAGCGATCTGACCCTGCGCCGCAGAAAGGTGGAGGAATTCAAGGAAGAAAAGCTCTCCGCCGCCCTGCTGGGACAGGTGGCCCAAACCATCTGGGATGAGAAGACCAACGTCTATTTCATTGCCCCCGGCAAAAAGATCACTAAAGCGGACATTGGCCGCATCAACTTCAAAAAGCTGGACCTGGACGCCCAACTGGTGCAGGATCCCGAGAAGAACGAGCGGATCTACAGCGACATCGTGCTGAAGATCAAGCAATCCCTGGAACAGAGTGAAAACATTTACCGCAAGTCCCGCGAACGCATCAAACACGGCGACGAACTGCAGTATGGCGTACGCAAAATGGTGAAGGTCTATGTGGCCAAGAAGCGCAAGATTGAGGTGGGAGACAAGATGGCCGGACGCCACGGAAACAAGGGTGTGATCTCCATCGTGGCTCCGATCGAGGACATGCCGTTTTTGGAAGACGGAACCTCCGTGGATATTGTTCTCAATCCCCTGGGCGTTCCCTCCCGTATGAACATTGGCCAGATCATGGAAACCCATCTGGGCATGGCGGCCCAGGCTTTGGGATTTGAAGTTGAGACCCCGATCTTTGACGGCGCTTCGGTGGAAGACATCGAATCCGCTTTGCAGGAGGCCGGGCTTCCGGTAGACGGCAAGCAGGTCCTCTACGACGGCAAATCTGGCGAACCTTTCAAGGAGCGTGTTACCGTTGGCATCATCTATATGATGAAACTCAATCACCTGGTGGCGGACAAGATGCACGCCCGTTCGACAGGCCCCTACTCCCTGATCACGCAGCAGCCCCTGGGCGGTAAAGCCCAGCATGGCGGACAGCGTCTCGGGGAAATGGAAGTCTGGGCTCTGGAAGCTTATGGCGCCGCGCATCTGCTGGAAGAGATGCTCACCATCAAGAGCGACGACGTGGATGGCCGCAACAACGCTTTCAAAGCCATCACGCGAGGCGAAAACCCGCCTCCCCCGGGCATCCCGGAGTCCTTCAACGTGCTCATCAGCGAGCTCAAGTCCCTTGGTTTCGATATTGAATTCCTCAAGGATAACGAAAAGGGCGAAGTGAGGTAAAGATGTTAAAAGATACCAGACGTGAGATCCGCCCCAACGAATATGACTTTGTGCGTATCAAACTGGCATCGCCTGAGACCATCATCAACGAATGGTCCCACGGTGAGGTCACCAAACCCGACACCCTGAACTACCGCACCCTCAAACCAGAAAAGGACGGCCTTTTCTGCGAAAGGATCTTCGGGCCGGAACGGGATTATGAGTGCGCCTGTGGAAAATATAAGAAAAAACGTTTTCAAAATACGGTTTGCGATCGCTGCAACGTGCTGGTTACCACTTCCCGCGTGCGCCGCACCCGCATGGGACACATCGCCCTGGCCGTTCCGATCGCCCACATTTGGTTCGTGAAAAGCGCACCCAGCAAGATCGGCACCTTGCTGGACATGACGGTCAAAGACTTGGAACGCATCCTCTATTATGAATCCTTCATCGTGATCGATCCGGGCGACAGCCCCTATGAGAAATACGAACTTATCGAAGTGGATGAATACTATGAGATCCGGGACAAAGTGGGTGACAACTTCCTCGCCATGATGGGCGCTGAGGCCGTCCGGGAACTGCTTTCCCGCATCGACCTGCACAACGAAGCCCTGAATATCCGTTCCCGGCTCAAAATGGAAAAGGCCACCCTGCACAAGCAGAAACTGATCAACAAACTGAAGATCGTGGACGCTTTCATCAAATCCGGCAACCTGCCGGAATACATGATAATGGAAGCCCTGCCGGTGTTGCCTCCCACTCTCAGGCCGCTGGTTCCGCTGGAAGGCGGACGCTTCGCCACAGCTGATTTCAACGACCTCTACCGCAGGGTGATCACCCGCAACAACCGGCTTAAACAGCTGCTGGACATCCGTGCGCCTGAGGTTATCCTGCGCAACGAAAAACGCATGCTCCAGGAAGCGGTGGACGCCCTGATCGACAATTCCCGCAAACCACGCCCGGTGCGGGGCAGAGGCAACCGCCCCCTGAAATCGCTGACCGATCAGCTGAAAGGCAAGCAGGGAAGATTCCGCCAAAACCTGCTGGGCAAGCGCGTTGACTATTCCGGCCGTTCAGTGATCACCGTGGGTCCGGAGCTGAAACTTTACCAGTGCGGCATCCCCAAAGACATGGCTGTGGAACTGTTCAAGCCGTATCTGATCGAACGCCTGCAAAAGATGGGCGAGGTAGACAAGGTCAAGAACGCCAAAAAACTCATCGAGAAGAAGCAGCCCGAGATCTGGTCCATCCTGGAAGATGTGATCCGCGACTACCCTGTGCTCTTGAACCGCGCACCCACACTGCACCGTTTGGGCATCCAGGCATTCATGCCGGTGCTTACTGACAACAAGGCGATCCAGCTTCACCCCATGGTCTGCGTGCCGTTTAACGCGGACTTTGACGGAGACCAGATGGGTGTGTATGTGCCGCTTTCACACGAAGCGCAGATCGAAGCCAGGGTCCTGATGCTTTCCACGCGCAACCTGCTGCTGCCCTCAAACGGCCGGCTGGCCATGGCGGCCAACCAGGATATCGTTTTGGGCTGTTATTATCTAACCATGGAAGAGTTCCCCCAACCCAAGGATGAAACCAAACTGCGCCATTTCTTCAGCACCGACGAAGTTGTGGCCGCCTATGAATCCGAGGAACAAAACTACTCCGTAAAGGGTGAAGTGATCGGCGAACGCAATCTGGATCTGCACAGCTGGATCCGGGTGAAAGTGGACGGCAGTTTCATGGTCACAACTGTTGGTAGGGTTATCTTCAACCAGGTGATCCCGGCTGAAGTCGGCTTCCAGAACATCACCTATGACAAAGGCAAGCTCAATGACCTGGCCATGCTGTGTTTCGATGCCGTGGGCCAGTGGCGAACAGCCCAGTTCCTGGACCAGCTCAAAGAGATGGGTTTTGGCTATGCCACCAGGGCTGGCGTAACCTTCAGCTTCAGCGACATCGTTGTGCCGGGGCGTAAAGACGAGATCATCGCCGAATCCGTAGAGGACGTGAAAAAGGTCTTCGATCTCCACCAGAAAGGCGGGATTACAGAAAGCGAACGCTTTGGCCGTATCGTTGACCTCTGGAAGAAAACCACGGTGCGTGTTACCGATGAGATGATGGAAGACCTTTCCCACAGCAGGAACGGCCTCAACTCCATCTATATGATGTATAAATCTGGAGCCCGCGGCAGCAAGGACCAGATCAAGCAGTTGGGTGGAATGCGCGGACTGATGGACAAACCCACCAAGATCGGCTCCACCGGCGGTGCGGACGTTATTGAAACCCCCATCAAATCCAACTTCCGGGATGGCCTGACCGTGCTGGAATACTTCGTATCAACCCACGGGGCTCGTAAAGGCTTGGCCGATACAGCATTGAAAACAGCTGATGCCGGATACCTCACCCGCCGTTTGGTCGATGTGGCGCAAAACGCCATCATTACCCTGGACGATTGCGGAACCAGCCGGGGTGTGCACATGAGTGTGCTCAAAGAAGGAAACGAAGTGGTTACCACTTTGGCCGACCGGATCCAGGGCCGAACCGCAGTTGACGATGTCGTGGATCCTGTAACCGGAAAGATCCTGGTCCACAGCGGCCAGGAGATCAGCAACAAGATGGCCCGCACCATTCAGAACCATGGCATCATTTCCGTGCACGTGCGTTCAGTGCTTACTTGTGAAGCTGAACGCGGCATTTGCGCCAAATGCTACGGCCGCAACCTGGCCACCCAGAAACCCGCCACCATAGGCGATCCGGTTGGCGTTATTGCCGCCCAGAGCATCGGCGAGCCGGGCACCCAGCTTACCCTGCGCACCTTCCACATTGGTGGTGCCGCCTCCACCGCCACCGAGCTGGCGGAAGTGGTTTCCAGCCACGATGGCATTGTCAAGTTCGATCGCATGAACACCGTTTCGAACATCGACGATCAGCTCATCTCGGTGAGCCATCTGGGCCGCATTATGATTGTGGACGAAGAGGATGAAAACAAAGTCCTCGAGGAATACAAGGTCGAATACGCCGCCACTGTGCATGTGCGCGACAATCAGAAAATCGCCCTGAACACCAAACTGCTCAGTTGGGACCAGTTCAACAACCCCCTGATCTCAACCGCCAGCGGCGTGCTGCACTACGAGAACTTCATCAAAGACATCACCTTCAGGGAAGAATACAACGATATCACCTTCTCCCGCGACATCACGATCATCGAGTCCAAGGACCGCAAAAAACAGCCCCAGTTTCGCATTGTTAGCGAAAACGGCAGCGCGGTGCAGGTACCATTGCCCTCTGGATTGGTGGTTCGCGTGGAGGATGGCAGTTTCGTGCACACCGGAGACATCCTGGGCCAGACCTCGCGCATGACCATCAAGCAGCGCGATATCACCGGCGGCCTGCCCCGCGTGCAGGACCTCTTTGAAGCCCGCGTTCCCAAGGACAAGGCCAAGATCTCCGATATCGAGGGGATCGTGACCATCGGCGGGTTGAAAAAGACTGGGCGCGATATCTTTGTGACTCCGGCCAATGGGATAGTTGCCCCGGTTGACGGCAAAGTGCTGGTGCAAGCAGACGATTTTGTGAACCAGGTGGTCATTCTTCCCGAAAAGACCGTTTACGCGGAGAAAGATGGCAAGGTTACCATCATCGAAGAAGGCAAAAAGAAGCTTGTCTCCATCGCCAAGCGTAGCACCAAACAACCCGCGGTATATGAGATGCCCAAAGGCCTGCAGATCATCGTGAACAACGATGACAACGTTAAAGCCGGCGCCCCCCTCTGCGGCAAGGTGATGGAGATCCCGCCGCTGCAGGAAAGCATTGTCAATACCGACGATATGGTGAAAAAAGGCCAGCCCCTGGCCGGACGCAAATATTCAATTCCCTCCGGGAAACGCATCATTGTCCACCAGGGCGACCACGTGGAAAGCGGCGACGCACTGTCCGAAGGACCTTTCGATCCGCACGACATGCTGGTGAAAGGCCTCATCGAAGCCCAGCTGATGATCCTCAACGAAGTGCAGGAGATCTACCGCAAACAGGGCGTGAAGATCGACGACAAGCACATCAGCGTCATCATCCGCCAAATGTTCAAGAAAGTGAGGATCACGGACAGCGGCAGCACCTCCTTCCTCGAAGGCGACATCGTGGACAAGATCCAGGTGGAAAAAGAAAACCGCGAGATCATCCAGTTTGGCAAAACCCCCGCTCAGTTTGAACAATTGCTGCTGGGCATCACCAAAACCTCTCTGCTCACTGACAGCTGGCTCTCGGCCGCCTCGTTCCAGGAAACCACCAAAGTGCTCACCAAAGCAGCCATCGAAGGCCGTGTTGACCGTCTCGAAGGCCTCAAGGAAAGCATCATCCTCGGCCACCGCATCCCTGTGGGAACCGGCACCAGGATCTATAACACCCAGATAGATGAAGCCGTCAACAATGGCGAGACGGTTGCCCAGATCGTCGACCGCTTTGCTCATAAAGACCAGGATGAGGAAGCGGAGGATTTCTACAATTTCTAAACCACAAGCTACAAATACCATGGAGGTAAATCAGTGCCAACCATCAATCAATTGATTAGAAAAGGCAGAACCGAGATCGAGAAGAAGAAGAAGAACAGGGCGCTTATGGGATGTCCGCAAAGGCGCGGAGTATGCACTCGTGTTTACACGACGACGCCCAAGAAACCGAACTCGGCGTTGCGCAAAGTCGCCCGTGTCCGTCTGGTTAACGGATTCGAAGTTACAGCCTACATCGGCGGTGAAGGCCACAATCTGCAGGAACATAGCATTGTGCTGGTTCGTGGAGGCCGTGTGAAAGACCTTCCCGGTGTCCGCTATCATATCGTGCGCGGAGCCCTCGATTCCGCCGGAGTCGAGAAACGCGTCAATTCCCGTTCGAAATATGGGACCAAACGCCCCAAGGCCAAGAAATAAACGGAGGAATGAGCCATGCCCAGAAAGAAAAAAGCTGTCGTCCGTGAAGTTCTTCCGGATCCCAAATACAATGACGTGGTGGTCTCCAAGTTCATGAACTGCCTGATGAAAAAAGGCAAAAAAAGCATCGCCGAAAAGATCGTTTACGGAGCTTTCGACATCATCGCGGAGAAGACCAAGCAACCTCCGCTGGAAGTGTTTAAAACCGCTCTGGACAACGTTCGGCCCATGGTCAAGGTCGTGTCCCGCCGCGTGGGTGGATCTAACTATCAGATCCCCATGGAAGTGAACGAGAAAAACGGACGTGCGCTGGCCTTCCGCTGGCTGATCAGCTATTCCCGCGCCCGCAGCGAAAAGACCATGATCGAAAGACTGGCCGCCGAGCTCATCGCCGCCTACAAGAAAGAAGGCGCTTCCATTAAAAAACGTGAAGACACCCACAAGATGGCCGAAGCCAACAAGGCCTTTGCCCATCTGAGGTTCTGATCGTTACAAACTGACCCCTATTACCAATACAAGGCGGAATGTTCGTTCCGCCTTGTGTGTTTTTGATCCCCATGGGCAGCGTCAGCCAAAAAAATACCTGGTATGGCGATCAAATTGCATAAAAACAGAACTGGAGGAACGATGAACGTTTTCAAACACCTATCTAAAATACTGCTCCTGAGCCTGCTGATCGCTCTCCTGGCCGTGCCTGCCGCCGCGGATTTCATCCAGCCGGATCTGGCCGCCACGGCCGCCCGCGCGTGGTCAAAAAGCCTGGCCCAGGGCAAGACTGACCCTGGCCAGATCACCGAATTACTGGCTTACGGGGCCGGGAAATTCAATCCCGCCGCTCAATATTTTGATCAAAGTTCAGTTGATCTGCCGCAGTTGTATCTGGCAATATTCTCAGACCGGAGTTTTGTCCTAATGGCTGCGGATGACAACTCCGTGCCGGTTTTGGCCTATTCAGGAACTCAAACCGCCTCTGCCAAAGATTTTCCCCCGGCCTTTCTGGAATGGGTGGGCCTCTATGCCGCTCAGATCAATGCCATCACCGCCAGCGGGCTCGACCTTACCCAGAACCGCCAGCTCTGGCAGGATCTGCTTGGCGGGCAATCAGCCCGGTTGGATCTTGAACGTTCCATTGAACCGCTGCTGGCCACAAACTGGGATCAGGGCTGGCCTTACAACGAACTTTGCCCTCTGGATCCCGCGGGCCCCGGAGGCCATGTTTACGCCGGCTGCGTGGCCACGGCCATGGGCATGGTGATGAAGTACTGGAACCACCCCCAAACGGGTGTTGGCAACCACACTTACTACGCCCCCGGTTATGGTTATCAAAACGCCAATTTTGGCGCCACCACCTATTTGTGGGACGAAATGCCCAATTCCGTGGGCTCTTCCAACCTCCCCGTAGCCACTCTGCTCTATCACTGTGGCGTGGCGGTTGAGATGAATTACGCTCCCGACGGTTCAGGAGCTCAGAGCGCGGATGCCGCTTGGGCCCTGGCCTCCAATTTCCGCTACCCCCAGGCCGCCATCCAAAATCGCATGAGCTACAACGATGCCCAGTGGAACACCCTCCTGCAGGCTCAGCTGGACAACGGCAGCCCGATGTATTACAGCGGCTCGGGCAGCGGCGGGCACGCTTTTGTTATCGATGGCTACCAAGCTGCGAACTACTACCATTTCAATTTCGGCTGGAGCGGATCCTACAACGGTTATTACTACATGAATGCCATCAACCCCGGCGGCAGCGATTTCAACAACTGGAATTCCGCCATCATCAACAGCATCCCGGAAAACTACAGCATCGCCAACACCAGAGTGAAGCTGGAAACTGCCGGCGGAGAGACCGTGGGGAACAATTTCACCCTCAGCGTGACCACCAATCCGCTCCTCGGTTCCTGGAACGTTGATCACTACGAATTCACCCTTTTCTACGATCACACTTTCATCGATTATATCGGCTCCACCACCGCCAACAGCATTTCGGCCCAGGGCACGCTCACTGTCAGCGAAACCGAGCCCGGAAGCCTGCAGGTTTGTTGGGACGGCCCCAGCACCCTGATCGGCGGCGGAACCCTGGCCACCTTCACTTTCCTGCCCAGCGACGTGGGTGATTTCCTTTTCGACATTCTGGACATGCAGTACAATACCAGCGCGGTAACCAACACCCAATACCTGATGGTGGGGGTTGAGGCGCCGGTGGCCTCTTTGGCCGAAAGCCAGATCAGCATGACCAACGTGATGCACCTGGGCTATCAGCAGACCGGGGTATCGGAGCTGAACACCAGCTATCTGCTGCCGTCCTGGAACGTTACCCACTACCAGTTCGACCTCGCCTACGATCCCGCCAAGCTCGAATACGTCGGCATCCAGACCGAGGGAACGCTCAGCGAGGGCCTGGACCCCGTCGTGGTGATGAATTCACCCGGCAGCCTTTCCATCAGCTGCGACGCCGATCCCAGGTTCACCGGCTCAGGAAGCTTGCTGAAGCTGGCTTTCAGCGCCATCGGCAACGGCTCCGCGATCACGGTCACGAACGTTGTGCCTTCCAATTTTTACTACAACGGTACCTTGATCAATTCTGTGGGCTCAGCCAATTTCATCCTTTCGCCCACCACAGCCGCCCAGGACGATCTGGCTGAACCGGCGCCGGTTTTAACGGTTTATCCAAATCCCCTGCGCGATCAGGCCCGGATCACTCTTTCCGGCAAATCCGGACAGGAGACTGAACTCAAGGTTTATGATCTGAAAGGGCGCCGGGTGGATACCTTTCTTATCAAATCAGGAACAGAATTCAACTGGGATCTGAAAGACAGCTCCAAAAACCGCTTGGCGGCAGGCATTTATTTGATTTCCTGGTCGCAAGGCCCGAACAAGGGGACTGAAAAGATCCTGATCTTGAAATAGTGTCACAGCGCTGCTTCGATCAGGATCAGCGGTCTGTGACAAAAAAACACAATCGGGCGGAACTCAGCTTCCGCCTTTTTTATTATCGCCCCGCAGAGGGGTATCCGATCTTTTTACTTGACAGATATCAATCTTCCTCATTAGCATGCCGGCAGGATTATCAAGGAGAACCGCCATGCGTAAGATGTTGCTTCTACTCTCGGTTTTTATCTGCATGGGCATGGTTCTGTCGGCTGAAGTGCGTTTCGGAGAACGCCCTTTTATAGATATTTACAAAGTACCTGATGAGGCCTTTGAACAAGATCGGATAAATATTAAGTTAGCACCTAAGTATTCCATAAATGCGGATCTTGTGCATTCACTAATCATTACAGAAAGAAGTTTTGGTATCACTGAACTGGATGGATTAAATAGTAAGTACTTGGTTAAGCAGGTGAAACCGATATTCCCCAACCCTTCTCAAAATTCTCCGGCCCGCACTTCTCACCATGAATGGGGTTTGCATCTTTGGTTTGAGCTTCGGTTAGACGGGGGACAGAATATTCGTGACATCGTGATGGAGTATCGGAAACTGGGAGATATAGTGCATTGGGCAGAACCAGTTTATAAAAAAACGCAAGATGGTGTAGAGATTAACTCACTCAAACCGAATATTCAAAGACTACGGAAAGAAAAAGTTTTCACGAAATGGACTCCAAATGACTACTTTTATTCAACTCACCAATGGGATTTAAACAACACTGGACAGACCAATGGTACGCCTGACTGCGACATTGATATGCCAGAGGCGTGGGAAATTGAAAAGGGTCATTCAGAGGTTGTAGTATGTGTCGAAGACGGAGGTATAGATCTTGACCATTCCGATTTATCTTCCCATATTTGGATCAACCCCGGCGAAATCCCGGGGAACAACATCGATGATGACAGTAACGACTATATTGATGATATCAACGGATGGGATTTTGTAAGTGATGACGCTTCTATTGAGCCTCACGATCACGGAAGCCATGTTTCCGGTACAATCTCCGCGGTAACAAACAATAATACAGGTGTAGCAGGAATCGCTGGAGGTTCAGGATCCGGGGATGGCGTAAGGCTTATGTCTTGCCAAGTCTTTACGGGAGAGACGGGAGGTGATTTTGCCAGTCCCTATTCTTATGCCGCTGCCAATGGCGCGGCAATTTCCCAGAATAGTTGGGGATACACTTATGTGGGAGTTTATGAACAGGCTGTGTTAACTGCTATCGATTATTTCAACGCCAATGGGGGCGGTAGTGTAATGAGCGGCGGCATCACCGTATTTGCTGCTGGGAACAACGGTCAAACCGGTAATTGGTATCCAGCCTGTTATTCTGGGAGCTTTGCCGTTGCTTCAACAGATCATAATGATGTTAAAGCAAGCAGTTCAAATTATGGCACTTGGGTGGCAGTCTCAGCTCCTGGAGTTGATATTGTAAATACAGGAGGGGATAATAATTACTATTATATGTCTGGAACATCCATGGCTTGTCCTCATGTTTCTGGTGTGGCAGCCTTGGTTCTTTCTTATGCTTACAGAAATGGCACCATTCTTACAAATTCAGAACTTAGGCAGATACTCCTTAACTCAGTGGATGATCATTATGATGTGAATCTTGTTGTCTATACAGGTCTCTTGGGTACAGGTCGCATCAACGCTTATACTGCATTGCTAAATACGCAAAGCTACCTTGGCGGAATCAACAATCCTTTGGCTTTTGTAGCCATGCCTGTCAGTCCTTACCAGATCGATCTTTCATGGAACCAAAACAACAATAATGACAATGTACTGGTGGCCTGGAGCGCTGATGGCGTATTTGGTGCGCCTGTGGATGGCATTGCATATTCCTCAGGTAACACCATACCCGGGGGGGGGTCTGTGCTGTACAACGGAAGCCTGGTCACATACAACCATACGGGGTTGGATCCTAGCACCACTTATCATTATAAAGCCTGGTCGGTGCATGATGACGGAGCCAAAGCCCTTGCCTATTCATCTGGTGTAGAAACCAACGCCACTACTTACATGATCGATACTTCGGATGAGGGATATGAATATGGCAGTTCAGGCTGGCCTTATTCCGGCTGGAATCTTTCCACAACCGGAAGCGCGGATTGGTTTATCCAATCAAATACCGTTTTTGCGGGAACATACGCTGCGCAATCAGGTGCCATAGCCGACGATCAGTCTTGCACGATGACCTATAATGTTACATTCCCCGTTGATACGGTTGTCAGTTTCTACCAGAAGGTCTCATCCGAGGCAGGCTATGACGGATTGGTTTTTGCAGTAGACGGAGTAACCCAGGATTCTTGGTCAGGGATTTCGGGCATCTGGTCGCGGGAAGCGTTTTCTGTACCTGCAGGAACACGTACCCTGGCTTGGACCTACGTTAAAAACGCTACCATCTCTGCGGGATCCGACTGTGCCTGGGTTGATTATATCAACTTCGAAGCCGGCACGATTAATGACATCTTCGTTCTGAATGAAAACTGGGAAAGTGGTTCTGACGGTTGGACTGCAGTGAACGGAACCCAAACTAATAAATGGATCTTGGGAACTGCAACTTATTCCAGTGCCAGTCATTCAATGTATGTCAGCAACGATAACGGAACCTCAAATGCGTATACGCAAAACAGCTCATCTGTTGTGCATGTTTACCATGATGTAGATTTCGCTTCCGGCGTTGATGAATTCATACTACAATTCGCGTTCAAGGGCAATGGACAAGTTGTTTCTGGATCTGTATATGATGGGATGGATGTATACTTGCTTCCGACTTCAGTAACTCCTGTGGCCGGTACTGACCTTTATACAAATTATAGCAGTTACTTTCTCGGATCGCTGGCTGGTGAGGCAAGCTGGATAACAGTTTCAGCCAGTCTGGGTAGTTCGTATGCAGGAACAAGCCAGCGCTTAACATTCCAGTGGTTCAATAATCAGAATCAAGGCACACAGCCTCCGGCAGCAATAGACGAAATTCAGATCTATTATTCCGAGGAAGTCTTGCCCATCGAGCTTTCTTCTTTCACCGCCGCCATCTCCGCGGACAACTATGTCAACCTCACTTGGGTGACCCAGACCGAGACCGGAGTGCAGGGCTTTTACGTGCTGCGCAACGATTCTGACGATTTGGCCACAGCCCTCACGGTGAGCGAACTGGTGCCGGCCACCAACACCTCCCAGCAGCAGACTTATGCTTTCACCGACCGGGAGCTGCAGGAAGAAGGAACTTACTACTATTGGCTGCAAAACACCGACCTGGACGGAACGGTGGACTTCCACGGCCCCGTATCCATCGCCTATTCAAGCCTTGGAGCCGGTACTCCCTCCATTCCGCTGGCCACGGCGCTTTATCCCGCCTATCCCAATCCCTTCAATCCCAGCACCACCCTGTCTTACAGCCTCGCGGAACCCTCCGCAGTGGGCATCGACATCTACAACCAGCGCGGCCAGATCGTGCGAAGTTACAGCCAGGATCATTCCGCCGCCGGACACTTCAGCCTCAGCTTCGACGGCCGCGACAGCAACGGAGAACCGCTTTCCAGCGGGATCTATCTCTACAGGATGCGAGCGGGGGCTTTCTCCCAGTTTCGTAAAATGGTGCTCTGCAAATAAAGGCCATCTTTAGCATTCAAACAACCCTGAAGCCCGGAACCTTGCCTTCCGGGCTTCGGCGTTATTGGCGGTGTTTTCCATGCCTGCTGGAAGTTTCGCCCTGAGGATTTCACAGATAAAACCCAGCCGGCCCCCATTATCATTACGGGATAAATACGGGATCAATACGGATTTC
>Ga0172377_10001817_pt1 | contig 21749 bp, 21 predicted proteins | sample Pumphouse3metaG_FD_119749 | JGI IMG/M metagenome (GOLD analysis project Ga0172377, IMG submission 119749) | Leachate microbial communities from a municipal landfill in Southern Ontario, Canada - Pumphouse #3 metaG | ecosystem: Engineered > Solid waste > Landfill > Unclassified | place: Canada...
GATATTATTGCAAAAGAGAAAATGTGTATTAACAAGAATCATAACTGTAACCCTGATGATTGTCCTTTTGCTGTCGATTATTTCACGAAAAGGAATAGCATTCTTTTGGATACTTTGTGCAAATATCAAAGGTTTGATAGTTTTACAATATTAAAAATCGCAAGTGATAATAAGATTTGTCCATTTGAATTTTCTTTAGATTTATCGCTTTATTGCGATTTTATTGTTGCTGATTACAATTATGTATTTAATCCTATTAGTTATTTAAAGAGGTTTTTTGATACTCTAGATTACAAATCAAATAATTTTTTGATGGTTGATGAAGCACATAATTTAATCGATAGGAGTAGAGAAATGTATAGTTCCTCTATTTGTTATCAAGAGTTTTTAAGAATGTATAATGCTTACTCTAAAATTAAATCGAAAAGTATAAAGGATGATTTAAAACAATTATCTCAAGATTTTGATCTTTTTGATAAATTCGAAGTGGATGAAAATAATGTACTTTTAGAGAAACTAGATGATGAATTTTTAAAACATCTCAACGAATTTCAAACATGCATTAGAGATTACAAAAAAAGACATCCAAAATTTAAATGCGAGGATGGGAAAGATTTTGAACTGGCGGTATTTAAGTTTTTAACAATTTATGATTATTTTGGCGATAACTATCGCATTTATTATAAAAAAGATGGTTCTGATTTTTCTATAGTATTGAAATGCGTAGATGCCTCACCTTATATAAATCAAAGGGTTGCAATGACAAACGGAGCAATCTTTTTTAGCGGAACTTTAACACCTATCTCTTATTATATGAAAGGGATATTAGGTAATGATGAATATAAAACTTTGGAACTTACATCTCCTTTTGACTCAAATAATTTAAAACTTTTGGTAAATTCAAATATATCGATTCGTTATAAAAATAGGACTAATACCTTAATGGATGTCATTAAATATATCAATCAATTTGTGGATAAAAAAATTGGCAATTATATTGTTTATGTCCCATCTTTTGAATATTTATATATGTTAAAAGACAATTTTAGTAATAACAAAATCAATTTAATATTTCAAGAAGGCTCTATGGATAAAATAGATAAAGAGAATTTTTTAAATTGTTTTAAATCAAATCCTAAGAAGACCACATTAGGAGTTTGTGTTCTTGGTGGTTCCTTTAGTGAAGGAATTGATTTAGTTTCTGACAGGTTGATTGGTGTAATAATAGTGGGAGTAGGCCTACCATCGATTAGTTTTGATAATTATTTGATTAAAGATTATTACGATAAGAAGGATATAAACGGATATACATTTGCTTACGTTAATCCAGGAATTAATAAAGTAATGCAAGCTGTTGGTCGATTAATTAGAAGTGAAAACGATCGAGGAATCGCTTTACTAATTGATGATCGTTATAAGACAAAAACTTATAAAGAATTATTTGAAGTTTCTTGGAAAAACAACAAATTTATTAATTCATTAGATACTTTAGAAAAAGAATTAAATTCCTTTTATAAACAATAGGTTTATATGATATAATTTTTACCGATGAAATACGAACAAAGTAAAATTAGAAATTTTTCAATTATTGCTCACATTGATCATGGTAAGTCTACCTTAGCTGATCGTATTCTTGAGATGACTAATACAATCACAAAAAGAGAGATGGTTAGCCAAGTTTTAGATTCTATGGATTTAGAGCGCGAACGTGGTATTACTATAAAATTAAACGCAGTAACCATTGAATATAAGGCTGATGATGGTTGTTCCTATATATTTAATTTAATTGATACTCCAGGGCATGTTGATTTTACCTATGAAGTAAGTAGAAGTTTAGCTGCTTGTGAAGGAGCTTTGCTTTTAATTGATGCTACACAAGGCGTACAAGCTCAAACATTAGCTAACATGTATTTGGCTGTTGATAATGATTTATGGATTATTCCAATAATTAATAAGATTGATTTAAAGAGTGCAATGGTTGATTTATGCAAAAAAGAAATCACTGATAGATTAGGACTTGATGGGGAAGATAGTGTTTTAATTAGTGCTAAAACCGGTCAAGGTGTTCATGATGTTTTAGAAAAAATAGTTCATGATATTCCTGCTCCATCTGGTAGTAATGATAATCCATTAAAAGCCCTTATTTTCGATAGTTTTTATGATTCTTATAGAGGTGTTGTGGTTTTAATTCGTATTAAAGATGGTTGTGTTCATGTTGGCGATAAAATTCATTTAATGATGAATAATCAAGATTACGAAGTAACTGAACTTGGTATTAGAACCCCTAAAGAAATTAAGAGTGATGTTTTATATTGTGGTGAAGTTGGATATTTATGTGCGCAAATTAAAGATATTAAAGATGTAATGGTTGGTGATACGATTACCCTTACTGAGCGTCCAGCTAAAGAAAAACTCCCTGGTTATCGAAAGATTAACCCAATGGTTTATTGTGGTGTATATCCTACTGATTCGCAAAAGTATGAAGATTTAAAGGTTGCATTAGAAAAATTAACATTAAATGATGCATCTTTAGTTTATGAACCTGAAACTTCACAAGCCTTAGGTTTTGGTTTCCGTTGTGGTTTTTTGGGTTTATTACATATGGATGTTATTCAAGAAAGACTAGAACGTGAATATGGCTTAGATTTAATTTTAACCGCTCCATCGGTTATTTATAAAATTTATTTAACAAATGGCGAATCGTTTGAATTAACTAATCCAAGTGAATTACCAGATATGACAAAAGTTGAAGCAATAGAAGAACCTTTTGTTTTAACTTCAATTATGACTCCAAAAGAATTTGTTGGACCACTCATGCAATTATGCCAAGATCGTCGTGGAGTTTATAAAGATTTAAAATATTTTGATGATACTCGTAATATTTTGGTTTATGAAATGCCTTTAAGCGAAATCATTTTCAATTTCTTTGATAAATTAAAGAGTTATTCTAAAGGTTATGCCTCATTAGATTATGAATTTATCGATTATCGCGCAACAAATTTAACTAAAATGGATATTTTGCTTAACGGAGATCCAGTTGATGCTTTATCTTCAATTGTATTTAGGGATTCAGCATACAATCGTGCTTTAAAACTTGTTAGCAAACTTAAAGATGTGATTCCAAGGCAACAATTTGAGGTTCCTATTCAAGCAGCTATTGGTGGAAAGATTATTGCTCGAGCTAATATAAAAGCTGTTCGTAAAGATGTTTTAGCAAAATGTTATGGCGGCGATATTTCACGAAAGCACAAACTTCTTGATAAGCAAAAAGAAGGAAAAAAGCGCATGAAATCTATAGGAACTGTGGATGTACCACAAGAAGCATTTATGTCTATTTTATCAATTGATGATGACAAGTAGATTCGGTAGTGGTTTTTTAGTAAAAAATTAGTTAAAAATAATTGTAAAAAACCTTTTTAAAAATTATAATAATAAAAGTGAATTGTTGGAGGAAAAAACATGAATAATGCTCAATTAGCTATCAAGTTTAGTAATGAAAAATACTGTACTAGAAAAGATGTAGTCGAGGCAATGAAGACTCCTTTGATTGATAGTATTTGGAATACTGTACTTGAATATAGAAGTAATTTTTCAGTTGTTTTACCTTTAAAACACATGAATAATACGGCTTATTCTGTTTGCTTAACTCCTACAATGGTTGAACATGTTAATAGCGTTGAAAGAAAATTAATGCGTATTATGGCTGAATACACCAAGATTGGTGGTTTAGCTGAGAAAAATGTTTTTAGAGTAAAATCTTATGTAACTATTTTGCATTGTGTTGCAAATAGATATGGTCTAAAGCTTGAAGATGCAGTAATTGAAAATATTGTAAACGGAAATGTCTCGACATTATCGCCAGAATTAATGATTTTAAATCGTTATTATCAATGCTTATTAGAAATTGAAAATCAACCTGATACAAAAATTAATGATGATTCCTTAAGCAAACTTTATTCGCTTTTAATGGGAACCTCTGAATTAAATCAATATTATCGTACTCAAGAAGTTGACAATAGTTTTAGTAAAGTTTTAATTGGAAAGCTTTATTTAGGCGTTCCAGTAAGTACAATTGAGCAAAATATGGATCAATTGTATTCATTTATTGAAAATTCTCATGTCTCAATGTTTATCAAAGCTTTAAGTTCATTCTACTTTATATATTATGTAAAACCTTTTGAAACATATACTGAAGAAATTGCTGGCTTAACTTTAAAACGTGTTCTTGCATATAACGATATTGGTGGTGTTGCAAGTATGCTAGATTTTGAAGATTTAGTTTCTAATAAAGATGAATTAGAAAATGTTATCATTGAATCTCAAAAAACTTACGATCTTACCTATGTTATTGATTATGTCCTTAAAAAGACAGAACCAATGCTTGATGGTGTTTTAAATAACATTGTTAGTGCACAAAAAGAAGTTATTCATAGCGAGATTTATCAACCTGAAGAAACAAATATTTTAAATAAGACCCCAAGTGTTAATAAGAGTGACGAAGAATCATTCAAAAATATCAATGGTCGTATTGAAAATCAAGTTCAACAAAATTCAACTAGTAAAATCGATTATAGCCAATCTATTGCGATTTCAAATTTACCTACTGGGCTTAGTGAAGAAGATGCTACTCGTCTTGAGAACCATTTAATGGAACTTAACCCAAATCTTAGTCATGGTCAAGCTTATTTCTATGCAAGACACTGTACGTTAGGTATGAATTATACGATTTCTCAATACAAAAAGACTCTTGGTTGTGCTTACGAAACTGCAAGAAGCAGTATGGATCATCTTGTTTATCTTGGTTATTATAGAAAAGAACTATTAAAGAACAAGTATATCTATACTCCAGTAAAGAAAGGTTAATAGAAATGTTTTTATTAGTATTAAGTAGTAATGGTGTAGCTTGGATTTTGCTTGGTTTAGTTTGCTTTTTTGGAATTATTGCTTTAGTCGTATTTTTATTAAGAAAATTCTTAAAAATAAGTAAAACTGATAAGCCAAAAGACGAAACTAAGGTTGCTGATGAGAATTTGAATCATTATTTAGAAGATGTTGATGATCCAGAAGCTCAAAAACAATTTGATGAATTTGAAAAACAACAAAAAGATACAAAAAAAGAAAATAATGAAAAAGAGAATAAATAGTCTTTATATTCATATTCCTTTTTGTCGAAGTTTATGTCCATATTGTGATTTTGCTAAATTATTAAAGAATAATAAGTTTGAAGATGGGTATATATCGCAACTTTTGAAAGATTTGTCTTCTTTGAAAGACAAATTTTTTAAGTTTAAAACAATTTTTATCGGTGGTGGAACTCCTTCATGTTTGAACAATAAAAATTTGTCTTTAGTTTTGGAAGCTTCAAGTAAATTATTACGATCTGGTGGAGAGTTTACGATTGAAGCAAATCCAGAAGACATAGATGTTTTATTTTTAAATACAATTAAAAAATATGGTGTGAATCGTATTTCAATCGGTGTTCAAACATTTGATCAAAAGATTTTAGATTCAATTCATAGGAATTATCATCTAGATATTTTTAGTCTAATTAAAAATGTTAAGAAATATGTTAACAATATAAATTTAGATTTTATTTATGGCCTTCCTGGGTATTCAAAACAAATTTTGGAGAATGATTTAGAAACATTTTTTAAATTAGATGTTAACCATGCTTCTTTTTATAGTTTAATTGTTTCTCAAGGAACTATGTATTTTAATAGTGGAATTAAAGAGATTGATGAAGATATTAGTTGTGATTACTATCTCTATATTCTAAAAGAAATGAGAAAACATGGTTTTGAACGTTATGAAGTGAGTAATTATAGTAAACCTAGTTATGAATGTAAACATAATTTAACTTATTGGCATAATGAGGAATATGTTGGTGTTGGTCTAAATAGTAGTGGTTATGTCTCGGGAGTAAGGTATACAAATACAAAGAATTTTAGTGATTATATTAATGGTATAAATAATATTGAAAAAGAGATTATTACTTATAAATCACTTAAAGAATACTATTTTATTACTAATTTAAGATTATCGAAAGGTTTCAATATAAGTAGTTATAATAAAATATTTCATGAAGATTTTTTAGCAACTTACAAGTCTAAAATTAAGCAAATGATTAAGGCAGGGCAAGTTATGGTTAAGAATGGGCGATTCTTTTGTACAGACAAGGGTTTATTGGTCTTAGATCTTGTTATTTTGGATTTAATTTAATAAAAATATATTCGATAATATCGTTACTTTTATATTATTTTTAAAAATTAGCAATTAGTCCTTGACAGTGCTAATTTTATTTCTATAATATAGTTAGCGCTTGAAGGAAAAGAGTGCTAGAAAGGCAATTTAATGGAACTATCAAGAAAAGACTTAATTTTAAAGCTTATTGTTGAAGATTTTATCAAGACCGCTGTTCCTGTTGGTAGTAATTATCTCATTACCAAGTTTAAGTTACCTTATAGTAGCGCTACAGTTCGTAATGAAATGGCCACTCTAGAAGAAGATGGTCTTATTGAGAAGATGCATACAAGTGGTGGTAGAGTTCCATCGACACTTGGATATAAGTACTATATAGAAAACTTAAAGTCTAATTCTGTCGATTCAAAGCTCAAAAATGAACTAAAAGTTGTGTTTGATAATAGCAAGACTGTTGAAGATGTTGTTGGAGAATCTTGCAAGATTTTATCTAATATGACTAATCTTGTTAGTGTCTATTTAGGGCCAACATCAAATAAAGAAAGACTCATTAGTGTTCAACTTATTCCTATTAGTAAGTCGAGTGCTACTGCAATATTTGTTACAGATCGTGGTTATGTTGAAAATAAGACGTTTATTTTCGATAAAACCGTTAATCTAGATGATTTATCTAAGTCAGTTAAGTTAATTAATGATCGAATTACAGGAACTTTAATTAGTGAGCTTCCTGAGAAACTAGAAACATTAAGGCCTTTATTAAAAGATTATATTAATGATTACACCTATATATTTAATTCTATTGCTAAAGCGTTCTTTGAATTTGCGGCTGATAGAAGCGAATTTTATGGGGAAGATAATTTAATAAAGCAACCTGAGTTTAAAGATAATCCAGAAGAGCTAAAAAAGATATTTGAATTATTTAGTAAACCTGAGAATTTAGTTAACATGTTAACTCATCCAGATAAGAGTGATAAAAAAGTTGATACTTCAAGTGATATAGGGACAATCGATAATTTATCTGTTATTAGTCGAGAGATAAAGATTCCAAATTCCGATAAGGAATTAGGAAAAATAGCGATTGTAGGCCCAAAACGTATGGATTATGGTAAGGTTCTTAATGCTCTAGATTATGTTGTTAAAGAATTAATGAATCACTTATCTAATACAGATATTATTGTTCAGGAGGGTAAAGTAAAAGATGGACATGGAAAATAAAAACGAAACAAGTGGTGTTCAAGGTAATGAGCAAAAAAATCCATCCACTAATGATCAAAGTCAAAAAGTGGAACCTATGGATATGAAGAAAGCTTATAAAGAAAAACTTGCTCAACAAGATGGTCAAATTGAAAAGTTAAAATTTGATGTTGAACATTGGAAAAATGAATATTACAAAGCTTATGCTGATATGGCAAATTTAAGAAAGTCGATGGAAAATGACCAAAAAGATGTTTATAAATATCGAATTGAAGGATTTGCTCAAAACTTATTAAATGTCTTAGATTCATTCGATATGGCATTCAAGGCTGAAACAAAAAGTGAAGAAGTTAAGAATTATTTAATCGGATTTCAATATGTTTATAAACAACTAGTAACTGTTTTAACGGATGAAGGTATTGTTGAACTAGATCCTAAAGTTGGTGATAAGTTCGATGTCAATACTATGCATGCTATCGAAACAGTTGATGATCCAGGTGAAGAGAATATTGTTAAAGAAGTTAGACTTAAGGGTTATAAATTGCATGAACATTTGATTCGTCCAGCAATGGTTACGGTTAGTAAGCATCCACAACCAAAAGAAGAAGTTAATAAGGAAAATGCTACAAAAGTTGAAGATAAAAAAGAAGATATTAAGAAATAAGTTCTAGGAGGAAATTATTTATGGCAAAGGAAATTATTTTAGGAATTGATTTAGGTACTACAAATTCAGTTGTTAGTTATTTACAAGAAGATGGAAAAGCAAAGGTTATACCAAACCCAGAGGGAACAAATACAACTCCTTCTGTTGTTGGTTTTAAAGCTGATGGAGAAGTTATTGTTGGTAATGCTGCAAAGCGTCAAGCTTTAACTAATCCAGATACTATTTCATCAATCAAACGTAAGATGGGTTCGAATGAAAAGGTACATGTTGCTTGTATTAATAAGGATTTTACTCCACAAGAAATTAGTGCAAAAGTCCTTGCTTATATGAAAGATTATGCGGAAAAGAACATTGGTCATCCAGTTAAGAAAGCTGTTATTACTTGCCCTGCATATTTTAATGATGCACAAAGACAAGCTACTAAGGATGCTGGTGCCATCGCTGGTCTTGATGTTGTTCGTATTATTAATGAACCAACAGCTGCTTCGTTAGCTTATGGTTTAGGTAAAGATAAAGCTGAAAAGATTGTTGTATTTGATCTTGGTGGTGGAACACTTGATGTTAGTGTTCTTGATATTGGTGATGGAACATTCGAAGTTGTCTCTACAAGTGGTGATAATAAACTTGGTGGTGATGATTGGGATGCTGTTGTTGCAAGCTGGATTAGAGCCCAAATTCAACAACAATTTGGTCAAGATATTGGCGATAAGATGGCTCTTCAAAGATATAAAGACGCTGCTGAAAAAGCTAAGATTGAACTTTCAAGCAGCTTAGAGACTACAATTTCACTTCCATTTATTGGAATGGGAAAGAATGGTCCTATCAGTTTCGAAACTAAATTAACTCGTGCTAATTTTGAAGATATGACTCGTCATTTATTAGATAGATGCAGAGTTCCACTTGAAAAAGCTATCAGTGATGCAAAGTTATCATGGAATAAGATTGATGAAATCTTAATGATTGGTGGTTCAATTCGTATGCCAGCTGTTCAAAAGTTGGTTGCTTCGATTACTGGAAAAAATATTAACTTAAGTGTTAACCCTGATGAAGCTGTTTCTATTGGTGCTTCATATCAAGGTGGTATCTTAAGTGGTGATGTTAAGGATGTTATTCTTCTTGATGTTACTCCATTAACTCTTGGTATTGAAACTATGGGTGGTGTTATGACTCCATTAATTCCAAGAAATACTACGATTCCAACTACAAAATCTCAAATCTTCTCAACTGCTGAAGATAATCAACCTGCTGTTGATATTATGGTTTATCAAGGTGAGAGACAAATGGCTCATGATAACAAATTACTCGGTCACTTCCAATTAACCGGTATTAAAGCTGCTCCACGTGGCACTCCACGTATCGAAGTTACTTTCAATATTGATGTTAATGGTATTGTTAAAGTTAATGCAAAAGATCTTGATTCACAAAAACAACAAGAGATTACCATTAGTGGTAGTAATGGTTTAAGCAAGGAAGAGATTGATCGTATGATGAGAGAAGCTGAAGCTAATAAAGAGGCAGATACAAAACGTAAAGATGAAGTTGAATTAAAGAATAAAGCCGAAGGCTACATCAACTCAATTGATCAAGCTTTAAGAGAAAAAGGCGATTCTATCGATCCAAAACAAAAAGAAGAAACTACAAAGTTAAGAGATGAACTCAAGACTGCTTTGGATAATAACGATATGGATACATTAAAGAGCAAGATTGGAGAACTTGAGAAGGCTGCAGCATATATGCAACAAGCTCAAGCTAATGGTGGAGCTGCCCAAGGTGGCGCTTCCATGAATGACAATAATGCAAATAATACTCAAGATAGTTCTGCTTCTTCAGAGAAGAGTTCTGATAATAAGAAGAAAGATGATGATGTAGTTGATGCTGATTTTACCGATAAAAAGTAATTAATTAGTATAGTTTTAACTAAAGGGAAGCAGTAAACTTCCCTTTAGTCATTTAAAAAGGAGGTTTCGTTATGGCAGAAAAGAAAGATTATTATGAAGTGTTAGGTGTTGAAAAAACGGCAACAGATGATGAAATAAAATCCGCGTATAGAAAACTAGCTCATAAATATCATCCTGACAATAAAGAAACTGGTGATGCAGAAAAATTTAAGGAATGCAGTGAAGCTTATACTGTTTTAAGTGATCCTAATAAACGAAAAACTTATGATCAATTTGGTAGTGCTGCATTTGATCAAACAGCTGGTGGTTCAAATCCATTTGCTGGTAGTGGTTTTGAAGGATTTAACTTTAATTCGGGTGATTTTGGCGATTTAAACGATATATTAAGTTCAATGTTTGGTTTTGGTGGAGGTCGTTCTTCTGGTTCAAGAAGTCGTGGAGGAGGTTCTTCTCGTGGTGATGATAGCCTTATGAGAATTAAGATTTCCTTCATGGATGCTTGCTTAGGAACAACAATTTCTTTACCAATCAGTTATGATGAGCCTTGTGAATATTGCCAAGGCACCGGTGCTAAAGATGGTACCGCTTTTGACACATGTCCAGATTGTGGTGGTCGTGGCGTAGTTATTACGCAACAACGTACTATTTTTGGTATTATGCAATCACAAAGCGCTTGTCCAAGATGCCATGGAACAGGACGTATTATTAAAGAAACTTGCTCGCATTGTGGTGGTAGAGGTTATACACATATTAAGAAGACTACAGAAGTTAAGATTCCCCAAGGAATCAATAATGGTCAACAAATTCGTTTATCTGGCAAAGGTAGTCGTGGAGCAAATGGTGGGCCAAATGGCGATTTATATTTAGAGATTGTTATGGCTCCACATCAAAATTTCGAAAGACAAGGAAACGATATTCACTTGACTGTGCCTATTGATTTTATTGATGTTTGTATTGGCACAACTTTAACAGTACCAACTATTTATGGTGATGTTGAAATGAAAGTACCTGCTGGTACCCAACCAAATCAAATCTTTAAGATTAGAGGAAAAGGTGTTAAGGATGTTCGAGGTAATAACTATGGAGATGAATTTGTTCATCTTAATGTTAAGACCCCAACTGATTTAAATCGTGATCAAAAAGCTGCTCTCGAAACTTTTAAAGAAGCGAGTAAAGGCAAAGATTCATGGTTTGATAAATTTAAAAAAGCTTTTAAAAAATAAAACACAAATAGTCTACTTTTATTGCCGTGGTTGTAGTAATATTTATCTAGGAAGTAAAGTATGCCAAAGTGTAAATATTGTGGTCAACCAATAACAAAATTTGATAAAGAAATTTGTCCCTATTGTGGGGCTAAAAATCCATTAGATGGTAATAATTCACAAACAACGGATATAACTGAGTCTATAAAAACGGTTAGTCCTGATGATGAAGTATTAGTGAAGTATAAACCAAAAAAGAAGGTTTTAAATGCGTTGTTATGCATGTTTTTAGGAATCTTTGGGATTGATGCGTTATATTTAGGCTTTAAAAATAGATTCTTAATTAGATTAATTTCCAATGCAGTTGTTTATATTGCTTTAATGTTAGTTTTTTATTTTACAAAGAGTTATGGTAATAATTCATATCTTGTGTTCTTGTTACCTTTGATTATAGTTTTTGGTGTTTGGTTTATTATCGGAATTATTTTCTTATTTTTAAAGAATAAGAAAGATAGCAACGGAGCTTTTTTGAAGTAATGCAAAGATATTTCGCTGAGATGAAAGATGGGAATATCATCTTAGAACAAGATGATATTTTTCATATTGTTAAGGTAATGAGAAACTCTGTTGGCAGTGTAATTCAATTAGTTGCTGATAATAAAGCTTATGAAGTAAAGATTACATCAATTAATCCTTTTAAATTTGAGGTTATTAAAAGCCTTGATGAAGATCCAGAATTAGATGGCTATATAAGGTTGCTTTATTGTCTCCCAAAAGGCGAAAAACTTGATATCGTTATTCAAAAAGCTGTCGAATTAGGTGCTTCAGAGATTGTTTTGGTTAATTCCTCTAGATGTATTAAAAAGATTAAAAAAGATGATTATAGTAGTAAATTAGTAAGATTTAATAAGATTATTAAAGAAGCAAGTGAGCAATCTAAACGATCTAATTTGATGAAACTTACGGATATCATTGATTATAAAGATATTGGGAAATATAAAGCTGATAAATCATTCATTGCTTATGAACTTTCTGATTCTAATATATCTTCTTTGTATGATGATTTTAAAGGTATCCATGGTAAGACTATTAATATTTTAGTTGGTTCTGAAGGTGGCTTTTCTGCAGAAGAAGTTGATTATGCTATTAAATGTGGCTATAAATCGATAAGTTTGGGTAAAAGAATCTTAAGAAGTGAAACAAGTTGCTTTTATGTTTTATCATTATTATCATTTTTTATGGAATCAAAAATATGAAACTATTCAAAATTCTAGAAAAAGAATCAAACAAAAAGAAAATTAGAAAGAGCGACGATTACAAGTTTTTTAATGAAAATAAGTTTGAATTAAATAAAAATCCCTATTTTGAAAAATATGGGGAGGTATCGAATATTTTTGATGTTATTTGTTCTAATATTGTTATTTGTGGTCTTCAAAACAAAGAGAAGCTAGATAAGATTATTGAGGAAGAGTACTTTGCCTCGGGTGAAAGAAAAATAGAAAATATCAAGAACGAAATAAATGAAAGAATAATCGATTTACCTTATCTTAAAGTTCAAAATATCAAAGTCTATATCCCATTTTTTAACATTAATACGAATGCGATTTATTCGCTTCGTAGCGAACAAATGAGCAATGAGCCTTATGTCAATTTAGCAGAAAATTATAGTGCATTTTTGACTGATCCTTTTACGACTTATGGCGTTGATATTTTTGATTTTTTATCAACAAAATTAGTTCGTATAGATGAATGTGCTACTGCAGTGGCTTTTTATCATTTTGATTTTAATGCTATTTTTATTATTAATAGACAAGGAAGTTTGGATAATGTAATTTATCTATTTGATAGAAATATTAAACATCCAAATTTTAACCATATAGTTGATAGGATTAGACCAGTTATTAAAGCTTATTTTGATGGTAATTTAAATGATTTTATTTACTTATTATATAAAAATAGTCTTATTTCTTATAATACGTTCCGTAAAATTTGTAAGGAAAAAAAGTTATGACATTTCTAATAAATTTTTTAGGCTGCAAGGTCAATAGTTATGAAGTCGAATCAATTGCAAATGATTTGATCAAAGAAGGTTTCAAAAACTATGATGGAAAGGGCAAACCAGACATTGTAATTGTTAATACATGCAGCGTTACTGAAACGAGCGCGTCTAAATCAAGAAAAATGATTCGTCATTATCGAGCGATTTATCGTAAAGCAATTATTGTTGTAATGGGTTGCGATGTTCAAAATGAAACAGATTACTATAAAGATACTTTAAAATGCGATATTGTTTTAGGAACAACCGAAAGAAGCAAAATCAAAGATTACATCAACGATTTTGTTAAAAACAAAGAACAAATTGTTGTGCATGAAAATTTAAAAACCATTAAAAAATACGAACCTTTAAACGTATGTCACTTTTTATATAACACAAGAGCTTATGTCAAAATTCAAGACGGATGCGATAATTACTGTACATATTGCTTAATTCCATATATTCGTGGTCATTCTAGAAGCAGAAAAGAAGAAGAAGTCTTATCTGAAATTAAGGAATTAATTAAAAACGGCTATAAGGAAATTGTTTTGACTGGAATTGATATGTGTAGTTATGGCCAAGACTTTAAAGAGAAAATGACTTTTAGCGATTTACTTGAAGATATATTAAAGTCAAATCCTGACTTATATAGACTTAGAATATCTTCTATTGAAGAAAGTCAGATTGATGACCATTTTATAAATCTACTAGAAAAGTACCAAAATATTGCTAATCATTTACATATACCATTACAATCTGGAAGTGTTAGTATATTGCAAAAGATGAATCGGAAGTATGATTTAAAGAGTTATAAAGAGAAAATAGCAAGGATTAGAAAAGTAAGACCTAATATTGCAATTTCTACTGATGTAATCGTTGGTTTCCCAACAGAAACAGACGAAAACTTTAAAGAAACTTTTGATTTTTGTAAAGAAATACATTTTTCAAAAATACACGTTTTTCCATTTAGTGATAGAAATGGTACAATTGCTGAAAAGATGACACCAAAAGTAGATCCTATTGATAAAAAAGCCCGAGTATTATCGTTAATTTCTTTATCCACCGAGATGGGTAATGAATATGCTGATAGATTCGAAGGCAAGAAGATGGAATTCTTGTTTGAAAATTATGATGAAAAGAAAAAAGCTTATCGTGGTCATTCATCAAATTATTTAGAGATTTATTATAAGTCAAAAGAGAACTTAACTGACAAAATAAAAGAAGTTACTTATCATAAAGAATTTGACAATGTAAAAAATATTTTATTCGATTCTATCAACTAAATTTATGTTTTCTTGTATATTATCAAAAAAATAAGCAACCTAAATTATTTTTGTTTATAATATACAAAGTCAAAGGAGAATTTATTTATGGCAGTCCCATTCAGAAGAACTAGTAAAACATCCAAAAGGATGAGAAGAACTCATTATAAACTTAATGTTACAGGAGTTACAACTTGTCCAAACTGTGGTGCAATGATTAAGTCACACACCATTTGCCCTCAATGTGGCTATTACGATGGCAAACAAGTTTTAAAAGGAAAAAGTAGTAAGAAAACTAAATAAGGCTTTTGCCTTATTTTTTTCTAGATAAAGGAGAATTTTTTATGAATTATGCATGTTTAATTGATGATACCAATTTACATCAAGATGCGAAAGAAGCTGATATTATTGCTTTATGTAAGGAAGCAGATGAGATTGGTGCTGCTTCAGTTTGTATTAATCCAGACTATATTGAGTTATGTGCTAAACAACTTAAAAATAGCAAAGTTAAAGTTTGTACAGTTATTGGTTTCCCATTAGGTTCAATGACAACTGAAAGCAAGGTTTTTGAAGCCTCTGATGCTATTAAAAAGGGCGCTGATGAAGTTGATATGGTTATTAATGTTTCTAAATTAAAAGATCATAAAGATGATTATGTTTTAAACGAAATTAAAGCTATTAAAAACGCTTGTGGGGCTCATGTTTTAAAGGTTATTCTTGAATGTTGCTTACTTAATGAAGAAGAAATAGTTCGTGCTTGTAAGCTTGCAAAAGAAGCTAAGGCTGATTTTGTTAAGACCTCTACTGGATTCTCAACTGGTGGTGCAACTGTTAAAGATGTTGCTTTAATGCGTAAGACCGTTGGCCCAACAATGGGCGTTAAGGCTGCTGGTGGTATTCGTACCCCTGAAGCTCTTAAAGAGATGGTAGAAGCAGGAGCAAATAGAATTGGTGCTTCGCATGGGAAGAATCTCATAAAATAAGTCTTCCTTTTTGATGTAAAATAATGTATATTAATAAACGCAAACGGATTGGAGGTGAATTCAATGTTAAAAGTAGTAATTAGAGATGGCGAGAGTTTAGATGAAGCTTTACGTCGCTTTAAACGTAATGTTAATAAATCCGGTACAATCCAAGAGTGTCGTAAAAGAGAATTCTATTTAAAGAAAAATCTTGCTCGTAAAGTTAAGAGTGAGAATGCTCGAAGAAAGTATAGATAGAATCTAAACAAATTCAAAATAGCTAGTCATTAATTTGACTAGCTTTTTTTTATTTTTTAACAATATTTCAAAATTCCCTCCCATTACTTAGTGAAAGGGTAATAATATGAAATATTTTATTAAACAACTAGGTGATAAAGATTGTGGTTTTACGTGTGTGAAGATGTTACTTGCGATGACATATAAAAGGAAAGATTTTTTGTTTTATCAAGAACCGTCAATAGATTCTTCTGCTTCTTTACGAGATTTAATGTTATATGCCAAAAAAGAAGGATTAATTTTAGGAGCTTTTAGGATGGTTAACCGTGATGAATTATTCCTAAATAAGGTGATATCACCGATATTAATTCCAATTCTTGAAAATAACATGATGCATATGGTTCTTGTCAAAAAGATTAAGAAGAATAAATGTCAAATATATGATCCAAGTATTGGTGTATATTATTTAAACAAAAAGAAACTTCTTAATATTTGGAATGGTGAATATTTAGAAGTTATTCAAACGCTTGGAAGTGATTTTACGCTTAAAAAAATAGAACTCATTCCAAAGAGAATGACGATTTTGACGATGTTTTTTGAGATTTTGAGTTTTGGGTCTTTGATTGCGGCTCTATATTTTATAGATGGAAAATTTTCTTTTTACGTCTCATTAAGTCTATTTGTTTCTTATATTGTTTTTGAGTTTATATATCGGAAAATACTCATTCAATCGATGAAATACTTTGATAATCATTTAATTGTAAGTGAGTTTGCCCTTAATCATCATGATTTTAAAACACGATATGCAGATATGACTCAATTTAAGATTTTAGCAGTTTCTAATCCTATCCAATTATTATCCTTAATTATGATGACAATTTTTGGAATTGTAGTGTTAGGAATCAATAGCCCATTTAATCTTTTATCGATTGGTATGATTATTCTTTTTCAAATTATATTCAAAGTATTTGAAAAATATACTTACGAATATAAACGAAATAAGATAGATACAATCGAAAAGAATCTAAATTATGATGTAAATATACCAACAAAAGTTTTTGTTAAAAGAATAAGTGCTTTAAATTATGAAACTTATCGTTATGTATCTTATTGCAATCTTAAAAGATATATTATGGTTTTCTTAATAATTGCTTTGTCTTTGCTTTACGTAAATTTAAGCGAAGTAAATTCATTAAATTTTATGCTTTTTCATTTTTTCTTTTATTTATATCTCAACGAAAATTTTGAGAAAATTCTAAATTTTAGTAGGAATTATGACGAATATCAACACTTTAAAGCACTTTATTTGTATTATTTTAACAAGTATTAATATATAATTTTTATATGGAATTAGATTATAGTAATGAAACAAAAGAAAACTTAGATATTTATTATGAAAAATATCTAAATATATTTAAGAATACCCTTCTTGAATTAAAGAAAAATGACAATTATATTTGTAGTGTAACATTTGTTGATAAAGATAAGATTCACGAGATAAATAAAGATTATCGAAAAATTGATCGACCAACTGATGTTATATCTTTCGCGTTTCTTGATGATACTAAAGAAATGATTAAAGGTGATGTTCCTATTGATTTAGGAGAAATATATATTTGTTACGATGTAGCCCTAGAAAATGCAAAAAGTTATGGCAATACAATTAATCGAGAATTATGTTTTTTATTCGTTCATGGTTTATTACATCTCTTTGGTTATAATCATATGACTAAAGAAGATGAAAATATAATGTTTCCTCTTCAAGAGAAAATTTTAGAAAGGAAGTAAGTTTTATGACAAAAGAAGAATTAGTTAGTAAAGCAATTGAAGCTTTGGATTTATCATATTCGCCTTATTCGCACTTTAAAGTTGGTGCAGCCTTATTAACTTCAGATGGTGAAGTATATTTAGGAGCTAATATTGAAAATGCTGCTTATGGTTGCTCAATGTGCGGTGAAAGAAACGCTATTTACAATGCCTATATGCATGGACATTCACAAGATGATATCGAAGCTTTAGCAATTGTTGCTGATTGCAATCGACCTGTTTCTCCTTGTGGTCAATGTCGTCAAGTTCTTAGCGAATTATTCCCAAAGAATAAACCTATCTATCTTGCAAATTTGAATGGAGAAATTAAAGAAATGACAGTTGATGAATTATTACCATATTCGTTTGATGAGGATGATTTAAGTATATGAAGTCAGGTTTTGTAGCATTAATTGGGAAACCAAATGTTGGTAAATCAACAATTTTAAATGGAATTCTTGGTAATAAAGTATCGATTGTTACCGCTAAAAGTCAAACAACTCGTGATAATATTCAAGGTATTTATAATGATCAAGATTCACAAATCATTTTTATTGATACTCCTGGGATTCATAAACCTCAATCGGATTTAGGAGTTGTTTTAGATAAGAGAGCTTATTCTTCAATTAGAGATTGTGATTTATCGGTTTTTGTAGTGGATGGATCAAAGGAATTTAATGATGGTGATCAATTCCTTTTTGATCACCTTAAATTCGATTGCCCAGTAATTATTGCCTTTAATAAAATTGATTTAACAAACATTGAATTAATTACAAAATTAAAGAAAATCTATGCCGAACATTTTAAAAATTGCGATATAATCGAACTTTCTGCTTTAGAAAACTTTAATCTTGATGGTCTTGTAAAGTTAATAAAAACAAAACTTCCTGAAGGTCCTCAATATTATGATGTTGATGTTTTAACTGATAAAGATATCAAGTTCCATATTCAAGAAGCGATTAGAGAAAAATGTCTTAAATTTCTGTCTGAAGAAGTTCCTCATGGAATTGCGGTTGTTTGCGATGCCGTAAAAGTTAATGGTAGAGAAGTTGTTGCTGAATGCAAGATTATATGCGAAAAGGAATCTCAAAAAGGTATTATAATTGGTCGGGAAGGAAGGATGATTAAAAAGATTGGTTCTACCGCCAGAGAAGACTTAGAAAAGATGACAAAAAAGCATGTAGTACTCAATATAGTAGTGCGTGTAGTAAAAGATTGGCGTAATTCTAGTAAATATTTAGTAGAGTTAGGATATAACGATTAATGGATAAAGTTGATGGAATTATTCTTTCAATAGCTAATTATAAGAACGCCGATTGTGTTTTTAATATCTTAACAAAAGAAAAGCTAATCACTGTGCTTGGTCGGGGAACTTTAAACCAAAATAATAGGACGAATAAGCTAAATAATCCTTTAATTTGTGGAGAGTTCGATTTATATCAAGGTCCAACTAATGGTTTAAAATTAAGAGATTGTAAGGTTTATAAGCATTTTAATGAAAATTTTAAAACTTATGAAGACATGATGATTTATGATTTTCTAGTTGAATTGACTTTTAAAATAATAGTTAATAATGAAGATCAAAGTGGTTATTATGATTTACTTTATTTTACTCTTGACAAATATAATGATTTTCAAAATAAATATGCATTGATTATTTATTATTTTGCTCATATTTTGATATTAAATGGTCTTAGAATAAAAACAGATTCATGTGTCGTTTGCGGTGATAAAAGTGGGTTTGTTGGTATAGATTTCATTGATGGTGGAGTTATTTGTAAAAAAGACTTTAATGAGGAATCAACTCCGATGACATCGGAAGAAATTAAATTATATGAAATATTTTTTGAAAATAGTTTTGAGGAAATTAAAAAGGTTAGTTTAAGTAAGGAAATGTTTTTTAGTTTTGTAAATAATCTTTCAATCTTTTTGGTTAATAGTTTAGATATTAAACTTAATAGCATAAAATTGTTGGAAACAATTTAAAATACACTGATAGTAGGTTGACAACATATCTTAAATGTATATACTTATGTAGTTATTAAAAAGGAGATTTTAATATGGATACAAAAAAGGAATTTGAAAATATAGTAACTCATTTACAAACTACGGGTTATGTTTTTCAAGGTTCACAAATATATGGTGGTTTATCAAATACTTGGGATTATGGTCCTCTTGGTAGTGAATTAAAGAATAATTTGAAAGAATTATGGTGGAAGAAGTTTGTTCATAAATCACCAACTAATGTTGGTATTGATGCTGCAATTTTAATGAATCCAAGTGTATGGAAAGCAACTGGACACGTTTCAACTTTTAATGATCCTTTAATTGATTGCAAAGAATGTCACAGTCGTTATAGAGCTGATCAATTAATTGAACAAGAATATCCAGATGTCGATGTTAATGGTATGAAGCAAGATGAAATGAATGAATTTATTAAGACCCATTCGTTAAAATGTCCAACTTGTGGTAAGAGTAATTTTACCGATATTAGACAGTTTAATATGATGTTTAAGACGCACATTGGTGTTACTGATGATTCAAGCAGTGAGGTTTATTTAAGACCAGAGACTGCCCAAGGTGTTTTTGTTAACTTTAAAAATGTTCAACGTGCTACTCGTCACAAATTACCTTTAGGTATTTGTAATGTTGGTAAATCCTTTAGAAATGAGATTACTCCAGGGAATTTTACCTTCCGTATGAGAGAATTTGAACAAATGGAATGTGAATTCTTTTGTAAACCTGGAACTGATTTGGATTGGTTCAAATACTGGAAAGAGTTTTCAATTAATTTTGTTAAATCATTAGGCGTTACCGAAGAAAAGTTAAGATTTAGAGATCATGAACCTGCAGAATTGGCTTTCTATTCTAAAGGAACAACTGATATTGAATATTTATTCCCATTTGGTTGGGGAGAGATTTGGGGTATTGCTGATCGAACGGATTACGATTTAAAGCGTCATCAAGAGTTTAGCAAACAAGATTTAACCTACACTGATCCAGAAACAAATGAAAAGTATTTACCATATTGTATTGAACCTTCACTTGGACTAGATCGTTTATTCTTGATGGTTGTTACTGATTCTTATGCCGAAGAGACTCTAGCTAATGGCGAAACAAGAAAAGTCATGCATTTGAAGCCATTTTTAGCTCCATATAAGGCTGCAATTTTACCATTATCAAAACAACTTAATGAAAAAGCAGAAGAAGTTTTTAAAAATTTAATTCCTTATATTAACGTTACTATGGATACTACTGGTTCCATTGGAAAGAGATATAGAAGAAACGACGAGATTGGAACACCCTATTGTGTAACCTATGATTTTGATAGTGAAAAAGATAATTGTGTTACAGTTCGTGACCGTGATTCGATGTTACAAGAACGTATTAAGATTGATTCTTTGAAAGATTATTTAATGGAGAAATGTTTTTATAAATAATGAGTTCAAACATTATTGAAATTGGCAACGATATCTTAAAACAAGTCGACATTGTCGATATTATTTCAAGTTTTATCAAAGTTTCTAAGAAAGGCAGAAATTATCTAGCTTTGTGTCCTTTTCATAACGACACAAATCCTTCACTTTCTATATCTAGAGAAAAGCAAATTTTTAAATGTTTTACTTGTGGGACTAGTGGGAACGCAATAACTTTTGTTAAAAAGTATAAGAATTGCAGTTACTTTGATGCTGTTAAGATTGTTGCTCAAATTGCTGGTATTCGTGATGAAAGATTAGAAAATGTTGTTACTCATAGCAATATTTCTGAAGATACTAAAAAAACATATTCATGTTTGACTGAAATTAATAAATATTATGAAGGTTTCTTGTTTCAAACTGAAGAAGGTCAAAATTCAGCTTTAAAATATCTTCATGATAGGGGATTAACTGATGATGTTATAAATCGTTTTAAACTAGGCTATTCTTTAAAAAATGGTGAATTAATTACTAATAGATTGTTAAATGAAGGTTTTTCTTTAAAAACAATAGAAAAAACTGGTATTGGACTAATTTACGATGAAAAGATCAAAGATAACAATGCTGGTCGTGTTATTTTCTCAATTAGTAATAGTGATGGACAAATAGTTGGATTTAGCGCTAGACAACTTATTACAGATAAGTCTCAAGGAAAATATATTAACTCTCCAGAATCCGAGGGTGGTGTATTTCATAAATCAGATATTTTATATAACTACTTCAATGCAAAAGACGATGCTCGAAGATTAAAGTTTGTTTATGTTGTTGAAGGCTTTATGGATGCAATTGCTCTTGATAGAATTGGGATTCATAAC
>Ga0172377_10001818_pt1 | contig 21741 bp, 27 predicted proteins | sample Pumphouse3metaG_FD_119749 | JGI IMG/M metagenome (GOLD analysis project Ga0172377, IMG submission 119749) | Leachate microbial communities from a municipal landfill in Southern Ontario, Canada - Pumphouse #3 metaG | ecosystem: Engineered > Solid waste > Landfill > Unclassified | place: Canada...
GAGTTCCCGTACGCTTGCGCAATACAGTACATGACAGATACGTGAGCAGGCTTTACTTCCGGGTTCGGAATGGGACCGGGTGTGACCCTGCTGCTATGGCCGTCAGACCAAAACTGAGGATACATATTTACTATATTAATGTTACTACGAATGGTCCGTTTTTCCTCAGATCGCGGTTGTTCGAAGACATTTGACCGAGATCTTATGCGACACGGATCTTGAACGAAAAACCCGAACACTCGGCGCGACCGGAATTCGATGCGGCACCGATGCATTGAAGAAGAGAAGAAAAGTGGTTGACAGCGTGTCTGAGTTCCCGTACGCTTGCGCAATACAGTACATGACAGATACGTGAGCAGGCTTTACTTCCGGGTTCGGAATGGGACCGGGTGTCACCCTGCTGCTATGGCCGTCAGACCAAATCATGCGATACATAGATAGTATATTAAGATTACTATTTTTGACCGCGGAACGGCATCATAGAATGTCTGAAAGGAGCAATAAGGTTATCAAATGTGCAATGCGTACTCCGTTCCGAGGTCGATTCACATGAGCACAATCACATGGGTAGCCGTTATAGTGATCCTTGCCGTCGCCGTGGCTGCGGCAATGTTCCTTCAGAAGAAGAATAAAAAGAGCGCCTGAGCGCCGATATGTTTACTGGAAAGTGACCAGGTCGCTGTCGAGGACCTCGTTCCAAAGCTTCAGGGTCTCCTGGGCTTCTTCCTCGTCCATGATCTCTATGGCGAAACCGGCGTGGACCACGGCCCACTCTCCGACGCTCGCTTCGACCATTGCGACATTTGCCTGCCTGATGACGCCGCCGAAATCGATATCGGCGACGTCTCCCTCGATCTTAACGATCTTTCCCGGAACTGCTAGACACATTTTTCTCACTCCGTCATTATCTTGATGATTGCTTCCGCGGGCTGTCCGTCACATGCCTCGAGAGCTGCAACGGCTTTTTCCCTGTCGCAGTTGGCCTGAGACATCACAAGTTCGATGTCCTCGTTGGGGAACGATCTTCCGGCAGGTTCCGATACCGAGCCCAAGGGTCTTACTTCCTCCGTTCCGGAGATCTGGTAGCTCTTATTGCCCTGCATGTCGACACAGACGACATCTGCATTGGTAATGACTATCTCGTCCTTGTCGGTCCTGATTATGACCTCTTGGACGTTGTTGATGTTGGTCTGTTTGATCCCCATCTTCTTCATTGCCTGTTGCATTTGACGCTGGTTTACGCCTCTCATTCCTGCCATGTTGTCACCTAGATATGTTTTCCTCTATTAAAGGAGAAGGGTTTTGACCGTTTCTCTCATTTTTTCCAACAGCGCATCTGCTTGGGAGACGTCCTCGATACCGCCCTGTGCGAAATCGGGCTTTCCGCCTCCGCGTCCTCCGAACTCCTTCAGGATCTCGGGGAGGACCTTCCTGCAGTCCACCTTGTCATTCCCGGAAGCGAGCATGACCGAGACGGTATCCGCAACGGAAACGAATGCGGCAACACCGCCTTCCGACTTGAATCTCTCGGCCGCATCGGTGAGGGTCTTTCTGTCCGCGGAGAACCTTCCGCTGTAGAGATCGATACCGTTCACGTTCTCCGGCTCCAAATGTGCCAGCAACTGTTTTGATGAAGCTTTGATAGCCTCGCGGCCGACCTCGTTCTCGTGCTTCATATTGTTGATCGTACGTACGAGAAGTTCAGGTTTGCTGTCCGCCGCCTCCACTGCCTGAAGGCAGATGTTGGAAAGCTCCAGAGCCTCTTCTTCGGCCTCTCTGCCGACTTTGAAATGGATCGCATATCCGTCCTTTCCTGCGGATACCTTCCTGTATACCAGAAGATATTCCAGCTCGGAGGTCTCCATGACGTGTATTCCGCTGCACGCGGAATAATCGATATCTCCGATGGATACGACGGTTATCTCCTCATCCTCTCCGATCCTGTCGAGTTTTATCCTGACCTTGGAGAGTTCGGGGTCGTCCCTGCTCATGACGGTCTTGGTCACCGGGAGGTTGTCGCGGATCGCCTTGTTGGCGAATCTCATCGCCTCGCCGATCTTGTCCCATGAGATGTCATGGTCGACGATGACGTACTTGCTCTCGGGAGAGATGTAGATCTTGGTGATCGTAAGGTCCGGGTCCTGCCTCTTCAGCGAGCAGAACAGAAGGTGTTCTCCGGTGTGTCCCTGCATAAGGCCGTAACGTCTGTCCCAGTCGACACTGCACCAGACGGTCTCGCCTACTTTCAGGGTGTTCTTCGGGACCTTGTGAACGATCTTGTTTCCCTTGTACATGACCTCCGTGACCTTCTCGCCGCGTATGGTACCCGTATCGCAGACCTGTCCTCCGCCTCCGGGGTAGAATGCCGTACTTTCCAGTTCCACCATGTCCCCTTCCACAGAGGTCACGGCCGTCTCGAACTCGAACATGTATCCGTCGCGTCTGAAGATCTCTTCCGTCATGTTATCGAGCAATCCCTAAGTACAGACCATGTAAATATGTTGCTTCGGACAACATCCGCCGAACCCTTTATATGGCATTAGACATTTGTCTAATGTTGATAGTCATCATGGCAAAAGTAGAGGACTTTGACGAATTGGACAGGCGCATAATTGAGTTACTGAGCAAGTCCAGCCAGGGGTCTTACAGGCAGATCGCCAAGCAGTTGGATGTCCACCCAACTACACTCATCCAGAGAGTAAAGACCCTGGAGGCGAAAGGCGTCATCAACGGTTACCGTGCGAAGATCAATTACATGAACCTGGGCTACGAGTACATGGGCATAGTCCACATCTATTCCGATGATGTAGTGCAGGTCCAGAAGGACCTCATGGAGATCCCGCAGGTAATGTCGATCTACGATGTCACCGGAGATTCCGACTGCATAGTCATGATCTCCTGTCTGGACCGTGAGGATTTTTCGGCCACGGTCAAGAAGATAAGTGCCATCAAAGGCGTTCTCAAGACCAACACATCCGTTGTCATGAGTGTTGTCAAGAATCCCGACGAGTACGTTCCCGACATCATGGATGCCTGAAACGTCCGCGCGCGTGCGAACGTACATATTTTATAGGGCTCTGTCTTAGCCACGCTCATATATACCTTAGAGGTAGCGATATGAGAAGAACGAACACATGCGGAGAACTCAGGGCCGAAGACATCGGAAAACAGGTATGTCTTCAGGGCTGGGTCAGATTCTCGAGGGATCACGGAGGAGTAGCCTTCATCGACCTTGCAGACAGGTACGGAATAACTCAGATCGTCTTCGATCCCGAAGACCTTCCCAAGGGCACCGACGTTAATGCGATGGCCGATACCATGAAGACCTTCACCCGCGAGTCCGTTGTTTCGATCGTCGGAACCGTCAGGAAGAGAGTGGAAGGTACCGACGATGCCAGGAACCCCACTGGAGAGGTGGAGGTCCTGATCACCGAAGCAGAACTTCTCAACAAGTCCGCAGCACCCCCCTTCGAGATCGGAGATCAGAAGGAAGGCGTCCTTCCCAACGAAGATACCAGGATGAAATACAGGTATCTCGACCTCAGGAGGACGGAGATGATCCAGGCCATGGAGTTCAGGAGCAAGTTCCTGCACCTGGCCAGACAGTATCTCGAACAGAACAGTTTCCTGGAGATCGAGACCCCCATTCTCGGAAGGTCCACTCCGGAAGGCGCCAGGGACTACGTCGTTCCTTCAAGGGTCCATCCCGGAACATTCTACGCGCTCCCCCAGTCGCCCCAGCTGTTCAAACAGATGCTCATGGTAGGAAGCATGGACCGTTATTACCAGGTCGCAAGATGCTTCCGTGACGAAGATTCCCGTAAGGACCGTCAGCCCGAGTTCACGCAGCTCGACATGGAGATGTCCTTTGTGGACATGGCAGACATCCAGAACATGATCGAGGGACTTCTCTCGTTCGTGTGGAAAGGCCTGTATGGAAAGGAACTCGAGACTCCCTTCCCGAGGATCGCCTACAGGGATGCAATGGAGAGATTCGGTTCCGACAAGCCCGATATGAGGTACGGTCTCGAATTCGTAAAGCTCACGGACGTTGTCAAAGACGTCCCCTATCAGATCTTCCAGAGGATACTGGCCGAAGGCGGTATAGTAGCAGGTATCAACCTCGGAGACGGAAGCGCAAAGGTCGGAAGGAACGAAGTAGACCGTTACATCCACTATGCGAAGAACAAGGCCAAGCTCGGAGGACTCACATGGATGAGGTGCGAGAACGGTGTGCTCACAAGCAACATCACCAAGTACTTCACGCCCGAGATCCTCGAGAACATCAAACAGGCAATGAATGTCAAAGAGGGAGATCTCATCTTCCTCATCGCAGGACCATGGAAGGCCACATACGAGGGCGGAGGAGTCCTCAGAAGGAAGATCGCAGAAGACCTCGGGCTTGTTCCCGACGATGTCTTCCAGTTCTTCTGGATGGTAGACTGCCCCATGTTCGAAGTGGACCCCGTGTCCGGGAAGTACGATGCTTTCCACCACCCCTTCGTTCTGCCTCTCAACGACATCAACGACGATTACGTCGCAGGAGCATGTTTCGATATATGCCTCAACGGAAACGAACTCGGTTCCGGATCTCTGAGGATACACAACGCAGATCTCCAGAGAGCGGTGCTCGAAAAACTCGGAGTTCCCGACGAGACCATCGAGAAGGAATTCGGATGGTTCATTCAGGCCCTCGGATACGGAGCGCCTCCCCACGGCGGTATCGCAATGGGAGTCGACAGACTTATCGCGATCCTTCTGAACAAGGAAACGATCCGTGACGTCATCGCATTCCCGAAGAACAAGAGAGCGGTATCCCTTCTGGACAACTCGCCCGAGAAGATCGATGACAGCAAGCTCGAAGAGCTTCAGATCCTGTCCCTTGCGACCGGCGACCTGGACCTCGAGAGTCTCGAAGACATCGATTCCGACGAACAGTGAAACTCATTCCCGGGCCGACGGCCCGGGCTTACTTCTGATTATAATATAAGAAAAGAGAAAGGACGGAGCGGTCCGTCCTGTTTCAGAGCCTTTCTTTCAAAAGCCTTGTTGCCGCCGTGACGACGTCCGCAGACGAATAGGCACCGCCGGTCTGTTTCATCACGAAACCGATGACCCTGTTGGCGGCCTTCTCGTTCTTGCGGTAGTCCTCGACGATCGCCGGATTCTTGTCCAGATACTCCGAGATGACCGCATCGAGATCTGCTGCCGCACCCTTCAGGGACTCGGTGTCCTTTCCGGTCATGTAGGCCTTGAGCTCGAGGTTGCATTCGGTATCGGTGATCTTTCCGTCGGCGAATTTGCTGATGATGTCCACGATGCCGTCCTCATCCGCCTTATCGTTGGCCTCGAAGGCCTTCCAGTTGGCGCTGACAGCACCCGCGACCCAGGTCTTTGCGATCTGTACGTCGGTCGCCTTGGCCACCCTTTCGAACAGGTCGGCAAGGTCCATGGACGTGGCGACCAGCTGTTTCGCGGCCTTCTCGTTCAGACCGTATTCGCTGCTGAGCCTCATGGTCCTTTTCAGCGGGCTTTCCTTGATCTTGATCGATTCGGCCATTGCCTTGATGTGATAGATGCCGAGGTCGGGTTCGTCAATGTAACCGTAATCGGCTTCGAATTCCTTCTTCCTGACAGAGATAGTTACTCCGCGCTGTTCATCGAAACGTCTGGTCTCACGGTCGATCTTTCCTCCGGCCTTGAGTATCTTGGTCTGTCTGATCACTTCGAATGTCAGGGCGCGTTCTACGTTCTTCAGTCCGGTGACGTTCTTGACCTCGCATCTCTCGACTCCGACGGATATGTTGCAGTCGCAGCGGATGCTTCTCTCTCCGTCTCCGGGGAGGTCTATGATGTGTCTGATGTCCTGGATAAGCTCGCCGAGGAATTCCCTGGCCTCGGCCGGGGTCTTCAGATCGGGTTCGGTGACGATCTCAGCAAGAGGTATTCCTGACCTGTTGTAATCGATGAGCGATGACAGGTCTCCGACCCTTTTCGTCTTTCCGGGGTCCTCTTCGAGATGGATCCTGGTGATCCTGATGGGCTTCTTTCCGTTCAGATAGTACATTCCCTTGACACCGATGGGGTTGTCATATTGGGTGATCTGGACGCTTTTGCTCATATCGGGGTAGAAGTATGTCTTCCTGGAGAACCATGCGGTGTCTGCCACGGAGCATCCGAGCATCTTCGCGAGCATTATTCCGTACTCGAGGACCTTCTTGTTGAGGACGGGTCTCGATCCCGGCATTCCGAGGCATGTGGGGCACACATGCATGTTGGGTCCTTCCGCATCAGTGGTGGGACAGGAGCAGAACATCTTCGACTTGGTGGGAAGCTGTACGTGCACCTCCAATCCTATCTTCACAGGCTCACCTCCGCTTTTCTGACATCGAACGCTTTGTCCCATTCGTTGGCCATGGTGAGGAGCCTGTCCTCGTTCCAGTGGTCCGCTACGAACTGCATTCCGATCGGCATTCCGTCTGCGTTGTATCCGCAGGGGACGGAAAGGTGAGGGGTACCGGCAAGGTTTGCCGGAACAGTCAGATAATCTGCCTTGTATGATTCGACGGGGGTCATCTTGGAGATGTCATCGAATCTGGGAGCAACGAACGGCATGGTCGGTGCCAGCACGGCATCGTGATCCTTCAGGATCTGCTTGTACGCGTCAATGACGTACATCCTGACCTTCAAAGCCTTGGCGTAGTACCTGTCCCTGAATCCGGCCATTCTTGTGTATGTTCCGAGAAGTATCCTTCTCTTGGCTTCGTCTCCGAAGTATTTGGAACGGAAATATGTGAAGTAATCATCGAATTTGAGTGAAAGGTCGCCGTCCTGGTGGCCGTATCTCATTCCGACATATCTTGCGAGGTTCGTGGAGGCCTCGGATGTTGCCAGCACGTAATATGCGGGCATGGCGTACTTGAGCGCGGGCATGTCGACGTATTCCACATCGATGCCCATTCCCTTCAGGGTCTCCAGCGAGTTCAGGAATGCTTCGCTGACATCCTTGCTGAGGCCTTCCGCGGCCTCTTTGGGAACGGCGACGCTCCTGATCCTGTCGCCTTTGATCTCGAGTTCCGGCTGGACGCACGAAGTGGGGTCCCTTTCGTCCCTGCCGGAGATGACCGGAAGATATCTCGTGAGATCTGAAGCCTTGGCGGAAAGAAGTCCGATCTTATCCAGGGAGTTGCCGTAATCTATCAGTCCGTATCTGGAGACACGGCCGTAGGTGGGCGCGATACCGTACACTCCGCAGAAGCTTGCGGGACAGCAGATCGATCCTCCGGTGGAGACACCGAGCGATACGTGATCCTCTATTACGGCCGCGGCACAGGCAGATCCTCCGGAAGAACCTCCGCACGCCCTTTCCAGGTCGAACGGGTTCCTGGGGATCCCGAATCCGGAATTCGCAGAGAATGTTCCGAAACCGAACTCATCCATGTTGGTTTTGCCGATCAGTTTTCCGCCGGCGTTCCTCATCTTGGCGATGGCCGTGGCATCGAATACGGGGTGGTAGCCCTCGAGTATCCTGGAACCGCAGCAGGTCTCGAAATCTTTCGATGTGAGGTTATCCTTGGCAGAGAACAGGAATTTGGAATCTCCGGGGTCGGAGTCTTCCGTGAATCTGTTGAACATGACGTATTTGTCGTTGATGGACCCGATATCCGACAGCACCGTCTGCATCGTCATGAGAGCCTGGGCCCCCTTACGTATCCGTCGTAGGTGTTCATATCCTTGAGAAGTTCGTCTGGATCGAATTCCATCTTGGGCTCATCCTCTCTGACGACGTCCGCAACCTCGATCGGATTGACCCCGAAGCCCTCGAAGTCGGGAGCCTCATCCAAGATCTTGAAATAATCCAGGATATCCGTGAGGTCCTGGCTGTACTTGGCGAGTTCTTCCTCTGTGAGTGAAATGTGTGCGGCGCGTGCTACCCTCTCAACGATCTCTCTGTCCATAATAGGTCCTGCGGAACGCATTGGGCATATTAGTTATAAACCTGTCTTTCACGCGCGCGCGGATTCATTCCCTGTAAAGGACCAATCCGTACAGGGTGAATGCGTTATCCTCGAACTTGAAACTGATGTTCTGGCTCTGAAGATAGTCTTCCATGATGATACCGAATCCGCTGACCGAAGGCACCATCTGCTCGGGGAACTTGCAGGGTGCGTCCGGATAAGTGCATTCTCCGCAGTACTTGCATGCGCCGCTGCAGACCGGAAGGACATCGCTGATGCCTTTCTTCCTGATCGCGTTGGCCACCCTTCTGCAGAGGTCCTGATGCTGTTCGGCGCTCTTCTCGATGAATTCGAGGTCCTTCATATCCACATTCTCGAACCTGTGGGATATGAGCACCGCATGGCGGAAATGATTGATGTATTCCAGATTCTCATCGTCCTTGCCGAGGGCCGGAGGACATCCCCAGCTTCTTCCGTACGAACCGCATCTGTTCTGACGGCACAGTTTCCTGCATGTCTTGATGGTATGAAGGGTCGATCTGGGAGGCTCTATGACCTTTACCTGACACCCTTCGAAACCCGGTTCACTGCTCATTTTGGAGATGACCTCATCAATCATAAGGTGTGAATCCATCTGAGATTAAATAAGGATGTTGTTCCGAAGGATGTTCGGAGCGAGAATAGATTTAAAATGAGCATTGTAATACAAGGGTCGATAACCATGGCAGCTGCCGATACACCAGAGAAGAAACTTGCCGCAGGCATGAAGGCAATGGACGAGGGCGACTTCAAGAAGGCGTACTCCGCGTTCAAGAAACTTGTGGTCGAATACCCCGATAACGCAGATTGTTGGTACTACAAGGCCGAGTGCGGTAATTACGCTTCGGGAATGTTCGGTGCCAAAGTAACATCCGAAGAGATCATGGATGCCTACAAGAAGGCCATCGAGCTCGGAGGGGACAGGGTCGATTATTATCAGTCGTACGGCATGTTCTGTATCTCTGTCGGAAAATACGATGAGGCAGAGAAGGCATACAACGAGGCAGCACAGATCGATGAGTCCATGGAATCAAGTCTCTATTCTGAATTTGCCATCGAATATTACAACCATGTAATGGCATCGTACGGCGAGATCATGGAAGACCCCAAGGCAAGGGCGCCCTTTGCGAAGAAAGCATTGGAGTATATGCTCAAGGCTTTGGACATGTCCCCCGAAGAGGCCAAGAGCCTTCTTTGACCGCGTGCATACGCGGTCGGAAAACCTCTTTCCCCATCAATTCCCAACGCCGATCATTTTATCGCACTGGGATTGCTGTGTAAATTAAATTAGATAGTGTTTAATATGACTGGCTTATTTTAAATGCAAACGTCGGTCCTTAGAACTTAGAATACCTGTTTCTTTTATCGCGTTACATAAACTTAAATGTGAGTTATGCTTACCCCTAACCATGGCACCGGCGAAACGCACTAAAAGGACGAGGGCAAAGAACTGTCCTTCCGCACAATTAAGAAAAAAGGTCGATGAGACCGCATTTGCATTGTTTTTGGAAAGAGGATACGAGAACACGACCATGCGTATCATTTCCGAAGAGACCGGTTTTGGTGCAGGAAGCCTATACAACACATTCAACGGTAAGGAGGACATCCTTTTGGATATCATCTTAAGCGCCTACGATACGACCGTCAAGAAGGTCAAGGCGCTGATAAAGGAAGATGAGGATCCGCTTGTGGCCATCAACGTACCTATGTGCGTCATGATATACGCGGCAAGTGTGAATGTGAAATATGCCGAACTTTTCACGGTAGCCACGCATAATTGGAAGATCCTCAACGCCATGGTCGATAAGACTGTCGCCTGGGAGCAGAACTTTTTCAAGACCTATAACAAGGACATAACAAAAGAAGAGATGAAGGCAAGCCTGCTTGCGAATGCATCGGTAATGGGCAGATATTTCCTTCAATACAAGGAGGAAGGGCCCATGGACTGCAGAGAAGGCATTACCATGTGCATGAAGTTCTTCTGCATCCTGTTCGGTGTCGTCGTTATCGACATCAATGCGGTCGTAGACAAGATCGTCGGTCTCTTCGATGAGCAGATGATGCTCGGTTTTTTCGATATCACTCCCGACGAGTGATATCTTTTATGAACAAGGGGTGCAAGCCCCGTTCTTCTAAGATTAGACATTTGTCTAATCATTTGTTTGTTTTTTGTTTTTGATATCTAATTTTGCACAATTTTACTGGTAAAATCAATACTAATGATGATAATATTCATATATTATTAGACAATTATCTAATTAAATCTCTGAAAAAGGGATAATTGGAGGAATTCACATTAGATTTGGCATCAAGATGATGGTCGCAACAGCGGTCATCCTATCGATGTTTGCGGCCCTGGCACTGTTGATGCCGGATGCGGCCGCAGATACAGCAGAAACCGATACGGCGGATTCCGGAAGTATTTCCTGGATCCTGGTATCGTCTGCTTTGGTTTTCATCATGGTACCGGGAATAGCGTTGTTCTACGGCGGTATGCTGAGGAAGCAGAGCATGTCGTCGATGATCTCGCAGACACTGATCGCGATAGGCGTAATGACCATCACTTGGGTGGCGGTCGGTTACTCGCTCGCATTCTCCGGCGACGGCACTCTGATAGGATCGCTGAACAATGTGTTCTTCGAGGGCGTTACCGAAAGCTCGACAAGCGGGATATCCGATCTGGAGTTCGCATTCTTCCAGATGATGTTCGCAATGGTCACTGCGGCCATCGTATTGGGAGCATGTGCGGAGAGGATCAGATACACTGCAATGGTGTGGTTCCTTGCCATTTGGTCCGTGCTCGTATATGCGTCCATGGCCCATTGGGTCTGGGGCGGAGGACTGTTCGACCAATACCTCACGGTGTTGGATTTCGCAGGAGGTACCGTGGTCCACATCTGTGCAGGAGTTACAGGTCTGGCACTTGTTGCATTCGCAGGCAGCAGGACCAACAGGATACGCGAGTCCCGCGCCCACAACATCCCCTTTGCTTTCATAGGATGTATGTTCCTTTGGTTCGGATGGTTCGGATTCAACGGCGGATCGGGACTTGCGGCAGACGGTACGGCTGTCCATGCGGCGGTCGTATCGCAGCTGTCGGCGGCATGCGCCATGATGGCCTGGGCGGCGGTCCAGTACCTCAGGGTTGGCCGTGTAGGTGTTCTGGGAATGATCGCAGGAGGCATTGCAGGTCTGGTCGCCATCACACCCGGAGCAGCGTATGTAGGGATCTGGGAGTCGATGCTGATCGGAACCGCAGGCGGAGTGATCTGTTACTTCGCTGTCACGCTGGTAAGAGGAAAGACGCGCATCGATGATGCGCTGGATGTCTTTGCGGTGCACGGGGTCGGAGGTATCTGGGGAGCAATAGCGACAGGTATCTTCGCAGATCCCGAGCTCAGCGGAGGCATCGCGGGTCTGATCTACGGAGGTACAAGCCTGATCGTGGGTCAGATCATCGCAGTCGGAATAACGATAGCGTTCTGTTTCACGGTCTCGTATGCGATCATTTGGCTGCTGTCCAAGTTCATGAGGGTCCGTGTGACCGAAGAGGAAGAGATGGTCGGACAGGACCTGATAGAACATGGAGAGATCTCCTACAACATATGAGGGACAGACATGAAGATGATAATAGCGATAGTACGTCCCGAGATGTGCCAGGCCGTGAAGGATGCATTGAAGGAAGCAGGCGTCAACGGTCTGACGATAACCCATATCCACGGACGCGGATCACAGGCCGGACTGAAGTTCACCAACAGGGTCGGGGAGTTCGTCGTGGATGAACTCGAGAAGACGAAGATCGAGGTCGTTATCGAAGATGACTCCAAGGAAGATGAGGTCATCGAGGCGATACACAATGCTGCCGAGACCGGAAGGCCCGGCGACGGAAGGATAATCGTCGTACCTGTAGAGAAGTTCCTGAAGATCAGATCGGTCTAAACCCTTTACCGGGGCATGCCCCCGGATCATTTTTCCATGACCTATGACGGAAGTGAACAAGTATCGGAAAATAGGAATGGTAGCGAGGAGTCGATTTGAACGACCGGTCTCCGGGTTATGAGCCCGACGGGATATCCTGGCTACCCTACCTCGCTATAGTACCCACTAACAGCACTCAATATATAGTATTTTGGGAGCGACTCTCAGAAGAATTTCTTCAGGAACATGACGTCCTGTATCTTTCCTTTGAGGGAGATCTTCTTCGTGACGTATGCCTTCATAGGTCTGAGGGTGCCGTCGATAAGGGCCTGAAGATTCTCGGGAGTGGTGGTCAGTGTGACATCCGCATCCTCGAGGGCGCTGTCTTTGAAATCCTTGATCTGCGCGTTCTCGAGTTTCATGGAATACTGTTCTGTTCCGAGATCGATGTTGAAGGTCTTGGTGATCGGTTCGATCTCCTTTCTGGCCTCTTCATCTTTTTCCATCTTTCTGTGGAATTTGTCGATCAACGTCTGGATCTGGTCGTGCATGGTCATATTATGATCACCAATCGGTTAGTTTTGTGTTGCGGGATGCGGACATGAGGTGCCTCACAGGCTCCCACGAACACCTGGTATACTTCGGGGGACGCCCGTTATCTTTTATCCATTTTTCTATGAATTCCATAGTGAAATGGTCGCTGGGGTATCCGCTGCCGATGTTGACATCGAACTCCCTCTGAATGTCGGCCACCATACGTTCCCTTGTGACCTTTGCGATAATGGATGCCGCTGATACAACGGGGTATGTGTCGTCGGCCTTGTGCCTTCCGATGACCTCGGTGCCGCCGAGCCTTACGGAAAGGGTGCTCGAGAATATCATCTCGTTCGGGTCCGGACAGTCAGCGTACACCGTCTTCACGGGTATCTTGGAAACCGCTTCCTGGAACATGTCCATTTCGATGACGTTCAGAGACTGTCTTTTTCTCTTCTCGTCTATCTCGTCGGCGGTTATGACGACCGTGGTGTACAGAGGACAGGATGCGGCGATCTCGTCGAACATCCTCTCGCGGACCTTCTCGGTCAGCTTCTTGGAGTCCTTGACGCCGATCTCCTTCAGGACGGTGTCGTCTTCGGTGTAGACCGCTCCGACTACCAAAGGTCCGAGGACCGATCCCCTTCCTGCCTCATCGACTCCGCAGAACATATGCCACACCCAATCATTCCCGGCGATTTAACCCTGCCGTATGCAAATGACCACTATCCTGGTAGGTTTATATAATTTAAGTTAATAGGCCCGATTCGGTCTTATCATGGCACTCAAGTGCGACGTACAATATGGCAAAGGCGATATCGGTTATAAACTGACAAAGGTCGGTGTGACCGGTGTCAGGAAACCCGTCCTCGTTAAGAGGGAGGGTGTGAGCAACAAACTCAACGGAGCACTCAATTGTTCCATCGATGTTTTCGTGGACCTTCCCGCATCTCAGAAAGGATCTCACCTTTCGAGGAACGTAGAGGTCCTAAAGGAAGTGGCCAATGCCAGCATCGATAAGCCTGTTACCGGGCTGGAGAACATGGCCGCGGATATGTGCGGAAAGCTTCTCGTCCATCATGAATACGCTCAGAATGCCTATGTCAATGTTACTGCAGATTATTTCCGCGAGAGCACCACGCCTTTCGGAAAGAGCACTTACGAGATGTACAAACTGATCGCAAAGGCGCACCAGGTCCGCGGGGAGACCCCCAGGAAGACCATCGGTGTCGAGGTCATCGGAATGACTGCATGCCCCTGCGCACAGCAGACCATCACCGAGATGCTCAACTGCAACACAGACCACCCTGTCATGTCGCACAATCAGAGGAATGTCTGTACGCTTACGCTCACAATGGATGACGGCGTGGATGTGGAGGCCGACGAACTCATCGATCTCGTCCATAAATCATTCTCATCGCCCACATACGAACTTCTCAAGAGGGATGACGAGGGCCAGGTGGTCATCAATGCACACACCAACCCCAGGTTCGTAGAGGACGTCGTCAGGGTGACCCTGAAGAACCTTGTCGACAAATATGACAGACTTCCCGACGATGTCGAGGTCTTTGTGAAGAGCGAATCCGAGGAGTCCATCCACAAGCATAACGCATATGCGGAGAGGACGGCCACCCTCGAAGAGCTCAGGGCAGAGAAGGCCGAGCAGTGAGTTCACTCACTCTCGATCTTCCCTAATTTCTTTTCCATTATCCCAATGTCGTCGATGTAGACGTCCTTGGGACATTCCACTTCCTCTAGGTATCCCGTCCAATAGACGACGACACCGGGGCCGAAGAGTTCGGTATAAGGGATAAGCTGTTTTCTGGAGTTGAACCTGAATTCGACGGTATCTCCGAATGCCGCCTTGCTCTCGAACCAGAATACTTTCTTCCCGTCGTACATGACGGGTTCTTTGAGAAGACAGTCCGGGGTCTTTGTGGAGCCCCCTTCTTCGCGGATATCGTTCTCGGTCTTGTATGCGATACCCTGTCCGTCGAGCCACTTGTGCATAAGGTCCTCGCCCCACAGTCCTCTCTCCTTCTGCCTCTCGTTGGCAGCGGGAGAGTATACTATGTCGTTGGCGACCGCTTCGCGCACCTCTTTGGCGGTCTCGGAGTCTTCCAACTGATCGGGGTCCCTTATGATCTCCCAGAACTTCTTCTTGGGGATACCGTCCTCCTGCGTGATCATCATCATGATGAGGATCGGCGGGAAGCTGTAGTAATCTGCGATCTCGAGGAAGGTGCGCCCCTTCTTCCACTGTCTGAGCATGCTCTTCGAGCGCGACTTGACCTCGTGGAAGTGTCTTTTGACGTACCTGCTGACCTTCTGGGTGTAGAGTGTGTCCAGCAGCCTGGAATCGTAGCCCTCCTCAGAGAACTTCTCTATGTCCGAAAGGGTGTTGAGGCCGTTGTACAGCCTTATGTACTCGTCGTACTGCATCTTCTCACTGTTTCAGGTTGCGGCAGAGATCTTCCACTGCTTTTATGACGACATCCTGGACCATGGATGTGGGCGGGCAATAAGCGTTCTCTGCGCGGAACAGGAAGTCCTCTGCGGTAACGCCTTCGACAGCTGCGGATGTGAGCCAGTTGATACGTCCCGTGGCATCCTCGCCTGCGATGATCTGGGCTCCGATGATCCTGTGTGTTGTCTTGTCTGCGATGACCTTCACGACGAGCTCTTTTCCGCCTTTGTAGTATCTGGCGCGGGTGAGTCCGGTCGCCTTTCCGGTGACGGTCTTGAGTCCGTACCAGGAAGCGAGTCCGAGCGAGAGTCCGGTACCGGCGATCTGTTTCTCGCCGATGACGCTGACCCAAGGGCTTGCAACGGGACCGAACAGTGCATTCCCGCCTGCTGCGTTGATTCCGGCGACCCTTCCCTCTTTGACCGCAGATGAACCGAGCTGGCTCATTGTGGGTCCGGGCATGATCGCGGACTGACACTGCATGACGTCTCCGGCGATGTACACGTCGGGGACCAGGCGTCCTCTCTTGTAGGGCTGAAGCGTGGGTGCGACCGCGATGGCGTTGAGCTGTCCGATGTCGAATCCGAGTTCCTTGGCGATGTCAAGGTTGGCACGGACACCGGTAGCGAAGATGATCATGTCGCAGGGGTACTCCTTTCCGGCAGCGGTGACACCGGATACCTTTCCGGTTCCGTTGACTGCTTGGATAGGGGCCTTCATGACGAATTTGACGCCTTTGCTCTCCAGGTATGCCTGGATGGGGTCTGCCATGTCTCTGTCTGCGATCCTGGGGATGACCTGGTCCATCATTTCGATGACCGTGACATCCTTGCCGATATTGGCGAATGCGAGTGCGATCTCAAGTCCGATGACACCGGCGCCGCCGATGACGATCTTCTTTGCATCCTTGAGTGCTGCCTCGATGTTCTTTCCGTCCCTGACGGTCCTTACAACGAACACGCCTTCAAGGTCTGTTCCCTGTATCGGGGGGATGAATACCCTTCCGCCGGACGCGATGATAAGTTTGTCGTACTTGTAGGTCTTTCCGTCTGCCGTGACGGTCTTCTCGTCACTGTTGACGGATTCGACCTTTGTTTTGATGTGCACATCGATGTCCTTCTCTTTCTTGTAGAAGTCGGGGGTGTGCATGATGATCTCATTCCAGGTGGATCTTCCTTCCAATACCCAGGGAATGACACACGGGGAGTAAGCGATGTCCTCATCTTCCGTGAATACCGTGATCTTTGCCGAAGCATCCGTTGCTCTGGCTGAAGATGCAGCTGTCATTCCTGCCGCACCTGAGCCGATTACTATGATTTCATTAGCCATATGGCCTTACCTGTCATTCTCCATTCTTACAAATGATATTAATGTTACGCGTCTGCGCGCAAGCCTTGGGAACGCTTAATTACAGGGAATCCGTGGGGTGGGACGGAGTCATCAAGATGAAGGAGAAGAGATCGCCGTCCGAGCTGGAAACGCTTTGGAAGGAAAAGGACCTGTCCAACGGCAAGGTCGTGGATGCAATGGTCATGATCATGCGTACCAGCGGATGCTGCTGGGCAAAGACCGGTGGATGCACTATGTGCGGATACAGGCAGGCATCGATCAGTACCGTTACGGAGGATGACCTGAACCGTCAGATCGATCAGGCGCTCTCAAGATACAAAGGAGAGCCTTTCGTCAAGATCTACACATCGGGAAGCTTCCTCGACGAGAGGGAGATACCTCCGTCGGTAAGGGACAGGATCATGAAGGAATTCTCGGGATGCGAGCGCATTCTGATCGAGAGCCGCCCCGAGTTCGTGACCCCCGAATTACTGTCCGGACTGCCTAAGACGCTGACCGTCGCACTGGGCTTGGAAAGCGCAGACCCAGATGTACTAAAGACATCCATCAACAAGGGTTTCACGCAGGAGGACAGCAGGCGCGTCGGAATCGCCGTCAAGGATGCGGGAATGACCGTCAGGACATACCTGCTACTCAAGCCCCCGTTCCTTACGGAGCGCGAGGCGATAGAGGACTCCATACGTTCGGCAAGGTTCGCAGATCCGTTCTCGGACGAGATATCCGTCAATCCTCTCAACATCCAATACGGGACATACGTCGAGAGATTATGGAAGAGAGGGGAGTTCAGATCGCCTTGGATATGGTCATTGGTAGAGGTCCTGAAAACTTTGTCTGGGACTGTTAACGCGAGACTCATGTCGTCACCTTCCGGAGGAGGCTCTCAGAGAGGGGTCCACAACTGCGGCGAATGCGACAGGAAGGTATTGGATGCGATCGAGAAGTTCTCATTCTCGCAGGATCCCAAGGACCTCGAGGTCACATGTCCGTGCATCGCAAAGTGGAAAGATTATATGGAGGCCGAGACATTACTGGGCACATCGGCCGACCTCGAACGCGGATTCGGGAGCGACCTCATCATTAGAGAGTGAAGAAATGGACTATGATATCAAGAAAGGCTGGTACAAGAACATCGAAGGAGATGCACTGAAGGACCTCATGCAGGAGGTATTCGGCAATGTGAAACAGGATGGTGACGTTCTCGTTTCGTCCTACGGTGTCATGTCGCGCATCGAGGTCAAGGTCCTGGCGAAGGACAAGATGATTATCACGACCGAGAACAGCAAGACCGCTGACATGACCGATGAGTCCATCCTCGACAGCAAGAGAAAGCTCAACCTGTTCGCAGAGAAGGCGACGGGATTCAATGCGAAGGCACGTATGAAGCGCGCCCAGCAGAAAGCCAAGAAGGGCGAGTGAACCTTCTTCCCCAAACCTCTTTTATTCGATTTCTTTTCCCTATAAAGGAGAGCAGGGGAGTCTTTATATATAACCTGCCCTTACCATGCCTTAGATTGGACAGACTAATGTCTGACCAGACGCATCGGGCAATGCGTTTGCAACCCAAGTTCACTCATGTCGATTTCTCGAGATGGATATGGCGTCACGGTCGGAACATGAGACGGTTCGTCTATAAAGCGCGAGGTTAGCGAAGAGACCCTCGCAGGCATGTGTGAAATATGTCACAAAGAAGGCGTCCAAAGAGAGGATCGAGGGCATACGGACCTAGGAAGAGAGCAGCGTCTCAGACACCCAGGCTTGACTCGTGGCCCGAGATCAGCGGAGCACCCAAAATTCAGGGCTTCGCAGGATATAAAGCAGGAATGACACACGCGTTCGTCGTGGACAAGAGGGCAAAGAGCACTACCTCAGGTATGGAGCTCCAGACACCTGTTACGGTGATCGAGGTCCCCCCCATGAAGATCGCAGCTGTCAGATTCTATGAGAACACGATCGTCGGTCTCAAGACCGCAGGCGAAGTATGGGCACAGGATGTCGATGCTCTTCTCTCGAAGAGACTCAACGTCCCCAAGAACCACACTGAGGCCTCGTTCGAGAGATACGAGAAGCTCGATGTCGAAGATGTACGCGTCATCGCATACACCCAGCCTAAGCTCGTTTCCGGTGTACCTAAGAAGGTCCCTGAGATCATGGAGCTCAGGATCGGCGGCGGAACGATCCCCGAGAGGATCGCATACGCAAAGGGCATTCTCGGAAAAGAGGTGACCATCAACGACTTCGCCGCAGAAGGCGCGTTCGTAGATGTCATCGCTGTCACGAAAGGAAAAGGTTTCCAGGGTGTAACCAAGCGCTGGGGTGTCAAACTTCTGTCCCACAGGAACAGCAAGCACCGCCGCGGAATCGGAAACCTCGGTCCTAAGAGACCCGGATATGTAAGAAGCACTGTTCCCCAGGCCGGACAGCTCGGATACCACCAGAGGACCGAGTTCAACAAGAAGGTCGTCAAGGTCGGAACAGAAGGTGCAGAGATCAACCCCAAGGGTGGATTCCTTAACTACGGAGAGGTCAGGAACACATACGTTCTCGTCCACGGATCCGTACCCGGTCCCACCAAGAGGCTCGTCAGATTCAGAGATGCGGCCAGGGTCCCCAAGAAGGCAGACACTGCAGTTCCTGAGGTCACCTATGTGTCCACAGAATCCAAGCAGGGGGCATGATTTTAGATGACAACGACAAACGTTTATTCAGTTAAGGGAGAGGTCTCCGGCACAGTCGATGTCCCCGTGGCATTCGATTCGGAGTACAGACCCGATCTCATCAAGAAAGCAGTCCTCGCAGCAGCAGCGAACGGAAGGCAGCCTTACGGTCCCGCACCTGGTGCAGGAATGAGGCACTCCGTCAGCACGTGGGGAAAAGGCCGCGGAACAGCCCGTGTACAGAGGGTACACGACGGCAGGAAAGCAACAGAATCGCCTAACAACGTTTCCGGTAGGAGAGCACACCCTCCGGTACCCGAGAGAATCTGGGCACAGAAGGTCAACAAGAAAGAGCTCAAACTCGCACGCCTGTCTGCACTCGCAGCAACCGGATGTGCGGATTGCGTCAAGGCCCGCGGACACCAGTTCGACGACAAGGTATCATTCCCTGTCGTGGTCGATGACGATTTCGAGAACGTCGCAAGCACGAAAGAGGTCTCCGAGATCTTTGACATGATCGGTATCGGCTACGATGTCGAGCGTGCAAAGGACGGAACAAAGATCCGTGCAGGAAGGGGAAAGATGAGGAACAGAAGGTACAGAACACCTGTATCTGTTCTTATTGTAGTATCTGATAGGGAAGTACCCATATTCAAGAGCGCTTCAAATCTCCCCGGTGTAGAGGTTGAGACAGTCAGCACACTCAACACAAGCATCCTCGCTCCCGGAGGAGACGCAGGAAGGCTTACGGTCTACACCAGATCAGCAATGACGCAGATAGGAGCGTGGACAGAATGAAGCAGAGCGATATCCTTATCAGACCGTATGTTACGGAAAAATCTCTGAACTACATGTCGGGAACACCCACACAGAAGTTCAAGGACGGAAACAAGATCGAGTTCATCGTTCACAGGCAGGCATCCAAGCAGGACATCAAGACCGCATTCGAAGAGCGCTTCGAGGTCAAAGTGGAAGCTGTTTGGACCAGGATCCAGAAAGACGGCAAACACGCCATCATCAAACTCGCAGAGGGCTACTCCGCAGAAGATGTTGGTATGAGGGTCGGAGTATTCTGAGGTGAGTGAGAATGGGAAAAAGATTGAGAACACAGAGAAGGGGACGCGGATGTCCCCACTATCGTTCCCCTAGCCACAGGCACGTTGACGATGTCAGGCTTCCTCACGTCGAAAACGGTACTGGAACCATCAGGGACCTGATTCAGGCACCCGGAAGGACAAGCCCCTTGGCAGTCATTGAATTCAATGGAAAGACCGACTACCAGTTAGCGGTCGAGGGAACAAAGGTCGGACAGAAAGTCACGATCGGAACGAACGCAATCGTCGCCGGAAACATCACGACACTCGATAAGATCCCCGAGGGAACCCTTATCCACAATGTCGAGGGAACACCCGGAGACGGTGGAAAATACGCAAAGACAGCAGGATCGTCCGCGACAGTTGTCAGCAGAGGAAACAGAGTAGTCCTCCTCATGCCGTCCGGACAGATGAAGGAGTTCCACCCCGACTGCCGCGCCGTTATCGGTGTCGTAGCAGGCGGAGGCAGGGGAGACAAGCCTCTTGCCAAAGCAGGAAAGAACGCACTGACACTCAGATCCAGGTCCGTTGCCAACAAAGTCGTCAGCGGAGTTGCAATGAACGCCGTCGACCACCCCCATGGTGGAGGAAGCCATCCTCACGTTGGTGGACCGAACTGTCAGAGAAGGACCGCATCTACAGGTCAGAAGGTAGGATTCCTGCCTAAGAAGAAGAGGAAGGTTTGATTATGGCTAAGAAAATAATCGCAGGATCGGCAAAAGCCTCCAGGAGAAGATCCAGAAAGAAGGCATCCGCAATCCAGGCAAAGAGGAAGAAGGAATTCCTGTATCGTGGATTCACCATGGAGGAGTTACTCGCCATGTCTTTCGACGAGATCCTTGGAATCCTTCCGTCCAGAGCAAGGAGGACATACCTCCGCGGTCTCAACTACGAGCAGCAGCTTGTCTTCGACAGGCTCAAAGAGGCACAGCCCGGAGATGTTATCAGGACCCACCGCAGGGACCTGCCCATCATCCCCCAGTTCGTCGGAAAGACCGTCAGCATATACAACGGACACGAGTTCAAAGACGTCGAGATCAAACCCGAGATGATCGGATGTTTCCTCGGCGAATTTGTGATCAACAGGAAGACCCCGCAGCACTCCGGACCCGGAGTAGGTGCAACCAGGTCTTCGAAGTTCATGCCGCTGAAGTGAGGTGTTAGGTATGGTTAACAAAGGTTACACAACAGTTGCAGACCCTGACACAACCGCAAGGGCACGCGCTACCGAACAGCCCGTCTCCCCCAAATTCGCACGCGAGGTCGCAGGCCTCGTCCGCGGAATGAAGGTCGAGACAGCTGTTGCAACACTCGAGCAGGTCATCGCAAAAGAGACCCCCGTCCCCCTGAAGAGATACAACAAACGTGTCTCTCACAAGAAGGGAGTCGGACCCGGAAGATACCCTGTGAAGGCATCCAAAGCGATCCTCGCAGTCATCCAGTCCGCATCGAGCAATGCAGAGTACAAGGGACTCACACCTTCGAACATGGCGATCTCCACGATCACCATTGCGAGGGGCCAGACCATTCCCGGCCACAGGCCGAGAGCACAGGGAAGGGCCACGCAGTGGAACCAGGAGACAGCCAACATCGAAGTGATAATCGAGGAGGTTGAGTGAAATGGCATCAGAGAGAAAATTCGTTGCCGAGAACGTCCGCAGGGTTCTCCTTAAAGAGTACCTCATGAAAGAGGTTAGCCGTGCAGGATTCGGCGGGCTGGACGTCCA
>Ga0172377_10001822_pt1 | contig 21718 bp, 17 predicted proteins | sample Pumphouse3metaG_FD_119749 | JGI IMG/M metagenome (GOLD analysis project Ga0172377, IMG submission 119749) | Leachate microbial communities from a municipal landfill in Southern Ontario, Canada - Pumphouse #3 metaG | ecosystem: Engineered > Solid waste > Landfill > Unclassified | place: Canada...
CCGCTTTCAGTCAGAGCATACGAAGAAAAAACGGCTTCGGTTTCATCTGAGGGCGTGGTTATCGAAATTGAATATTCATCTTTTGATAAGGTTTTGCTGCTATTATGAACGATTTGATCTTCATCGACATAACTAGTTTTCATCAAAACTACTAATCCAGTTGGATCAAACGATGAATTAGGCTTATAGGAATTGACGATTCCGGAAGTCACTTTCAGAGTCTGAGTGAAAGACGAGGAGGGATTGACGGAAATTGTAAATGATGTGGAGACATAGCCCTCTTTAGTAACCAAAACACTCATAGAATCGGCAGAAGTCAGTAATATTTCTCCGTCATAGGCTCTCTGTCCGCTATCAGCCCAGACTAAAGAATAATCGGAGACTGTAGCTTCTAGGCCAGTCTGAGTGTCTCCTTCAAATAACTGAGCGCTTACAGCTAAGTCAGAGAGATCAAGAGAATCATATTGGTTATACATGTTAGTCGGATAATAGGAAATCGACAGTTTCTTTGTCGTTGCTACGACCGAGGAAGAGCTATTGTCTGAGCTCTGAGAATTGCAGGAAGATACTGCTACTAGTGAGAGCGAAGATAAAAGAAGAATAAGCCTGTTGTATTTCATTGCTGAAAGCTCCTTTTAATATCAACTATACTATACAATAAATAACATATTTATCTGTTACATCTTTTTAAAGTCTTCAGGTTGTATTATTCACATTTCCTTTGCTGATGTGTATTACAATACTTATATGTCAAATCATAGAGATAAAAGAATAAAAAGACCAGAGAAGCTTCTTTCTTATTGGTCCTATCAGCCTTTGATGCTGATTTTGATTGCAGTTACCGGTATTATCTATAACTTCGGTATGTTGGCTTCTCCTTATTTTGAAGGCAATCTCATCGATGTCATCGAAAATAAGGAAGAGCCACAGAAAGTATGGATCCTGTTAGGAATATTCTGTCTGACTATTTTAGTAGTGCAGATAATGAGAACCCTAAAGAGATATTTTGTCAGGAGGTTTGCCAATAACGCCACTTATACGATGAGACTGACTGTCTATAACAATCTTCTTCACATGGATTCCACCGAGCTTAAGAATTCTGATATGGGAAAGCTTTTAAGCCGAGCCATATCCGATGTCAACAGCACTGTCGAAGGCATGCGAAAACTGACGACAGAGATCTTTGATACCTGCTTTATGTTTGCTTTCTATATTATCTATCTGGTTCTGTTTGATTACCAGATGACACTATATGGATTAATACCTGTCTTTGGTGCAATACTGGTGGCTTTCATTATGAGAAAAGCTATCTACAATGCTTCTTCTCAGTCGAGAAAAGCCAATTCTCTGATGTCATCAAAGACCTTTGATCTTTTTAATAATGCCATCACTTATAGAATCTATGGACGTGATCAAGACAACATCAGTGATTATGACGGCACACTTAAAGAATATGAGGAGAAGACCGTTAAGGCCACGGTCCTTACCGACGTGATGATTCCGATAGCCAGAGTCATCGCCATGCTCGGCTTGATTCCTGTCATATATTTTGGTGTCTACCATGTCGCTAACAAAGACAGTCTCTTTGCTCCGATACCAGTGCTGATGAAAAACAACTGGACTATCGGACAGTTCTCCACTTATCTCACTACCTTTGTCCTGATGGCTTCTAAGTCAGCCAAGACTGCTAAACTGTTTGGCTCTATTGAAAGCGGCTTAGCTTCCTGGAAGAGAATCAAACCTTATGTCAAGCCTTATGAGCGATATGTTGAACCTGTGGAAGTTGAGGGAGATACACTGACTGTCAGCAACATGAAGATGACAGTCGACGGCAAGATCCTCTTCAAAGACTTGTCTTTTAAAGCCAAGCGAAATCAGATTATTGGGATAACAGGACCTATAGCTTCGGGAAAATCGGCCTTGTGCAAAGCCTTTGTGAAGATTCTTCCCTATGAGGGAGAAATCAAGCTTTTCGGCAAAGATATCTCTTCTTATTCCAAAGGAGAAATAGCCGGAACCATCTCTTATATGGGACATGAAGCAGATTTGATAACCGATACTATAAAAGAGAACATATCATTAGGAGACGAAAAAGACGTTTTACCTAGTCTTAAAGAAGTAAGCTTCAATAAAGACTTCGAGAATATGCCTCTTAAAGAAGAGACGATAGTTGGAAATGAAGGAGTCAAGCTATCAGGCGGTCAGCAGGAAAGAATCGCTTTGGCCAGAACCATCTATCACAAAAAAGGTCTCGTCATATTAGATGATCCCTTTGCTTCAGTCGACCCTGTTACTGAAAGAGAAATCCTCAGGAATCTCCGTAAGGAAATGGAAGGCTCGATAGTTCTTTTGATTTCTCATCGCCTGACTTCATTTAAAGATCTCGATGATGTTTTAGTCATCAACGGAGATGAGACAGTCTGCTCGGGTTCTCACGATGAACTTCTAGGAGGCTGCAAGACTTATCAGTATCTTTATTCTCTGCAGAAAGTAGCTGGGGAGGTTAACGACAAACATGAAGACTAACAATAACAATTTGAATACAAAGAGCTTTAAGACAGTCTCTTTCATTCTTTCTTTCATCAGGGAGCATAAAGTCAGGACTATTCTTCTGGCCTTTACAATTTTAGGTTCGGCTCTTTCAGGACTTCTTCCTTCTTTTACTCTGAAGTTCATGATTGACTCTTATATCACTCCTTCTTTGTCCGGCGTCATTGTCTTAGAGACTTCACAGCTTATCCTCTTGTCTTTGGCTTATTTTTCTTCTTTCCTTTTAGTGGGATTATTTACAGTTTTCCAGAACTATATGATCGATGACTTCGGTCAGAAACTTATTCACGCCTTAAGGTATCAGATGATTGAGAAGTCTCATCGTCTAAAAAGCGGATATTTCACTCATCATGGTTCAGGAGAGATGACTAGCAAGGTTACCGATGACGTCTATGCAATTGAGATGTTATTTGCCGAAGGTCTCGTATCTATGGTTGTTAATCTCTTTAAAATCGTCGGTATTCTGGTCTCAGTCTTTGTTTTCAGCTGGGCCTTAGGTTTGATTTTACTGGCTTTGATTCCCATCATTTTCTTCATCACTCAGTTCTTCCGAAAAAGAATGCTCAAGAATCAATTGGCAAACAGAAAGATCCTCAATCAGGAAACTAATAATCTCTCTGAGACAATCGATTCTTCTTTTACTGTCCAGAACCTTTCTAAGCAGGATTACAGGGAAAAGCAGTTTCAGGGTCTTTTAGATAAAGGTTACGTGGCCTTAGATAGAACTGGATTCTTTGACAGCATCTATTCTCCTATTATTGAAATGATCAAGGCTGTCACTATCAGCGCTGTCACTATTCTTGTCTGTTATTCAACTGATTCCCTAGATAACATCATCGGTATTTCAATCGGAACTTTTGCGGCTGCCTTATCCTTGATCTCCAATGTCTTCTCTCCTATTGAAGAGATAGGACAGGAACTTCAGAGCATGCAGGAAGGCGCCTCAGGAATCAAGAGAGTCGAGAGCTACATGAATGAACCCGAAATCTGTGAAAAGAACGAAGAGTTTACGTCTGAATATGTATTGAGCAAAACTTCTTCTTCTCTTCTTTCCTTTAATGATCTCACTTTCCATTATGAAGACGGCGAAGAACTCATCTTCAATCACATGAACCTAGAAGTCAATCGACTGGATAAGATTTCGTTAGTCGGAAGAACCGGAGTCGGAAAGACTACCTTGTTCCGACTGATACTGGGAATATTGGAACCTACTGAGGGAAATATCACCGTCAATGGTATCGATGTGACAAAGATTCCCGACAGAGAAAAAAGAAAGATCTTCGGATATGTCGAACAGGGATTTACGGCTATCAGAGGAACTGTCAAAGAACAGATTACTCTTCGTGATCCTTCGATTTCTTTGTCAGATGTCAGAAAGGCCATGAAGGATACTTTCCTTGATGACTATGTCATGAAGGAAATAAAAGGAGGTTATGATGCCCCTTATAGGGAAGAAGATTTTTCCCGGGGACAGATACAGCTTCTAGGTCTAGCCAGGGCATTAGTAACTAATCCCTCTTTGCTTCTCTTAGATGAGATTTCGGCCAACTTAGATTCCAAAACTGAAAAAGAAGTGGTTGAAGTCTTATCAAATGCCACTTCTTCAAGAACCGTTGTTTCCATATCGCATCGTCTTTCTGATCAATTGGGCTTTAATCGCGTGATCAAAGTTGAAAACGGACACGTTGTCGGATAGACAATCAGTCAGTTTTCTTTATTTTCAGTTCTTTATAGCCGGTCTTCTCATCCAAGATCCGCTCGAATTCACAGTCTTTTAGAATACCTATGACAAGTTCACAGGTCAGACTGATGATAGTTCCCTCTTTTAAGTGGCCGCCGATTACGGATAAGTCTTTTCTCGAGAGAGAAATATGAAGATGAAGACCTTCTTCACTAATAGTTCCGGTAAGGGAGACTATCTCCATGTTTTCGACTATTTCATGGACGTCAACGCCTTGGCTGTCTCTGATTCTGGCTTTGCTTACACAGCCAACACCGCTTAAGATAACACCGGCCCTGATATGGTTTTTCTTTGCAATTCTAAGGATAGAATCATAAAGATCATCTCCTTTTTCCAGTCTTGTTTCGATAGTTTTCATATGCTGATGGTATTAACGGGAAGAACTAAAAGAAGTTTTCCTTTTTCTACTTTGATGATAGACTCTCTGCCGATGAATTCATTGGATACTCCTAATGGGACATTGTCAGTCAGAACCACCTTGTCTAAAGGATATTTGAGATTGATCAGGGAGACAGCTTCACATTTTTCAGAATAGCTGAAGACAGAAAGTTTTCCTTTGCAGGATTTATCTAATGTCAGCTGACTGTCTTTTAGCATCAAAAGATAATTATCAAGCTCAGGAGTAAACATCCTGGCTTTTATTCCCTTATCGCAGAGATAAGACAAAAGCTGGATGTTTCCTATCGTATGCTCAATCTTAAGACCGAGGCATCCATAAAAATCAATCGATTTAAATCCTTGTTCTAACAGGTATTTGATCGACCAGAAGACATCGGTGTCATCTTTTACCGGATTAAGACGAAAAACTCTTCCAGGATTTTTGATTTCTTTTTCGTCTAGAGTATCAAAATCACCGACTAGAACGTCAGGTTCGATCTTTTCTTTTAAGAAATGATAATACCCGCCATCACAGGCTATTGAATAATAGTCTTCATTGAGTTTCTTTAAGATTGAAGTGTCGTTCAATGATGATGCTCCGACAATGATTGCCTTGTTTTTGCTTTTCATTCGATAAAACCTGGAAGAACCAATCCGCATTGAGCTGCTTTTTCGATGATCTTCTTTTCCAGTTTGACATCGTGATAGGAAGAGGCGATTAAAAGCATACCGAAAAAGCCTTTGTCAATGCCCTTTTCGGTTGCTTTTTCATAATATTTGTAAGCTTCTCTGTCATCTTTTTCTATAGCTACACCTTTATATAAAAGGTTAGCCATATCCATATAGGCATCAGGATAGCCGATGCTGATCATGTATTTTAGGTATGTGATGGCTTTCTGGTATTCTTTTTTTTCAAGTTTTACTTTGTAGAGAAAGTAATACCCAACATTGTTTTTTTCTTTGATTGCCAAAAGAGCCTGCTCTTTTGCTTCCTCTAAAGAGACGATCAAAGGTTCTTTTCTATTGGAGAAGTGACAGCGGGCGAGATAGAGGTGATTAAGACCTCCAAAGTTAGAAGAAGAAGAGAGAATTCTTCTGATGTCTCTTTGCTTTTCAGCAGTTGAAAAAGGATCTTGAACGCCTTTTATCAGATTGTATAGCAATTCTTTCTTTGTTAATGTCTTTTCCATACAAGAATATCATAACACCACCACAATACTTTTCTTGATAAGGTATAATAATATCGGTAAGATATAATCAACCACAAAAACAAATGAACACAATAGTAATAAGAGCGTTGGCTAAGATCAACTTGGCAATCGATGTGCTGGATAAGAGAGAAGACGGTTATCATGATATTGATATGGTGACTGTTCCTTTGATGTTGCATGATTCGGTAGAAATCACCCCTCTTCCCGGCTCATTTGAAACATATCTTTATTGCGATGATCCCAGCATTGTCTGCGACGAATCCAACTTGGCCTTCAAAGCCCTTGACGCTATGAGGGATTCCTTTAAGTTTGACGGACACTATCGTATTTTCATATATAAGAAGATTCCTGTTCAGGCTGGATTAGGCGGTGGAAGCGCAGATGCAGCCGCTGTTATCAGAGCTTTGGAATCTCACGTCATCAAAAGCGGAGATAACCTAGACAAGATCAATGAGCTGGCTATGAATATCGGCTCTGATGTTCCTTTCTGTTTCTATGACCGCCCAGCCAGAGTCAGAGGAAAAGGCGAAAGACTCGATTTCATCAAAGTCGCTTATCCTTATTTCGTTTTGATTGTCAAACCTGACTTCGGTCTCTCGACCAAGTCTGTCTATGAAGCCTATGACAATATCAAGGAAGGTATCCACCATCCTAATATTGAGGCTCTCATTCATGCTCTTGAAGTCGATGATACCGATGGCATCAAGAAAAACATGATCAATGTTTTATCAGTCCCGGCTATCAAGGCTTTGCCTCTAATCGGTGAGCTTTTAGAAGAGATGGAGATGATGAACCTCAGTCTTTGCGGAATGTCGGGAACAGGTTCTGCCTGTTTTGCCTTATCCAAAGACCGTCGTCAATTGGAAAAAGCCGCTCATCTTTTTGAAAAAGAAGGATATCAGACTGAACTTACCCAGTTCGTCGTAAGATAATGAGATTCATATACAGGCAGATATTCAAGATGGTATGGAAAAGTATTGGCAAACACGACAAAAAGACGATGGAACGCATCAAAGACCCTGCTGATATAGAAGTTTCTCAGGTGAACTATTTTCAAGATGACAAAAAAAGTCATCTGATGAATATCTATCGAAAGAAGGACGAAGAAAAACGTCCTCTTTTGTTTGATATCCACGGCGGAGGCTGGATGTACGGAGACTGCAACTTGAACGGTCATTTTGCAAATTATATGGCCGCGAAAGAATACGTAGTGGCTACACCCTCTTATTCCCTGGTCTTTGAAGCCAAGATCGACGTCATGATCCAGGAACTGTATCAGGCTTTGATCTATATCTATTCCAAAGCGGAAGACTATGGAATAGACAAAAACCGAATCTATCTTACCGGTGACAGCGCCGGGGGTCAGCTATCTTTGCTGATTCTATCAATTCTTCAAAGCGAAGAACTTAGAAAAATATATAAAATAGGTGTTCTTCCCTTTGATATCAAAGCGGCCTGCCTTTGCAATCCCGTTGTCTATATCAAGGATTTAGACTTCTTAGATGGGCATAAGCATCTTAATAACGGATGCAAGGATACCTTCCTAGCTCTTCTCTGCGGAAATGACTACAAAAAAGAAAGAAATGTCATTTTTTCGCACACCGATTTTACAGACGTTGTCAAAGAAGTTGGTGTTCTTCCTCCGCTCATGATTACGACTTCAAAAGGTGATACTGCATTTTACGGACAGGCAAAAAGACTATCCGATGAACTTAGCAGTAAAGGTTTTAACTGTGAGTTCTATTCTTTAGATGACCCTACCTTCACTCATGTCTATAACGTCACTGATCCGACTGATGAAAGAAGCATTGATATCAATAGACGGATAGACGAATTCTTTAAAAAGAATTAAAAAAAGAAACAGGATTAATCCTGTTCCCCATCTTTGATTGTGAATCCGCCTTTTTTCATTGTCAGATGAATCAAATTAATAGTTCTTTTGATAGCCAGAGAAGATTTGATTTTGAATCCTAACGGTATATCCTCAAAAGAACTTTTGGATGAAAAATCACGAAAGGGAATCTTTGTGTTTTCCAAGTCCGAAGATTCAAGACGAAGATAAATCTTCAGATAATTGTTGGCGATTGTCAGCTTTGCATATCTTTTGCAGTGAAGACGATAGTTTAACCCGCTGCTTGATGATCTTACTTTAAGTCCATAGCCTTTAAGAAGAACATCAAAAGTATTTAAGGCATCAAAAAATTTAGGCTTTGTTTTTTTCAGAGATTCGGCTTTTTCATCGAATGACAGTCTTTTATATTTTGGAGTTCCGTCTTTATCTTCATAGTAGGTTCCGGAATGGTGTCCATGTATGCGTTGAACTTGTTTTGTAAAGGCCATAGATCCCTCCCTCTTTGTGATAAATCACCTGTTTTATTGCAGATTAACAAATATACTTTAATATGAATTTTTACTCTTGTAAATGATAAAAAAACTCTTTTATCATTATCATTGCTAAACGTGGTTAAAAAGAAAAATTATTTTTTAAGTCAGCTATAAACCGCCTTAAATGCTTACATATTTAGAAAATATTAGTTTTGCATATATGAGAATATTGATTATGACTTCCAATTACTCGACTAACAGGGTAAAATGAAAGAAAGAAAAACATATCAGCGGTTAATGAAAAGAATGGGCTTTTTGCTCTATTAATATATTTAATATTAATATATTAATCGTTGATTTAGGGTTCTTGTCAGCATATAATATCCCTACATGCGTTTTTTTGTGCGCATTAATACAATGGAGGAAGACCAAAATGAAACGTACTTATCAGCCTAGCAAAATCAAGAGAGCTCACACCTGTGGATTCAGAGCCAGAATGGCAACTAAGGGTGGAAGAAATGTTCTCAACAGAAGAAGAGCTAAGGGCAGAGCCCGTCTTACTCAGGCTTAAACAGCCCAATTTTCGGCAGTATCAATGAAAAAAGTTTACCGACTGACTAAATCTCAAGATTTTAAGAAGGTATTAGATCAAAGACACTGCGCTGGCAAAAACCAATCCTTTTCCGTCTTCTACGCTCCTAATCAGGTCGATCATGCCCGGATAGGACTATCTGTTTCAACCAAAATCGGAAATGCCGTAGTTAGGGCAAGAGTCAGAAGACAGCTTCGGGCTCAGATCAACCTCTTGGATATCCTAGAATCACCAATTGATGTCGTTATCATTGCTCATTCTGGTTATCTTTCGAAGACCTTCCAGGAAAACACCGCGGTGCTTGGAAAAGTGTTTAGTCGTCTGGGTGTGCCATCCAAAGAGGAGAAAGCATGAAACACAATTCTCATAAGTGGTTTAAAAGAATAATGGTTGCTTTTGGAGCGATCATTGCTCTTTTTGGTTTAAGCGGCTGCACTAATTCTTTCTGCACCAATCAGGATAAAGCCAATCAGCTTTATGCTTATTATGGTGATGTTTTCAACAACTCCACTAAAGTTGATGAAGTGGATTCTGAAAACGAAAATGAGACTCTTCAGAATACTAACCGCACTACTTTATACAATACGCTGAGTACTTCTTATGGATACTCTTTGCCTGATAAGAAGTTCCAGGCCTATATGAGTGATAAAGTCGATGCTTTTGTCGATGCCAAATATACTTTATGGCTTGATGGTCAGGGAAGCTTAGGCTCACTGACTGAAACAGAAGCTAAGAGAGTCGCTAGAAATGTCGGCATGTTTGCCGGTATTGAAAATGATACTGCCGGTAATCCTAAGGTCGCAAAGCTCTGGACCAATTATGATGTTTGGTATCAAGATGCTTTAGCTGATTCTTCGGTTGGTGTCCTTTATGCGCCATCTGCTGGTTTTGTTTCCGTTTTCAAGTCTACTCTTGAGACAACAGTCAATAACAACGATGCCTGTATCACTCCTGTCACTGAAGATTTCAAACAGAACGGTTCGACCATTTATATCGAAGGCAAGACCTGGGGACAGGCTTTCCAGCAATTCGGATTCTTAGAAGGTTTATTTGTTTATCCTTTTGCTTATATTGTCCACGTCATCTCTGAAAGCTTCGGAGATCAGGGTTGGGCTCAGATTCTTGCAATTCTTGTCGTCACCCTCTTAGCCCGTATCATCACTGTTATTTCTACTTTGGTTCAGGGACGTACCCAGTCTAAGCAAAATGCCTTAAAGCCTCAGCTAGATGCTCTTTCAAGAAAGTATCCTAATTCTTCCTATGACAGAGATCAGAAACAGGCGATGGCTATGGAGCAGGCTCAGCTGATGAAGAAAGCCAAAGTCCATCCTCTCCTGCCGATGCTCTTCATGATCATTCAGTTCCCGCTCTTCATCTGTGTCTGGTCAGCCTTACAGGGAAGTGCTGCCTTAGCTAGCGGTTCCTTATTTGGATTATCACTTACTACTTTGGTTTCTACCTGTGTCACTAGCTATGCGACTACTCCTGGTGCTATTGTCGGTATCTTAGTCTTTATCATGATGACTATTGCCAATATCCTCACTTCTCTTACCGGTCTTTGGATGAACAAGTGGAGAACTGATAATTTTGGTGCTGCCACTGTCACTCAAAAGGATGCTAACGGCAATATCGTCGATCCTAATAAGACTATGAAGTGGATGACTTATATCATGATGGCGTTCGTTGTCTTCATGGGCTGGAGCTTACCTGTCGCTATGGGTATCTACTGGTTCTTCGGTTCGGTTATCTCTATCTGCCAGACCTTGCTTACTGAAGGCATCCAGACTAGATCCCGTCATAAGAAAACCGCTAATACCGGTGACGGCAGTGATTTAGCCGCTTTGAGAAGAAGCTCACACCATAACGGCAAAAAACGTTAGAATAGATAATCGGAGGAAGATATATTATGAACAAGTATGAAGGAAAAACCGAAGAAGAGGCTTTAAAGAAGGCTTGCCTCGACTTAGGTATCGCTGATCCTAAGACTGTCAACTATCAAGTAATCTCAGTCAAGAAGACACTTTTCTCCAAGACCGTCACTATCGGTATCTACTCCATCAATGATGTCATCGTCTTCGCTGACGATTACATCAAGCGCTGTCTTCATTCTCTCGGTATTGAGGGATCGACAGAAGCTAAATATGAAGAAGGCGTAATCAAGCTCAATATCGTCACTGCCAGAAACAAGAACGTCATCGGAAGAAACGGTGATACTCTTCGCTCTATCAATGAACTCACTCGTTCTGCCTGCTTCAATCGTTTCGGAGGACACTATCGTATTCTTCTTAATTGCGATGGCTATAAAGAAGACAAATACAGCAAGTTTGCCTATATGGCCAAACATTATGCCGCTGAAGTTCAGAGAACACATATCACTGCGGTTCTTGACGCTATGACTTCTGATGAAAGAAGAATCATTCATCAGACTCTCACTGGCTGTCCTAATATCAAGACTCAGTCTTTGGGAACAGGACATAAGAGACACGTTACTATTCAGTATGTACCGGGTCCGACAGTTGTTCCAGTCGATGCCGAAAAGGAAGAAAATAAGTAAATCAAAAGGCCATTCTGAGATGGCCTTTTTTAGTGCTTGAATTCCTGTTTGTCTCACTTTTCAGCTGGAATCCAGCAAGAAAAAACTATCGGAGGGGGAACACTCTCCGATAGTTTCTTAGAATTAACAAGAGTCGATCTCCCTTGAATTTCTTGAAGTCTGTCAGCAGTCAACTGTGAAAGAATAACGTCCGTTCTTCAGTTCTTTATGTGTTCCGTCAGGCAGAGCCAATTCACAGATGGTATTGACGGGAACTTCGATTAAAAACTGAATTGTTCCGTTGATTTTCTCCCATTCGCTTCTTATGGTTCCAAAGGGAGTATCTGTCATCGCTTTGGCATAAGAAAGCTGAGTCGGAATCAAGGGCTGGATTTTGAATCTCTTATATCCGGGAACTATAGGTTCAATACCACAGATTCTCTGATAGAAGAAGGCACCTACCGCTCCGCTTGCATAATGGTTATAGGATATCATTCCTCCGGTTCCGTCTTTTCCAATTGAACAGGACCCGTCTTCGTCTAAGCCATCCCATCTTTCCCAGATAGTTGTTCCGCCTGTTTTTACTTCATAGAGCCAGGAGGGACACTTGTCATTGAAGAGCATTTTGAACGCTTCTTCTTTGTATCCGCTGTCAGCTAAGGCAAAGAGGATATATGGAGTACCGGGGAATCCTGTACCGATACGATAATCATTCTTTTTTATCAGCGAGACTAAGTTCAAAGCGACTTTCTTTTTCATCTTGTCATCTAACATATCGAAAGCCAAAGGCAAGACATAACCGGTCTGGAATTCATTTTCAAGTCGTCCATCTTTATCGATGAGTTTTGATTGATAGGCGTCGGCGACATTATCAGATATCTTGCGGTATTTTATCTCATCGTCATGTTTTCCTAAGACAGAGGCTACTTTGGAAAGAATATCGGAGGTATGTCTGAGAGAAGCCGTAGCGGTCCATTTTGATCTCTTCTGCCATTTAGACATCTCATCGATATCAGGAGCCACCCAATCACCAAAATGCAGTAAGGAAAGCGTGTTCCAAATATAACGGCCTTTGCCAAGACTGAAGAGATTAGCCCAGAAAAGACAGGCATTCACATATTTCCTCATTGTCGGATACATTAAAGAAAGGACGTCTCTGTTTCCGTCTTTAAGATACATATTATAAGGAACAGTCAGACAGGCATCACCCCAGAAATCAACAGCCATGACGGGCATCGTCGCCGGAAAACCATAGCCTTGAACTGGTATCGTGTTAGGAATGCCACCTCCTAAATGCTGTTCGGCTTTCATGTCTTTAAGCCATTTGACAAGGAATCTATCCATATCAAAGCAGTAGAGGGCAGTAGGAGAAAAGACCGAGATATCACCCGTCCATCCCATCCTCTCATCTCTTTGAGGACAATCGGTCGGGATATCCATGAAATTAGATCTTGAACTCCAGATGATGTTCTGATAAAGACGATTGATGTTCTTGTCTGAACATTCAAAAGAACCAGTTTCTTTGATGTCTGAAGAAAGAACAAAAGCTTCGATTTCAACATTCTCAGGCTTGATTCCTTCAAGACTGATATATCTGAAACCCATATAGGTCAGAGTCGGAGCAAACTCCTGCTTTCCTTCTTTGCAGATATAAGTCAAGGTAGCTTTGGCTGATCTTAAAAACGATAGATTGAGATCACCGTCTTCTTTTAGTATTTCTCCGTGACGGATGATAATCTGTGTTCCTTCTTTTGCATTCTTGATCTTCAGATTGATGATACCGGCAAAGTTCTGCCTGAAGTCATAAATAGTTTTTCCATTTGAAAGAGTGGTAGAGGATACCGGGTTTAAAGTTGAGATTTTGATGACATCAGATCCATAATCAGCTGTAATAAGAGGGTTTATTTTAACATGTTCAACACCTGCTTTATGATAAGAGATGTTTTCAATTCCTATCCTGCTGTCATAAGTCTCGCCATCATAGAAATCGGCTTCTTTATAAGGACCTTCTCTTCCTACGTCAAAGGAAGAGTCTGTCTTGATAAGCTCTTCGCTTCCGTCTTCATAAGTGATGAAGATGTTCGCGAGAAGAGCCTGTCTTTTAGCCGTGATTCTGTTCTTTCTGGTGAAGACAAATGAACCGACTGCCCAGCCTCCGGAAACTACAAAATAGAGAATGCTGTCGTTCTTTAACGAAGAGGTGATGTCATAGGTCTGATACATCAGATGAGACTTATAAGACGTGAAACCAGGAGCGAAATATCTGTTTCCGACCTTCTTGCCATCGAGAAGAAAATCATAGATACCTAAAGCCGTTGAATAGACGACCGCTTTTTTGATTTTCTTTCCAGAAAACTGCAGTTTCTTTCTGAATATCAAAACCTTTGGAGAAATTCTCTTCTCAGTGAAACGATAGGAAGGATCAGTGATGAAATCCCCTTTGAGTCCATTCTCCCCAAGCCCCGTTGAGAAAGACAGGACTTTTTTTGCTTCCTGTCCTTTATCGTCTTTAACGGTGAGGATTGCTTCATAGGAAGAACGCAGATCAAGTTCTTTTCCGTCATATCTTACACTATTGAAATCATTGAATTCTTTGGTCCAGTTTCCGATAGACAAAGTGGCAACGACGATAGTAGCGTCATCGTGGTCTTCACTGATGGAATAGGAGAAAAGAGGATGCTTTTCATCCGTTACAATGTCTTTTTCTAAGCCTTCACAGGTGAATTTTGTAATCTTTATCATGTTTTCTCCTTCTATTTTAATCTATTGGATTATTTGATTTAAATAAAAGGAACTATAGGTAAACAATTTTTTGATACCTATAGTTCCTGTCGTCTATTAGGGGGCTAGATTATTCTTTGACCATAGCAAAGAATGGAGCGACAACGGAAGCTAACCAGGCGATGACGTAGAAGATGATTCCGAATATGGTTCCTCTGGCAGAGGCCATATTGGCAGGAGTCTGGATTTCAGCTAAGACGTTGGCTTCGGAGAAGAAGATATAGGCTAAGCCTTCAGCTCTGGAGGCGATGAACATCATGAAGGAAACGACTAAGAGCATCGGACCGGCGACCTTGAGAAGAGCGACGACCATCTTGATGACGTCGTTGATTGGATCCTTGAAAGCGAAGAAGGGAAGGATGATGGCTCCGGCTACGCAGAGAAGAGCGATGATAGTCAAAGCGACTACTACTCCGTTATTTGAGCCTTTGAAGTAACCTTCGATAGCTCCGTTAGCGGCATAGATTATCAAGGCGACGAATCCGAAGAGGAAGACACCTAGATAGATCCAAGCGCCAACTGACATCTTTTTGATGATGTTAGACATGGTTATTTACCCTCCCCTGTTGTTTCAGGCTTTTTCTTCTTGCCAGTGAAGTAGACGGCACCGTATCCGACTAAGGCTCCGACACCAAGAGCGATACTGCCGTATTCGACTACTCTGATAGCAGTATCCCACCAGGGAGTGACAGCGACGGTGGAGATATTGAGGATGGCGGAATTGGCAAAGGCATAAAGCTGGTACTTCATGCAGAGTCTGGCGGCATCGACTAAGGTCTGATCAGTGGAAGCGACAGCGGGAGTGATGTAGGTCCAGGTCTTATCAGTAGTTCCGTCTTTAGAGCCATGGAGGTTAGAATCATTGCCGGCGAAATCAGCCATCTGAGTGATAGTGGCCATGATGCTGGCTTCGGGGTTGAAGTAATACTTGTTAGACATCATATCGGTTGAGATGAGACCCTTGAAGTTCCACTCGCTGCGGATGATAGTGTTGATCATTCCAGTGTGATGAGAAGCGTTGACAGCACCTAAACGGTTGAAGGCGATCATGAGTCCTAAGGCACCGGCTTCTTCGACTGAGCCTTGGAATCCACGTAAGTCAGTTTCACGCATCTTCTGTTCGTTCATGTAGACACTGATACCGGCACGGTTGTGTTCCTGATCGTTGAATCCGATGTGCTTAGGACCGGAGAGAATGCCTAACTCACGGGTTCCCTTAGTGATTTCAGTTCCGACGAAGTTGCAGAGCATCGGATCTTCGGAAGGATATTCAGTGTTTCTTCCGTTGTAGGGAGAACGATGATAGTTAAGAGCAGCACCCCAGATCTGATAGCAGCCAGTCCAGAGACCGGTGTTGCCTAAGATCTTACCCCAATCATAAGCGAGATCGGGATTGAAGGCCGAACCCACTAAGGAAGGAGCATTGATGTTGACCTTGAACTTGCCGGCTTCAGAAGTAGGATCGACGAAGTAGGGATCTTCAGCAGCAGAAGCACCATTGTTGGCAGATAAGGTCTGGTTGTTGAATCCGCAGGGTCCGTCATACTGTTTGACGATCGGGTTTTCGATATTGGTGAGAGTATCAGACTGGTTGCCGCCATGGGCAACAGCTCCGATAGCATCTTCGGCAGGGATGGCATCGACTAACTTATCCCAGTAGTCATTATTGATATCAGTCTGCTGTTCATAACCGATAGAGGCAGCATCGAAGGTAGTTCCTTTAGTACCGGCGGAGTTTTCAACAGTTCCAGTGGTATTGATAGTATACTGCTGGTTTCTGAGTTCCTTTAACCATTCTTCCTTCTTAGAACTGTCGGCGATAGTGAGACCTTTGCCGTCATTAGAAGTGTTGTAGTTCTTCGGATAGGTAGTATCCCAATCGGAACGGCTTAAGTAGGTGACTGTTCCAGGAAGATAGTAATTCATATCGATGTTTTCGGAAGAATTGGTAATCTTGGCACCACTGTCAGAGATGGAATAAGTGGTGATATCGGTTTCTCCGGTATTTTCCCAGGTCTTGACAGCTGCGGTGTCTCCGCCGACTGAACTTGTCTTTCCCTGTGCGGTGAGGACATTGTTGACAGCGGCATGGGATCCATTTCCAGTTGCAAAGTAATAGGTTCCGCTATCCATGATGTAGGTCTTGGCCTTGGTGTAGTCATAAGAAGCCATGTATTTGGTGGGAACGGTGATTTTGACGTTTGCAGTGGCACCGGCTTTTACATTGGTCTTTCCAGACTTCAAGAACTGAATTGCGCTCTTTTCGACTTTGTTGGTCTTGTCGTAATCAGTGTAAGGAGTCTGAACATAGAGCTGAGCTAAGAAATCTCCGTCCTTTTCGCTCTTATTGGTGATAGCGATAGTGGCAGTGATATTTCCGCCAGCTTTGTCTTCGACTTCGACATTGAGGAGTTTTTCTTCATAGTCGAGATATGAAAGACCGAATCCGAAAGGATAAGAAACTTCATTGGCATAATCCCAGGAAGTTGCTCCATTAGAGGCGCCCTTTGCGGCTGTGGCCTTATAAGACGGATTGGCAATGCTGTCATAGTATCTGGTCTCATAATAGTTGTAACCGGTATAGATGCCTTCGGCTTCAACTAGGTAGGAACCGCCGTTATAGGTAGCGGCACCGCCAAAGGATCCAGCCATTTCATTACCGATTTCAACTCCAGGCCATCTGGAATCAGTGAAATCAGAAACAGTGGTGTAATCTGAATAATAATCGCCTCCGAAATTCATCATGGCAGGAGAGGAAGTGGAATCGACGGCATAGGTATCAGCTAAAGCACCGGTAGGATTGACATCTCCCGTCAGGGCTTTGACGACACCAGTCAGCTGATAATCATTAGGAATTCCGATATAGGCAATACCGTCAACGGCGTGTTCGCCCTTGACTAAAGGACCGACTTCGATTGTGCAAGAGGTATCTAATAAGACGATGACCTTTGAACAGATTGATTTGGCCTTGTCGACTACTGCCAATTCATCATCTGATAAAGCTAAAGGATTCTTGCCGGTTGCTTCTCCGTTTGTGTCTAAGGCACTTCCGGGCTTATAGGTTGTTCCTTCTCCGCCAGGACGGGCAAAGGTGACAATACCGACATCGGCGTTGACTTTGCTTTCCCAGCCTGATTCTAAGCCGAATTCAGCTTCAGTGAACTTGCTAGGGTTGAGTTCAGTGATCTTGAATCCGGTATAATCGCCAGCCGTCTTGTTAGGACCCCAAGTATAGGTTCTCTTGGTTCCGGCCCAGGGATTAGTGGTCTCAGTGTACTTGTCTCCTAAGACCTTGTTGATATAGAAATCCTTGAGAGTCGGATCTACTGTCATGCCAGCATCTTCGAAAGCATCGACGATGTTGACCTGATCAGTGTTATTGGCAGTGTTATCGCAGTGATAGACGTCATAGGAGGCACCGCCGAAGAGGGCGATCTTGCTAGTCTTAGCTAAAGGAAGAACAGAATTCTCGTTCTTCATGATGACCGTGCCTTCAGCACCTTCTCTTACGGATAGCTCTTTAGCGGCGTTCATCATCTCTTCACCGGTCTTGTATTCGGAAACGTATTTAGGATCTTCGGTATTGGTGACGTAGCTCTGAGTGCCTAAGGCATTGTCAATCGAGCTTCTCCAAGTGTCGGCAATCGAATAACCTACCGCTGCAATCATGGCGATAGATAACAAAATTGAAGATGTGCCTAAGAGAGCAGTTCCAAGTTTCTTTTTGTTCATCTTTTCCTCCGTTTGTCCTTCTCTTGATAATTCTTTTGATTATCTTTTTTCATTAACACCGTTTCTTTTTTGATCATTTCAGATGTTTCTGTTTGCATGCTTTTTTTCAGAAATATCCATTCATAATCATATAGGAACAGCGCTGATACACAAAGTTTATCATGGAAGAGCTTTCAGCGTTATATTGTGATTGAATATTGATATTTAATTTTTAATTATGCTCATTTTGAACACAATTGAACAAGTCTAAACAATATATAAGGATATAAGAAAAGCGTTGAGTTTTTAGCTCAACGCTGGTGTTTTTCTACTTATTCAGCACATCTTCGTTCAAAGTCACGTGGAAGGCTTTAGCTAAGGCTCTGAATTGCTCAGTTGATATAGTCTGCCTTTTGTGATCAGTCATAGAAAGGACTTTCACTAAGATCTCAGCTGATTTTTCAATCGTGTCAATCAGTCCGAAGGTGGTCTGGAAGTCATATCCGGCTCCAAATATTCCGTGGTGAGCCCAGATGACGGCATCGTATTTGGTCATCAGCTTGGAGGTGGCTATTGCTATCTCTTCTCCACCTGGCACCATCCAGGGAACAACACCGACTCCAGAGGGGAAGACGATTGGACATTCAGTTGCCATCTCCCACAATTCTCTTGAGAAAGTATCAGAATCAAGAGGAAGAACAAATGTTAGGGCAATGACGTTGGTGGCATGGCAATGATAGACGACACGATAATCCGGATTTCTTTTCTTTAGGACTTCCAAGTTCATGAGATGGGAAGGAAGTTCGCTTGTCGGTCTTCCGCCTTTTGTAAGGCCCCAGACAATCATATATTTAGAACCAGTTTCATCAACTTTGATAACACAGAGTGATTCTTCAGGATATAATTTGACATTCATCATGAATTTACCAGAACCGGTTACTAAGAAATATTCGTTGGCCAGTGTTTTTACAGTAGCTCCGATTTCCTGCCAGACGCCAGTCTTCAAGTCATCTTGAATAGATTGGACTTCTTCTTCTTTTAAACGGTAAGAGAGATTGCCTCCGTTACGTTCATGCCATCCTTTTTTATAGCCTTCGTCACATAAACGTATCGCCTGTCTGGTAAAGACTGTGTCGATTACTTTCATTTTCACTTACCTCTTTTAGCTAAGATTTCTTTTTCGTAACGATGTATTTCATCTAAGACATCCATACCGACTAAAATTCCGTTTTTATGACAGAAATAATCGAATACTATGCCAAAAGGCATGGTTTTCATTCTTTCTGTAATAAACATCCTATCGGTATAATTTCCTTCTTCTTCAATCTTCTTTAACTTCATAGTAGGTTCAAGATAAGCCTTGAGCAAAGCCTTGAGAGTTGATCTGGTTCCGATTACCCAGGCGGCAATTCTATTGATTGAGGCATCAAAGAAATCCAATCCGATAGAGGTCTTTTCAATGATGTTGTTTCTGACTAGAGACCTTGCAATCTCATTAAGTTCGTCGTCAAAAATAACCACGTGATCGGAATCCCATCTTACTGGTCTGGAGACATGGAGAAGAATATGAGGAACAAAGAGAGAAACAGCGGAGATCTTGTCTGATACGTATTCAGTCGGATGGAAATGTCCGGAATCCAGACAGAGAGCCAATTGGTTTTTGACCGCATAACCTAAATAGAATTCGTTAGAACCGGTCGTATATGATTCGACACCGATACCAAAGAGTTTGGATTCCAAGGCATCGATTTCATATCTGCTGTCGCTCTTCTCTTTGAAAATCTGATCAAGAGAGTCTTCTAGTCTTTCTCTGGGAGACAGGCGATCATAAGGAATGTCTTTGAAACCATCAGGTATCCAGAAATTGGTGACACAGGGTTCACCTAATTCTTTTCCAAAATATTGAGAAATCTTTCTCGATTTCTGACAATGCCTGATCCAGAAATCTCGGATTTCCTTATCGGGAGAAGACAAGGTAAATCCAGTTTTTGCCATCGGGTGAGAAAAGCAGGTGGGATTAAAATCTAATCCGATTTTGTTTTTCTTTGCCCAAGAAACCCAGTTTTTGAAATCTTCAGGCTCCAGTTCATCGATGTCTTTCTTTTCAGTTGGTTCAGCATAGATGGCGTGAAGATTGACTTTGTGTCTGCCAGGAAGAAGAGACATCACTTCTTCAAGGTCTTCTCTAAGCTCTTCAGGAGTCGAGGCTTTTCCTGGATAATTTCCGGTTGCCTGAATGCCACCTGATAAATCCCCGGGATTCATAAATCCCCGTACATCGTCTCCCTGCCAGCATTGGAGAGAGATGGATACTTTTTGCATCTCTTCTAAGGCTTTATCAGTATCTACACCGATCTTTCTGTACTCTTCTTTTGCGAGAAGATATTCGTTTTCAATGGACATTTTATTTTCCTCCTATTGATATGGTATTCAGATAATCTTTGTATTTTTCAGCAGTTCTCTCTGTATCTTTTGGAAGATAGCTTTCTCGTATAGTTGATTTTGAAAGAACCTTTCTGGCTTCGATATGGTCTTTGAATAATCCTAAGTAGATAAGCTGAGCCAATGTGTTTCCGTAGACAGTTGCCTCCCCTTCTCCGGTGATGACTTCGATATTGAGACTGTCTGCAATCAATTGATTAAGGAGCTTGGCGTATGCTCCACCTCCGATTACACAGAGCCTTTGGATTTCTTTGCCGGTGATTCTCTTGAGGGTATGGAATTCTCTGACGTATTTGAAGGCCATGGATTCATAGATGGAACGGGCGATATGTTTGAGCTCCATTTCGCCTTGGTATTGGTTGGTTTTTTTAAGATAGGAATAATATTTTTCAATCATGTTCCCGGGTTTTTTGAAGCACTCGTCTTCAATATCGATATAGATGCTGTTATCAGTGACTCCCTGAGCCATCTGAGCGATTTCCTGAAAAGAAATTTCTTTTTCTTTTCTGACATAATCGTGTCTTATCTCCTGGAGGATAAAAAGACCCATTATGTTTTTTAAAAAACGTATGCTGTGGTCGAGACCTATTTCATTAGTGAAGTTGTTACTGTATGTTTCATCATTAATCAAAGGCGAATCAAGTTCTATGCCTAGAAGAGACCAGGTTCCGCTTGCTAAAAAGGCAGTTTTAGAGTCTATAGGCGCACTGGCGACTGCGCTTGCTGTATCGTGTGAACCGACGGCTACTACTTCACAGTCATAGAGATGATATTGATCAAGTAGGTTCTGTTTGAGATGACCGATCAAAGAAGAAGGATAAATAATCGGAGAGAAGTTTTCTTCTTTCAGTCCGATAAGATTCATATTCTTATGAGAAAGTGACCGAGTGAGAGGATTATATAAGGCTGTCGTAGATAGATTAGTCAGCTCCATTTTCTTGATTCCGGTCAGATAGAAGGCTATAAGATCCGGTATCAGAAGAAAAGAAGAGAAGTATTTCTTTTTGCTGATATCATCTGCCAGTTGAAAGATAGTGTTGAAATCCAATTTCTGAATTCCTGATTCTTGATAGATGTCTCTATAATCAACTTTTGAAAGAACCTTTGCCATGCTGTCCTGATTTCGATAATCACGATAGCCTAAAGGCCAGGATATGAGATTGTCTCTTTTATCCAACAGACCATAATCGACCGCAAAACTGTCGATTCCGATTGTTCGAATTTCTTTATATTTTGAAAAAGAAACCGATAATCCCTGTAATATATTTGACATCATTGACTCAAAGTCCCAGCAAAGATGACCTTCATGGTTAACCATTTCGTTTTGAAAGCGATAGGTTTCCACGGAAAAAAAGGAGTTACCGTCAAAATCAGTAACATATATTCTTCCGCTGGATGCTCCGATGTCTATTGATAAAGTTCTCATAATGGATATTATTCCTTAAATAATGATA
>Ga0172377_10001826_pt1 | contig 21711 bp, 15 predicted proteins | sample Pumphouse3metaG_FD_119749 | JGI IMG/M metagenome (GOLD analysis project Ga0172377, IMG submission 119749) | Leachate microbial communities from a municipal landfill in Southern Ontario, Canada - Pumphouse #3 metaG | ecosystem: Engineered > Solid waste > Landfill > Unclassified | place: Canada...
AGAAAGTATGCCCACAAAATTCCATTTATTGTTAAACTAAACCATAACGAACTGCTTACCTCTCCCAATACTTTTGATCAAGTTATGTTTGGAACAGTAGACCAGGAATACAACATGGGAGCAGCTGGAGTTGGAGCCACCATCTATTATGGTTCACCCGAATCTAACAGACAAATTGTAGAGGTAAGCAAAATGTTTGCTCATGCCCACTCCAAAGGTATGTTCACAATACTATGGTGCTACCTTAGAAACAGCGATTTCAAAACAGATAAAGATTACCATGCATCTGCAGATCTCACTGGCCAAGCCAACCATTTAGGAGTTACCATAGAGGCAGATATTATTAAGCAAAAACTACCAGAAAATAATGGGGGTTACAAAGCTATGAACAGTGGTAAAACATCTTTTGGTAAATATGACCAACGTATTTATACAGAACTCTGCTCAGACAATCCAATAGATTTAGCCCGTTACCAGTTAATGAACAACTATGCAGGGCGTATTCCTCTAATTAACTCTGGTGGAGCTTCTGGTAAAAACGATATTGCCGCTGCAGTACGCACAGCAGTTATTAACAAAAGAGCTGGCGGAAGTGGACTTATACTTGGCAGAAAAGCTTTCCAAAAGCCATTTGAACAGGGCGTTGAAATAATTCAAGCAGTGCAATCTGTCTATCTAAACCCAGATATTACAGTGGTCTAGAGAGTAGATGATTCAAAAATTCTTTTATTGTGAGGCCTGCAGCTCTAATTTGCTGTGGCACAAGACTCATCTCTGTCATACCTGGAACACTATTTATCTCTAAGAAATAGATCTCTTTATCACGTACTATGTAGTCTATCCTAACAAAGCCTTTGCAACCTAAGTGCCGGAAAATTTTATGAGACATGTCTATAATACTGTTGCTAAGTTCTTCTGAAATTGCAGCAGGGCAAATCTCTTGTGACGCACCCAGGTATTTTGCTTCAAAGTCAAAGAACTCATTGTCTGGAATTATTTCAGTAACAGGTAATCTGTATAGCTCTCCCGTTTCAAAAACGCCGTTGGTCATTTCACGCCCATCTATAAACTCTTCTATAAGAATTGCATTGTCTTCTTTAAAAGCATTCTCTATAGCTTCTGAAAGCTCTTCTGGGCGTTTTACTTTAGCAATACCAAAACTGCTCCCTCCGTTATTTGGTTTAACAAAAAGAGGTAACCCAAGCTTAGCAATAATTTGAAAAGGGTTATAACTCTCTTCCCTTCTAAGGAAAACTTCACGAGCAAGCTTTACCCCTGTATCACGCAGCATACATTTACAGGCATATTTGTTAAATGTTAGAGAACAAACTGTTGCCGGAGAGGTTGTAAAAGGCATGCCAATCATCTCAAAATAAGATTGCAACAGGCCGTTTTCCCCTGGAGTCCCATGAATCATTATTAATGCACAATCAAAATGAACACGAACTCCACCATCACTAGTAGGTGAATCACCCTCATCTTGAAAAGGAATTACAAATGAAAAATCGGCCTTATCTATTGGGTAACTAACAGTTTCCGAGACAATAACTCTCCACTCCTTCCCCTTTATTAAAACTTCCCAAACTTGGTACTTATCTCTATCTATATGCGAGGCTATATGTTTACCGCTCTTAACAGAGATCTCAAACTCAGATGAGTCCCCTCCATATATTAGAGCAATTTTCTTTTTCATCTTAAAATTCTATTAAAAAAACGGATCTCTAGAGTTCCTTTTGCTAGCACTCTCAATCTCGTCGTCTGAACCTGTACACCTTAAATCTACAGAGAAACCTGGTGGAGCTGTAAAAGCATCAAAAGGAGAAATCTCTAAAGCAGGATCTTTTAAAACCTTTTGCATAAACAAGCCCCAAATAGGGAGGGCCATATTTGAACCTCCTCCAAGCGAAAGACTTTCAAAGTGCACCTGTCTATCCTCGGCACCAACCCAAACCCCTGCAGTTAACCTAGGCACATAGCCAATAAACCAACCATCTGACTGGTCATTAGTTGTTCCAGTTTTACCAGCCAAAGGGCCCTCGTGAATATATTTATACCTTAGCCTAATAGCAGTTCCCTCATTTACAACCCCTTGCATAAGATTTACCATAAGATAAGCCGTATGCTCACTAATTGCTTCTCTCTTACGAGAAGTAAAGTTGCTCAACACATTACCAGATTTATCTTCTATCCGTTCTACAAAAAGAGGATCTACAAATACACCTTTACTTGGATATGTATTATATGCGGCAACCATCTCATAGAGAGTAAGATCTGCCGGGCCTAAACACAAAGAGACCACAGGATCTAAAAAACTCTTAATACCCAAACGCCTACACATCTCTACAAGCGCCATAGGGCCATATTGCTTCATTAGGTATGCCGAGATATTATTACTACTCTTAGTAAGCCCCCATTTAAGTGTTACACGCTGCCCTATCCACTCGGCTCTATCTGTACTCTGCGGGGTCCAAGTTGTATCGCCTACTATAAACGTTTGTGGAACATTTACTACCTTATCACAAGGAGTCATCCCCTCCTGCATAGCTAATGTATACAAGAAAGGCTTAAAGGTAGAACCAACCTGGCGTTTTGCTTGGCGCGCATTATCATATTTAAAATACCTATAATTAGGGCCACCAACATAGGCCTTAACAAAGCCTGTTCCAGGCTCAACAGCCATCATAGAGGCTCTTAAAAAAGATTTATAGTACTTTATAGAATCGTTTGGAGTCATTATAGTATCTACACTCCCTCCTAAACCATCTTCTTTACTATTTTTCCATGAAAAAACTCTCATCTTAACAGGTTTGTCAAAACTCTGCTCAATCTCTTTTTCGGTAGCACCAGCTGCTTTCATATTACGATATCTATCGCTCCAACGGCGCGCCTGTTTCATAATAGTAGTTACTACGTTTTCTGGAGCACTATTAGAGAAAGGTCTATTTTTCTTCCATCTCATATCTCTAAAAAAAGCACTCTGTAACTCTTTCCCTAAATGTTCTGCAACAGCCTCCTCGGCATAACGTTGCATTTTAGAGTTTATAGTAGTAAATATTTTAAGTCCCTCTTTATCTAGGTTATATTTAGATCCATTGGGTTTTAGATTTTTATTAAGCCATCCATATAGTGCATCATCTTTCCACATGGTAGAATCTGCCTGGTAATCTTCGTACTGCCTGTAAGAAGAGCGCTTAGGTTCAGAGGCGTGCATTACTCTGCGTAACATATCTCTAAAGTAGGGCCCCAAACCAGAGTTATGGTCTTGCCTGCTATAAGAGAGAATAATAGGAATCTGCACCAAAGAGTCATGGAGCTCACGCTTAATAAAATTGTATTTATTCATCTGCCCCAAAACATGATTACGTCTTCCAAGAGAATATTCTGGGTTAAGAACAGGATTAAAACGTGTTGGTTTATTAACCATCCCTACAAGAAGGGCCCCCTCCTCTACAGTTAATTGAGATGGATGTTTATCAAAAAAAGTATTTGAAGCTGCTCTTATACCATAGGCATTACTGCCATAGAAAACAGCATTCATATACATTCCAATTATCTCTTTTTTAGTATAGTTCCTCTCCAACTTAACAGCTGTAATCCACTCTTTAAATTTAGAGACCCCTAATTTATAAATTTTAGCCCCTGGGAAAGAAGAATTTACAGTATCGCGAGGAAAAAGAGTTTTAGCAAGTTGCTGAGTAATTGTACTTCCTCCCCCACCAGAGCGAGTTTGACCCAACAAAATTGATTTTACTCCAACCCTAGCTAAGCTTTTGAAATCTATACCACTATGGCCATAAAAACGAACATCTTCTGTAGCAATTAAAGCATCTACTAAAGAAGATGGTAACTCATCATAAGTAACAAAAGAGCGATTCTCAACATGAAATGTGGTTAATATTTCTCCATCTTCAGAGATAATCTCTGTGGCCAAATTATTCTTAGGGTCTTCCAACTCTTCAAACGAAGGAATATTAGAAAACACTCCTACCAAAAATATGGCAGAACCCAGTAGAACAAAAGGGCTCAACAATAAAATCCAAAACCATCTAACTAACTTTTTCCTCTTCTTAATATCCATTTTCTCTGTTATTTCTAACTCAATCAATATACAAAATTAGAAATAAAAATTTTGATTATACCTTATTTTATCCTTTACTTTGCAACCACCAAGGTTATTTATGTATGGGAGAGAACTTAGTTATCGTTGAGTCTCCGGCTAAAGCCAAGACAATCGAAAAATTTCTGGGGAGTAATTATATAGTTAAATCTAGCTTCGGACACATCCGGGATCTATCTAAAAAAAATTTGGGTATAGATCTAGAGAATGGGTTTGAACCAGATTATCTTATATCTGAAGATAAAAAGAAAGTAGTAAGCGAACTCAAAGCACTCGCAAAAAAAGCAGAGATGGTTTGGCTTGCATCAGATGAAGACCGCGAAGGAGAAGCTATTGCATGGCACTTACAAGAGGCTCTGAAACTTAAAAAAGACAAAACAAAAAGAATTGTATTCCACGAGATTACAAAAGACGCAATATTAAATGCCATTGAGAACCCAAGATCTGTAGATATGAACTTGGTTATGGCTCAGCAAGCTAGAAGAGTGCTAGACCGCATAGTAGGGTTTGAGCTTTCACCTGTTCTTTGGAAAAAAGTAAAACCAAAACTTTCTGCAGGCAGAGTTCAATCTGTAGCACTAAGGTTAATTGTAGAACGCGAAAGAGAGATTCAAAACTTTAGCGCTAAATCGCAATTTAAAATAGAAGGGCAGTTTCACCCCCAAGGAGAAGCAGAGAGTGCAGTAGTTAATGCCGAGATTTCTCATAGGTTCAACAAAGAAGAAGAGGCCGTTGCAATTCTAGAGAAGAGCAAAGGAGCAGTTTTTAATATAGGGTCAATAGAGGAGAAAGAGAGTAAAAGAACTCCCCCTCCTCCATTTACAACCTCTACCCTACAGCAAGAGGCATCTCGTAAACTCGGCTTTTCTTTAAGCCAAACAATGAGAACAGCCCAAAACCTATATGAGGCAGGGTATATAACATATATGCGTACAGACTCAGTAAACCTCTCTAAACTAGCAATAGGGACCGCAAAGCAAACTATTACTGAGCTTTATGGCAAAGAGTACTCCAAAACCAGGCAATACGCTACCAAAAGCAAAGGAGCACAAGAGGCACACGAGGCTATTCGCCCAACCTTTATGTCAAATATAACTGTAGAGGCATCTGCACAAGATAAAAAGCTATACAATTTAATATGGAAAAGGACAATTGCCTCACAAATGTCCGATGCTAAAATTTTACGCACCCAAATTTCTATTGTATCAGATTCTCTAGAGTATCCATTTATTGCTACTGCAGATAGAGTTGCCTTTGATGGTTTCCTTAAAGTTTACATAGAGTCTAAAGACGACGAAAACGGCGAAGAGGAAAAAGAGTTTACTTTGCCAAAGCTCAGCAATGGACAAGCTATGGATGCCCATACCATAAAAGCTACCGAAAGGTTCACCCAAAAACCTCCTCGTTTCACAGAAGCAAGCTTAGTAAAAAAGCTAGAGGAGTTAGGTATTGGAAGGCCATCTACCTATGCCCCAACTATCTCCAATATAACTCAAAGAGGTTACATTATAAAAGATACTAGGCCTGGTCAAGAGAGAGATTACCGCGAGATAACACTCTCAAATGATAAAATCTCTTCTAAAACAAAGAAAGAGAAATGGGGCGCAGAGAAGTCAAAACTTTTCCCAGAAGATATTGGCATTCTAGTAAATGACTTTCTTATGGACCACTTTAAGTCTATTCTAGATTATAATTTTACTGCTAAAATTGAAGAGAGTTTCGATAAAGTAGCCGAGGGAAAAATAGTATGGAACAAGCTAATAGAGGAGTTTTATAAGCCTTTCCATAAAAAGGTAGAGACTACTTTAGAAGAATCTAGACCCACTAATGCAGAGAAACACCTAGGTATCGACCCCGACACAGGTAAAAACATCTACGCAAGAATAGGCCGTTACGGGCCTCTTGCTCAAATGGGAGAGAGCGACGACCCAGATAAAAAATTTGTAGGCCTTGCAAAAGGGCAGTTAATAGAGACAATCACTTTAGAAGAGGCCCTAAAACTATTTGAGCTACCTAGAACTGTAGGCACCTACCAAGATCACGATATTACTTGCGCTATAGGAAGGTTTGGCCCATACATTAAATATAAAGGGAAATTTATCTCTTTAGGAAAAGAGAACGACCCATATACAATAGATCTAGAGAAAAGCATTGAGCTCATTATAGAGCATGCAAAAAAAGAGGCTCAAAAACATATCAAAAGCTTTCCAGAAATTGAGGCAGAAGTATTAAATGGAAGGTTTGGCCCATATATCAAAAAAGATAAAAAGAATTTTAAAATTCCTAAAGGGACAGACCCAACTACACTAGACCAAGAGGCTGTAATGAGCATTATAGAGAAAGGGAGCAAAACTAAAAGTAGCAAGTCTAAAAAAAATGGGAAGTAATTACCCTCTAGAGGTTATACCTGCAGCGGCAATAAGTGTTGCAATTGAAGAGACTCCGGCACTTATAGTAGATACAACTGGAAATAGTGCTATGGCAGGATTTCTCAAGAAACTATATGCCCACTCTAAGTATAAACTCTACTACACTCGCCTAGGAATAAACCAACTCGCTAAAACACAAAAATTAGCTAATGGGCTTGGAATAAAAACTATTGTTCTTTGTAGAGAGAAAATACCCGGGCTATCTACTATTCTTCCAAAAGATAATTTTACAGCATCTTTAATTTCGCCTGGTAGTAGTTTATCTGAAGATAATGTCCCAAAAATAGTTATAGAAAGAGAGACCCTAATAGACTTTTCATATATTGGGTACCAATCTTACCGCACCAATCCTCTATATCTACAAGAGCTAAACAATAGATACTTTGAAGATCTAAGATTAGGAGTTTTTAGACAAGAAAATGCTCTTGCAGAGCCACTAATTCGCTCAAAAGAGTATACTTTTTTAGACTTACGCTCTGTAAGGATAAGCGATTTTCCAAACAATCCTCTAAACTTGCCAAACGGCCTCTATGCCCACGAAGTTTGCCAAATTGCAAGATATATTGGAATGAGTCAAAAACTAAAAACCCTATTTATTTATGGCATCCCTTCAGAATTAAAGTCTAATTTAGCTTCGGGAGAGCTTACTGCAGAAATTATTTGGCATGTAGTAGAGGCTCTCTCTGCTAATATAGATGAAGATTTAGAGAGCAATGCAAAAGACGAGCTATTTCTCAGAAAAATTGTAAGCATGGGGAATGACGGGCAAGAATTAATATTTGTAACTAGCCGAGCAACTGGGCGTTGGTGGATGGAAGTTCCTAATATCAAACTCTCTAAAAATGTAGCAGTTCCATGTTCTTACTCAGACTACACTACAGCTTGCTCTGGAGATGTTCCTATGCGCTGGCTATTCTTTTTTCAGAAATTAAATCCAAATTAATTATAATTTATTACTATATTTGCCTTCATACCTAATATACTTAACCAGTATGGCCAAATATCAGATTGACAAAACAGACCAAAAAATTCTCTCTTTCCTTGTAAAAAATGCAAGGATGCCATTTTTAGAAATTGCCCGTGAGTGTGGTGTTTCTGGCGCAGCAATTCACCAAAGAGTAAAAAAACTAGAAAACCTAGGTGTTATTACCGGCTCTAGGTTACTCGTAAAACCTCAAGCACTTGGGCTAAATGTGTGTGCCTTTGTTGGAGTAAGTCTTGCCCAGGCAAATCACTATCCTACAGTTATAGATGCCCTTAAGCAAATACCAGAAGTTGTTGAATGTCACTTTGTAACGGGCGAACATGCCCTTATGCTTAAGATTTTCTGTTATAATCACGACCATCTAATGGAGATCTTAATAAATACAATTCAAAACATCCCTTCTGTAGTTCAAACAAAAACTTTTATCTCTCTAGACCAAGCTATTGAGAGACAAGTGTGGGTAAAAGACCACCAAAATAAAGGAATTAACGTTAAAAAAGATTAATAAGAGCTTGCGCAAGTAGTAAATCTTGGGGGTTTGTAATCTTTATATTTGTAGACCTCCCTTCTGTGAGTGCAATTTTTATTCCTAGACCCTCTACTACAGATGCATCGTCTGTAAATGTAGGTGAATATGCTTGCTCATATGCGCTAATAAGAACTTCTGTATGAAATAGTTGCGGCGTTTGCACCATCACATATTTATCTCTACTGGTTATAATGGAGGCTCCCTCTTCTTGTTTAATTCTCATAGAGTCAGACGGATTAACCACAGGAATAACAGCTCTCTTCTTATCTGCCAACTCATATAGCTCCTTTAAAAAGTTTGTATCTACGAATGGTCTAACACCATCGTGAACAGCAACTATCCCTCCTTTTTGTACATATTTTAATGCGTTTTTTACAGAGTGGAAACGGGTTATCCCTCCCGAAACTAGAGTGTGGCGAAATGTAAACCTTTTCTCAAAACAGTAATCTTTCCACACCTGCTTAGACTTCTCTGGTAAAACTAAAATAATTTCTGGAAGATTATCTAGAGCTAAAAACCTCTCTATTGTATGAACAATTACAGGCTTACCACCAAGCTCTATAAATTGCTTAGCAATATTACCCCCCATTCTGCTACCCGAGCCTCCAGCAACAATTATAGCATATCTCTTTTTCCCCATTTTTAAACCCTATTTACAATAACAAAAGTAGGTATTAATTGTATATTTTTGTAATTTTGTAGTTATTTATAAGATATGGAAAACAAAACAATCAAAAGAGCATTAATCTCTGTTTATCATAAAGACGGAATAGATATAATTGCAAAGAAACTACATGCATTAGGAGTAGAAATTCTCTCTACTGGTGGAACTTATGATTATATAAAAGAGATTGGAGTACCCGTTACTACAGTAGAAGATATAACATCCTACCCTTCAATATTAGGTGGGCGTGTTAAAACTTTGCACCCAAAGGTGTTTGGAGGCATTCTTGCGCGCAGGGAGAATAGTAAAGATCTTAATCAACTTAATGAATACGAGATACCAGCAATAGATCTTGTAATAGTAGATTTATATCCATTCCAAGAATATGTTAGCTCTAATTCCCCTCATAATGAGATCATTGAAAAAATAGATATAGGTGGTATTTCGCTTATAAGGGCTGCTGCTAAAAATTATAAAGATGTTGTTATTGTTGCTTGTAAAGAACAGTATAACAACCTAATTAATATTTTAGAGAGAGGTAGTAGTACAACATTAAAAGAGCGTCTTTATTTTGCAGCAGAAGCCTTTAACGTTAGCTCTCACTACGATACTTCTATCTTCAAATATTTTGAGAAAGAGAATCCAATTGAGAGTTTTAAAGAGAGCGTAACAGAAAGCCATCCTTTGCGTTATGGAGAGAACCCACATCAGAAAGCGCGTTTTTTTGGTGCCCAAAATAAGATGCCAAAACAAATTCATGGTAAAGAGATCTCTTATAACAACTTATTAGATATTGAGGCCGCTATAGAGCTTATTTGGGATTTTGAGCAACCAACTGTAGCAATTTTAAAACACAATAATGCTTGTGGTTGCGCTTCTTGCGACACTATTGCTCAAGCATGGGACAATGCTCTTGCTGCAGACCCTATCTCTGCTTTTGGTGGTGTTATTGCATCTAATCGTGAAATTGATGCTCAAACAGCACAAGAGATAAATAAACTCTTTTTTGAGGTGATAATAGCTCCTTCATACTCAAGCGAAGCACTCGGCATACTAAAGCAAAAGAAAAACAGAATTATTCTTCTCTGCAATACCGACCTTAGAAGCGATAAGAAATTCAGAAGCTTACTTGGCGGGGTTTTGGTTCAAGATAGAGATTCAATTAGTGAAACAGCTCAGGAATTAACTCCTGTTACAAATAAAAAAGCAACGCAGAGCCAAATCAAAGATATGATTTTTGCAAATAAGTTAGTAAAACACTCTAAATCTAATGCCATTGTTCTTGTAAAAGACTCTATGCTACTAGCTTCTGGAGTTGGACAAACATCTAGAGTAGATGCTTTAAACCAAGCTATAACTAAAGCAAAAAACTTTGGCTTAGAGCTAGATGGAGCCGTTATGGCATCAGATGCTTTTTTCCCTTTTCCAGATTGTGTAGAGATAGCCCATAAAGCAGGAATAACTGCAGTTATTCAGCCTGGTGGGTCAATAAAAGATGGAGAGAGTATAGAGTACTGTAACAACAATGGAGTTGCAATGGTTACTACTGGAAGAAGACACTTTAAACACTAGATAACATTTGAAAAACTTTTACCCTAAATACTATAAGACAATAATATGGGATTTTCTTTTTTAACACAAGAGCTTGCAATAGATCTTGGAACAGCTAATACTATTATCATAATGAATGATACTGTAGTAGTAGATGAGCCCTCTATTGTTGCAATAGACCAAAACACTGGTAATCCAATTGCATTCGGCCACAAAGCAAGAATGATGCATGGAAAAACCCACGCCAATATAAAAACTATAAGGCCACTGAGAGACGGAGTAATTGCAGATTTCAATGCTGCCGAGCAGATGATTAGAGGCTTTATTAAGATGATAAATTATAGGAACTCTTTCTTTACTCCTAGCTTAAAAATGGTTGTTTGTATTCCTTCTGGAAGTACAGAGGTAGAGATTCGTGCAGTTCGTGACTCGGCCGAGCACGCTGGTGGAAGGGATGTTTTTCTTATATATGAGCCTATGGCTGCTGCTTTAGGTATTGGAATAGATGTAGAGATACCTTCGGGAAATATGGTTGTAGATATAGGAGGTGGTACTACAGAGATTGCTATTATTTCTCTTGGCGGAATTGTTATAAACCAGAGCATTCGTGTTGCAGGAGATGTTTTCACATATGAAATACAGCAATATATGAGACAGCAACACTCAATAAAAATTGGAGAACTTACTGCAGAAGATATTAAAATGAAGGTGGGTGCTGCAATGTCTGAACTGGAAGAGTATCCAGAACCATATCCTGTAAGAGGGCCTAATCTAATGACAGCACACCCTGTAGAGGTTAGTGTTACAAGTCAAGAGATAGCTCACAGTATAGATAAATCTCTTGCCAAAATTGAGACAGCAATTATACAAGTTTTAGAACAGACACCTCCTGAACTTTATGCAGATATTGTACAAAACGGCATCTATCTTACAGGGGGAGGGGCCCTACTAAGAGGGTTAGCTCAAAGGCTTTATGAGAAAATAAATATTAAATTTCATGTTTCTCAAGATCCTTTACACGCAGTTGCAAAAGGAGTAGGCATTGCCTTGAAAAATACAGATAGACTTCCATTTTTAATGCGATAGGTGAAGATGTGGAAAAAGTCGCCCCTCATACGTGTATCAACAACAATACTCCTGTTCCTTTTTTTAGAGGGCGCTTCCTTTTTTTTTATTGTAGAAGATAGTCTTTTTCAACAGATAAAGATCTCTGGAACCTTAATGTATGTAAAAGGGGAAATCTCTAGTTTTATCTCTGATGTTCGCTATTTTGTGGGATTGAAAGAGGTCAATTACATGTTGCTTGAAGAGAATTTAGATTTAAAAAACAGGGTAGAAGAGCTTAGTGCCAAACTTAAACTGAACGATACTATAACCACAAATGGCCAGAGCAGTAATCCTAAGTTCTCTTATATTCCTGCTAAAATTATCTCTAATAGTACAAATAAACTTCAGAATTTTATAATTCTTAATAAAGGTAAAATTCATGGAGTAGAAAAAGATATGGGGGTAATCTCTCCTCTTGGTGTTGTTGGAATAGTTAGCTCTGTCTCTAATAACTTTTCATATGTAATCTCTTTCTTGAATATTACTCAAAGTGTGAGTGCCAAAATTGCTCCTTCTCAATCTTTTGGCCCTATGACTTGGGAAGGACGTAGTACAAATTATGCTACACTATCTGAGATTCCTTATCATATAAAATTCACTACGGGAGACACTGTTTATACAAGTGGGTTTTCTACAATGTTCCCTCCAGATATTCCCCTTGGAACGGCTATGAAATCTACTCTTATAAAAGGTGCTCATCATAAAATAGAGGTAAAATTATTTCAAGACTATAATACCCTGCGTTACGTAAATATTGTAATTAATAATAATAAAAAAGAGCTAGATCAAATAATTAAAGAAAATGAGATCCAATTCAAGTAGTTTTTTACTTTTTATATCTTTTGTAGTACTACAGATGGTATTCACAAGTCTTATTGACTTTGGGCCTCTTCTGTTTATCTCTATCTATCCTCTTTTTTTACTGACTCTACCAATTAACACCTCTATAAACAAACTAATGATATGGGCGTTTTTTATGGGTCTAACAATAGATTACTTCTCTAACTCTATTCTAGGAATTAACAGTGCTGCATCAATTATAATGGTAACTTGCCAACCATGGATTTTTAAACTAATATATAGGAAGGGCGATCTTGAAAATCAAATTAGACCAGGAATGAAACAGCTTGGATTTTACAGATTTACTGCCTATATAACAATCTGCTTAACTATACACCATATAGCAGTTACACTAATAGAAGATTTTGGACTTATTGGTTTTACTTATCACATACCAAGAGTGCTAATTAGCATTCTAGTAAATACTATAATTATTTTAATTATTGAGTTTGGCGTTTTTTACAAAAGATCTATATAATACCTTACTATGGCTTTTGAGTTTACAAAGAAAAATATTCTTATTATAGGAGTACTCACAGTAGCTCTTATTTTTCTAATTCAACTCTTTAACCTTCAAATTATAGATAAAGAATACAAAGTTACAGCAAGTAATAATGCTTTACGTTACGATATTTTATATCCAGCTCGTGGGCTTATTCTTGACCGTAATAATAAAATTATAGTATCTAATGCCTCTTCATATGATATAATGATAACTCCAATTGAGGTACGTGAGTTTGACACCTTAGATTTATGCAATATTTTCAATCTAGAAATAGAAGATGTTAAAGAGAGGCTAAAAGAGTATAGATCTAATAGAAGACGCATAGGGTACCAATCATTACCATTTGTAAAACAGGTATCTGCACAAGAGTACACTCGTTTTCATGAAAGGGCTTTTAAGTTCCCCGGTTTCAGTGCTATCTCTAGAACAATAAGAGATTATCCCTTTAACGCTGGAGGAAACCTTCTTGGCTATATAACAGAGGCCGATACCTCATTTCTCAGGCGCAATCCCTCATATAAAATGGGAGACTATATTGGACGCACTGGTATTGAACAGGCATACGAAAGTATTCTTAAAGGAGAAAAAGGGTATAATATATTCCTACGAGATGTTCATAATCAAGTGCACTCTAGTTACTCTGGAGGAAAATACGACAAACCAGCAGTTCATGGAAAAACTATTATTAGCTCAATAGATGCCCAATTACAGCAATATGTAGAGATGCTAATGCAAAACAAAGTAGGAAGTGTTGTTGCAATAGAACCCTCTACAGGAGATATACTAACTCTTGTTTCTAGCCCTGGTATAGATGTTTCTAAACTTGGGGCAATTAATAAATTTTATACCCAAATTGTAAACGACCCTCTAAAACCAATGTTTAATAGAGCCGTAATGTCTCCTTACCCGCCAGGGTCTGTTTTTAAACTCGTAAATGCACTTGTTGCTTTAGAAGAGGGAGTTATTAAAAGTGAAACAAGTTACAGCTGTTACGGCGGGTACCACGTTGGTAGAGGCGTTAAATGCCATCCACACCCCTCCCCTGTAGATCTTACCCACTCAATAATGATGTCTTGCAATACCTATTACTGTATTGCTTTTCGCGACATAATAGATAACCCTAAATATAACTCTGTTAGAGAGGGGTTTTTACGATGGAAAGAGCTAGTAGAGAGTTTTGGATTTGGCCATAAACTTGGCAGCGACCTACCCTCGGAACAGGCAGGAAGCGTACCAAAAGCAGAAGACTACGACAAAATTCACGGGAAAAATAGATGGCGTTCACTCTCTATACTCTCGCTTGCCATTGGGCAGGGCGAACTTGGGACCACTCCTTTACATCTAGCAAACTTGGCTGCTACAATTGCAAATAGAGGCTACTATTACACACCGCATCTTATCAAAGGATCTCCAGATACCTTAATAAATCCAGAATATACCAAGAGACATTATACCCTTGTAGATACAACTCACTTTTACAAGGTTGTTGATGGGATGTATAAAGCTGTTAACTCCCCTCCTGGCTCAGGAGGTACGGCCACTAGAGTAGCAGTTAAAGGACTTGATATATGCGGTAAAACAGGAACAGCTCAAAACCCACATGGGCGAGACCACTCGGTTTTTATTTGCTTTGCACCTAGAGATAACCCTAAAATTGCAGTAGCTGCATATATAGAAAATGCGGGTTTTGGCGCAACTTGGGCAGCCCCAATAGCCTCTTTGTTGGTAGAAAAATATCTAACGGGCCAGGTTACAAGAGATTATCTAGAAACCCATATTGTTGAAAGTAATCTTTTAACCAATATGAAAAAGAGATAAAAATGATTGCAGGTAAAGAGTATAAAAAAGTAGATTGGTGGTTAGTTGTTGCCTACATTATGTTAACAATGATAGGTTGGGTAAATATTTTTTCTGCTGTATATGATCAAGATCATGTCTCTATTTTTGATTTCTCCCAGAGGTATGGACAACAGTTTGTCTGGATTATTACTGCCTACTCTTTAGCTTTTATTATACTGTTTATTCTAAATCCTAAAATATATCAATCACTTGCATGGCTAGCCTATGGAGCTACTATAATATTACTTTTTGCTGTTATATTCGTTGGAACAGAGATTAATGGCTCTAACTCGTGGCTTGCAATTGGGCCAATAAGATTTCAACCAGCCGAACTTTCAAAAATAGCAACCACCCTTGCACTTGCTTCTCTAATGAGCAGATATGGGTTCCGGCTAAAATCTATTAAAGGGTTTACTCAAACAGCATTAGTAATTCTTATTCCAATGGCAATTATTATTATGCAAAAAGAGACTGGAAGCGCATTGGTATATGGTGCTTTTATTTTTATGCTATTTAGAGAAGGGTTAAGTGGGTGGTATCTAGCTCTAGGGTTATTTTCAATAGTCCTTTTCCTTATTACTTTAAGCTTCTCTCCATTTATAGCTATTATAGCTCTTACAAGCATCACTATTTTGGTTAGAGGACTAACTTCTAAATACCCTATAAGACATGTTCTTATACTTATCCTATACACCTACCTAATGGCTCTCTCTGCAAAAATTAATGAGACTCCATATATAAACAACATAATAGAACTATCTAAAGAGGCTTGGTTGGCAATAGTAATATCTCCTTTAGCTATATATCATATTGTCCAAAGTTTTAAAAAATCTAGTGCAAAGTTATGGCAAATAACTCTGCTCTTTGTAACATCTATAATACTCATTTTTTCTGTAGAGTTTTTCTTTGAAAAAATTCTACAAGACCACCAAAGAGCGCGTATAGAAAATCTGCTAGGAATTAACGTAGATCTTAAAGGAGCTGGCTATAATGTTCATCAATCAAAAATAGCAATAGGTTCTGGCGGGCTTTCTGGTAAGGGTTTTTTACAAGGAACTCAAACAAAGTTCAACTTTGTTCCCGAACAGAGTACAGATTTTATTTTTTGCACTATTGGAGAGGAGTGGGGCTTTATAGGTTCGGCAGCTCTTATTTTTCTATACCTCTTTGTTATTCTACGTATTGTTAACTCTGCCGAAAAACAAAAAAATAGTTTTAATAGAATTTACGGATACTCTCTTGCATCTATTATATTTATGCACTTTTTTATAAATATTGGCATGACCATAGGTATAATGCCTGTAATAGGAATCCCCCTGCCTTTTATAAGCTACGGGGGATCTTCTTTGTGGAGTTTTACTATATTTCTTTTTATATTTATACGATTAGACCTAGATCGCCGTCGCTAGAAATATGGTCTTTATCTCTCTCATAATCTGAATCTTCTCTCTTATTTGAAGCTTTTATAAAAATGAGCACCTCTCCTTTTGCAACTTTCTGCCTCTCTGAAACAAAGATTTTTTCTATAGTGCCATCTATGGGCGCCATAACAATATTGTGCATTTTCATTGCCTCAAATATCATAAGTTGAGTTCCTTTTTTTACAGATTGGCCTTCAGTAACATCCAAAGAGATAACCTCTCCAGGGATAATAGATTTAATCTCCTGAATATCTGGATTTTTGTACTTTTTTCTCTCTCTAAATTTTTTGGTTAGAGTAGTTTTGTAAATTCTAGCATCTGGAAATAGTTGCAAAACCTCTCCAGAGTTATTATTGCTCTTATCTACAACACTATTGTAAGACTTTCTCACAATAGGTTTTCTTCCACTATTTGATATTTTCATCTCTAAAAGTTTTAAAAAGTAGTTTAAAACGGTGGAATTCCGTGTTTCTTGGTTGGTCTTTGGACTACCTTATTGGCAGAAACATCAAATGAGTGAATAAGATATTTACGTGTATCTTTAGGGTCAATTACCGAGTCTATATAACCTTTTGCAGCTGCTACATAGGGGTTTGCAAATTTATTCTTATACTCCTCTACCTTCTCTTTTCTCATTGCATCTGGGTCTTTTGCCTCTTTTATCTCTTTCCTAAAAATAATGTTGGCTGCACCCTCTGGCCCCATTACTGCAATCTCTGCCATAGGCCATGCAAATACAAAATCGGCCTTTAGGTGGCGCGAATTCATTGCTATATAACCTCCTCCATAAGCTTTCCTTAAGATAACAGTTACCTTAGGGACAGTAGCTTCGCTATATGCATAGAGTAACTTAGCACCGTGTCTAATAACACCCGCATGCTCTTGATCTACACCAGGCAAATAACCTGGTAAGTCTTCTAAGGTAACAATGGGCACATTAAACGCATCGCAGTATCTAATAAATCTAGCAGCTTTATCGCTAGAGTCGCAATCTAATACACCTGCTAACACCATTGGCTGGTTAGCTACAAACCCTACAGTATGCCCACCTAGCCTGCCAAATCCAACTACAATATTGGCAGCCCACATCTCCTGTACTTCAAAAAAACTTGAACTATCTGTAATTGCTTTTATAACATCGCGCACATCATATGGTTTAGTTGGGTCTGAAGGCACAATTTTGTCTATCTTATAAGTTCTTTTATCTGGTTCTGTAACCTTTTCAGGAACACATTTACAACTGTTGTGAGAGGGAATATATGTTAGTAGAGTTTTAATTTGTTCAAAGCACTCACTCTCGCTATTAGCAAAGAAGTGAGCATTCCCTGTAGTCTCTGCGTGAATTCTGGCACCTCCTAAAGATTCCATATCAATCTCTTCCCCCAATACAGATTTTATTACCTCTGGTCCCGTAATAAACATTTTAGATATTTTGTCTACAACAAATACAAAATCTGTGAGGGCTGGCGAATAGACTGCTCCTCCAGCACATGGGCCTAGTATAACAGATAGTTGAGGTATTACACCACTGGCAAGAGTGTTGCGGTAGAAGATCTCTCCATATCCTGCTAATGAATTTACACCCTCCTGTATTCTTGCTCCACCAGAATCATTTATTCCTATGAGAGGGATACGCATTCTAAGTGCATGATCCATTATTTTGGTGATTTTTCGAGCATGCATAGAGCCCAAAGAGCCCCCTGCAACGGTGAAATCTTGAGCATATATAGCAATCGGTTTTCCGTGTATGGTACCAGTACCAATCACAACTCCATCTCCCGCTAAGCTCTTTCCTTCCATACCAAACTCTCTAGCTTCATGCTCTATAAAGAGATCGTACTCAAAAAATGAACCAGGGTCTAGCAATTGATTTATCCTTTCTCTTGCAGGGAGCTTACCCATTGCAATCTGCTTTGCAATAGCTGCATCGCCACCACCTTTTATAGCTTTTGCCGTGCGCTCCTGTAATTCAGAGATTTTTCTTTTTAATAAATTCATTGGTTTTAGTTTTGTTACATCACAAAAATATGAAAATATTTTAATAAACAAATTTTGGTTTTTTTGTCTATCTTTGTTAATTAAATGTGTTATTAATAATCTAATAAATAGTACTATATGTCAACTCCTTTTCTACATAGGCATAACGGTCCCCGTAAAGACGAAATTGACCAAATGTTGTCAGTTGTTGGGGCAAGCAGCTTAGATGAACTTGTTAAACAAACAGTTCCAGAAAATATTCTTTTAAAAAAACCTCTAGATGTTAGTGAGGCTGTAAGCGAACAAGAATATTTAGCAAGTTTAAAAACAAAAATTAGTGCAAATAAGCATCTTCGCTCTATGATTGGGCTCGGTTTCTACGGTACAGGAACTCTTCCTGTTATTATTAGAAATATATTTGAGAACCCTTGTTGGTACACATCTTACACTCCATATCAGGCAGAGATATCTCAAGGTCGTTTAGAGGCTCTTTTAAATTTCCAAACCATGGTTTCTGGCCTAACTGGCTTTAATATGGCAAATAGTTCTCTATTAGACGATTCTACTGCAGCTGCCGAGGCTGTGAGAATGATGTATGAACTCCGCTCAAGAGAGGCTAAAAAAGAGAATAAAAATATAGTTTTTGTAGATGAAAATATTTACCCTCAAGTTCTTGCTGTTATTGAGACTCGCTCTGAACCTTTAGATATAGAGGTTAAAGTTGGTAAGTTTAATGAGTATGAATTTGACTCAATGTGCTTTGGTGCTGTATTGCAATACCCTGCTGCAAACGGGGAGGTTTGTGACTACTCTGCTTTTTGTGAAAAAGCTAAATCTAAAGGAGTTTTAGTTACAGCAGTAACAGACCTTATGGCTCTCACCGTTCTTAAAGAGCCTGCTGCTTGGGGTGCAGATATTGCTGTGGGGACAGCTCAACGCTTTGGATTACCAATGGGTTTTGGAGGCCCAACAACTGGGTTTATGGCAACTCACGATAAATATAAAAGAAATATGCCAGGCCGTATTATTGGAGTCTCTGTAGATAGGTTGGGCAACCCAGCACTTAGAATGGCTCTTCAAACAAGAGAGCAACATATTAAGAGAGAAAAAGCTACCTCAAACATCTGTACTGCAAGTGCCCTTATGGCTGTTATGAGTGGGATGTATGCTGTTTATCATGGGCCAGAAGGGTTAATAGATATAGCAAATGATATTCATAAATATGCCTATGTAACTGCCTCTTTACTCTCCAAAAATGGATTTGAGCTAACAACTCAAAACTTCTTTGACACTATTGAGATTAACAATGTTAAAGCGTCTCAAATAAAAGAGAAAGCAATTAAAAAAGGGTATAACTTTTACTACCCAAACAATACTACAGTTAGAATGAGTTTTGACGAACTATCAAACTGTAAAGAGGTAATAGAGATTCTATCTATTTTTGGAATAGAAATAGACGAGTGCCCTAAAATAGATCTAAAACCTATCTCCCTACAAAGAGAGAGCAAGTTTATGCAAGAGGCCACTTTTAATCGTTTTCATTCCGAAACCGAAATGATGAGGTATATTAAAAAACTAGAACGTAGAGATCTCTCTCTTACTCACTCTATGATTCCTCTTGGCTCTTGTACTATGAAACTAAATGCAGCTGTAGAGGTAATGCCTATGAGCTGGAATGAATTTACAAACATTCACCCATACGTTCCTCTAGACCAAGCAGAAGGTTATATGGACTTTATAGAGGAGACCCAAAAAGATCTTGCCACTATAACAGGTTTCTATGCCTGCTCTATTCAACCAAACTCCGGAGCTTCTGGAGAGTATGCTGGGCTTATGACAATAAGAGCATACCATATCTCTAAGGGCGACACTCAAAGAAATATTGCTCTAATCCCAACCTCGGCACACGGAACTAACCCTGCATCGGCTGCTATGGCTGGGATGGAAATTGTGCTTGTCTCTTGTGATCAAAATGGTAATGTAAACGTAGATGAGTTCCGTGAAAAAGCGCAAAAGCATAAAGAGACTCTCTCTTGCACAATGATAACATACCCCTCTACACATGGGGTGTTTGAAGCAGAAATTAGAGAGCTAATGGATATAACCCATGAAAACGGAGGTTTAGTATATATGGATGGAGCAAATATGAATGCTCAAGTTGGTATTACTAACCCTGGGTTTATTGGTGCAGATGTTTGCCATTTAAATCTTCATAAAACTTTTGCAATCCCTCACGGAGGAGGTGGCCCTGGTATAGGCCCAATTTGCTGTACAAAAGAGTTGGCTCCATACCTTCCTAGTCACCCATTTTTAGAAGAGAGTAATGGACAAGGTGTACAAGCAGTTAGCTCTGCACCATATGGGTACCCTTCTGCTCTACCTGTAACCAATGCCTATATTAAACTATTAGGGCCAAATGGTTTAAGGGAAGCTAGCCAAGTAGCAATTCTTAGTGCAAACTACATCTCAGTTAAACTAAAAGAGCACTACCAAACACTCTATAGTGGAGTTACTGGCCGAGTTGGTCACGAATGTATTTTAGATTTACGCCACTTTAGAAAAGAGTATGGAGTAGATGCTACCGATGTTGCAAAACGTCTAATGGACTATGGGTTCCATGCCCCTACTCTCTCATTCCCCGTTGCAGACACCTTAATGGTAGAACCTACAGAGAGTGAGTCTTTGGCAGAGCTAGATAGATTTATAGAGGCTATGATAGCTATCAAAAAAGAGTGCGACCAAATTAAAGATGGCAAGGTAGATAAAGCCCATAACTTAATTAAAAATGCACCTCATACAGTAGATGAGCTAAGTGCAGATGAGTGGAATCACCCATATAGCCGTAAAGATGCTGCATATCCTCTTGAATGGATACGTGATAATAAATTCTGGCCAAATGTTGCCCGTGTAGATAATGGCTATGGAGACAGAAATCTAATGTGCAGCTGCGAAGGGTGGTTAGAAGACTAAAAAATAAAAATTTATTATGGAGAATGGAATAACAGCAAGAACAACTGCTCTTTTCGGAATAGTAGATAAAATATATGAACTGTTGCTAGAGTGGGGGGCTTCTCCCGCCCTAGCCTCATTTCTAGACGAGATTATAAGCGTATCTCTACTACTACTTATTGCATACCTAGCTAATTTCTTTGCTAAACATATAGTTTATAGAGTTTTAGTTCGTTTTGTAAAAATTTCTTCTGTTAAGTGGGACGATGTTCTTGTAGATCACAACGTTATAAAATACCTAGTAAGAATAATACCAGGAATTATATTACATATAGCAGCTCCAATTGCTCTAAGAAGTACTTTAGCTGTAGATCTATTCCAGAGAGGAGCCGAAATATTTATTGTTGTTGCTATACTTCAAGCTATCTCTTCAACCACAACTGCTCTTACAGTAATTTTCAGTGATATGAAGAAATACGCCAATAAACCCATAAAGGTGATATTTCAAGTTATCTCTGTGCTTGCCTATTTTGTAGGTGCAATAATTATTTTAAGTGTTTTAATTAACACAAGCTTTACATCTCTATTTGCTGCAATGGGTGCATCCATGGCCATTGTGATGCTCATCTTTAAAGATAGTATTCTAGGTTTTGTTGCAGGGTGGCAACTATCTATTAACGATATGCTTCGCCCAGGAGACTGGATAACAATGCCTAAATATGGTGCCGATGGCGATGTAGAAGAGATTAGCCTCTACTCAGTAAAGGTTCGTAACTTCGATAAAACTATAACAACTAT
>Ga0172377_10001832_pt1 | contig 21669 bp, 17 predicted proteins | sample Pumphouse3metaG_FD_119749 | JGI IMG/M metagenome (GOLD analysis project Ga0172377, IMG submission 119749) | Leachate microbial communities from a municipal landfill in Southern Ontario, Canada - Pumphouse #3 metaG | ecosystem: Engineered > Solid waste > Landfill > Unclassified | place: Canada...
CATATTGGCAGTAGTAAATACAATTTTGTCAAGTATTAGGAACCATGCTGCGATATCAAGTAATCCAAATCCTACAACTACCAGTCCCATAACTGAACCGCTCCGGAAAGCAATTTTTAATCCCTGATTTAAGGATTTTGTTACGCCTTGTGTTGTTCTTGCCGATGCATAGGTGGCTGTTTTCATTCCCAGAAATCCGCAAAGTCCTGAAAAGAAACCTCCAGTCAAAAAGGCAAATGGTACAAATGGGTTCTGAATTCCCAGATAGGCCAATACAAGAAAAATGATTAATAAAACTGCAAAAACTTTACCTACCAGTATGTATTGACGTTTTAGGTAGGCCATTGCCCCTTCTCTTACATATTGGGCGATTTCTATCATTCTGGGAGTTCCCTCCGATTTTTTCTTCATGTTTCGATAGAACATCAATGCGAAGAAAAGTGCTAACAATGAGCACGCTGGAATAATCCAATAAACTGAATTCATTAAATTTAGATTTTATGCAACTTTGTTGCGGTTATTTTTTATTAGTAATTTAAATCTATTTTAAAAAACAAAAATAAACTCTCAAATTTACGAAAAAATTTTCTGGAGGATTGATGAAAAAAAAAATGAATTTGGAATATAACCTTTTGTTAAAGTTTGTGCAGAATAAACATTTAATGTTTTAAATTTGTAAATAAAAAAATGGTTTGAAAAGTAATGTTTTATATGGGGAAGTACTTATTTCCCGGTTTATTATTTTTAACATATATTTTATAATATATGGATTTATGACTTTTTTTAAAATGTAACAATAACAATTATGATTCGAAGATTATTTATTATTATGTTTCTCCTTATTTCTTGTCAATATTTAATTATAGCACAGAATATACGGGAATCTGTTTTACTTGATAAAAACTGGAAGTTTTCAAAAGGCGAATTCACAGAAGCGAATAAGACTGATTTTGATGATTCCCAATGGGAGACTGTAACCATACCTCATGATTGGGCTATATATGGTCCGTTTGGTGAGACGAACGATATTCAGGAAGTAGCTATAACACAGAATCTGGAAAAAAAAGTTTCTCGTAAATCTGGTCGTACAGGTGGTCTGCCTTATATAGGAATTGGTTGGTATCGCAAATCGTTTAGTGTTTCTGATTATTTGAGAGGAGAGAACAAGGTTACTTTGCTTTTTGATGGAGCAATGAGTGAAGCACGTGTATATATTAATGGGAAGGAAGCTATCTTTTGGCCGAATGGATACAATTCGTTTTTTGTAGATGTAACTGATTTACTGACAGAAAACGGACAAAATAATATATTGGCAGTACGGCTGGAAAATAGACCGCAATCTTCTCGTTGGTATCCAGGTGCCGGATTATATCGCAACGTTCATCTTGTTGTGACAAAAAATATTCATGTTCCGGTATGGGGAACATATCTGACTACACCTTTTGTATCCGAAGAATATGCTTCTGTTCATCTGGAAACAAAATTGAAAAATGTACCTGAAGGAGCTATTGTTGAAATTAAAACAGAAATACATGATTCAAAAAATAAGATAGTTTCAAAAAAAATTAACAATCAAAAGTTGAATCATGGTATGCCTTTTATTCAAAATTTTATAGTTGACAATCCTGACTTGTGGTCTCCTGAATCACCTTTTTTGTATCATGCGGTTTCTAAAATTTATTTTCAGGATAAATTGGTTGATGAATATACAACCAGATTCGGAATCAGAGATATTAAATTCATTGCTGATAAAGGATTTTATCTTAATGGTAAACATAGAAAGTTTAAGGGAGTATGTAATCATCATGATTTAGGACCCCTGGGATCTGCAATTAATAAAGCAGCTTTGCGTCGTCAGCTGACTTTACTGAAAGATATGGGATGTGATGCTATACGTACTTCGCATAATATGCCAGCTCCTGAATTGGTTGAACTTTGTGATGAAATGGGATTCATGATGATGATTGAACCATTTGATGAATGGGGGCATGCCAAATGCGAAAATGGTTATCATCGTTTTTTTGATGACTGGGCAGAGAAGGATATGGTTAATATGCTACACAATTATCGCAATAATCCTTGTGTTGTTTTATGGAGTATTGGGAATGAGGTGCCTACTCAATGTAGCCCCAATGGTTATAAGGTAGCTGAATTTTTGCAGAATATTTGTCATCGTGAAGATCCCACGCGTTCTGTTACATGCGGAATGGATCAGGTTTCATGTGTTTTAGAAAATGGGTTTGCTTCGATTATTGATATTCCTGGTTTTAATTATCGTATTAACAGGTATAAGGAAGCTTACGAAAAACTACCACAAAACCTTGTTCTTGGTTCAGAAACTGCTTCAACGATAAGTTCTCGTGGATTATACAAGTTCCCGGTGGAAATAAATGAAAATGCAAAATACGAAGATCATCAGACATCTTCTTACGATCTTGGATATTGTAGTTGGTCTAATCTTCCTGACGGCGATTTTGCTTTAGCGGATGATTATGAGTGGACACTCGGTCAGTTTGTGTGGACCGGATTTGATTATCTGGGAGAGCCAACTCCTTATGATGTATGGCCTAATCACAGTTCTATGTTCGGAATTATTGATTTGGCTTTCATTCCAAAAGATCGCTATTATCTGTACCGAAGTATTTGGAACAAAAAAGAGGAAACTTTATATATTCTTCCACATTGGAATTGGAAAGGTAAGGAGGGCGAGATAGTTCCTGTGTTTGTGTATACCAATTATCCATCTGCTGAATTATTCGTGAATGGTAAAAGCTATGGAAAACAAAAGAAAAATAATAGCACGCTACAAAACAGATATCGACTAATGTGGATGGATGTTAAATATGAACCGGGTGAAATAAAAGTTGTTGCATACGATGAGGCGGGACAAAAAGTTGCAGAACAGATTAAATGTACTGCAGGAAAACCGCACCATATTGTGTTAGTTCCCGATCGAACTAAAATCTCTGCTGATGGCAAAGATTTGGTTTATATTAATGTAAGGGTCGTTGATAAAAATGGAATTCTATGCCCAAACGATCAGCGAATTATTCATTTTTCTACAAAAGGACAAGGTATGTACAGAGCTGCAGCAAACGGAGATGCCACCTGTTTAGATTTATTTCACTTACCGCAAATGCATGTGTTTAATGGACAACTGACTGCTATAGTACAATCATCTGAAAATGTTGGTGAGATTTTATTCGAGGCTACTGCTTCAGGTTTAAAAAATGGAAAATTGAAAATTAGTGTTGAATAGGGTAATGTTTATAGTATTATTTTTCTTTTTTCAGGAGTAACTCCTTTAGTTTGTATAGGTCGTCACGAAGTCTGGCTGCCTCTATGAAATCGAGGTTTTTAGCTGCTTTTGACATGTCCTTTTTAGTTTTATCGATGAGTTTTTGAAGATCATCAGCATTCATATATTTTATTACAGGATCATTGGCTATGTCTGGTCCTGTTGCTGATGTATTTTGTTCGGTTTGGTATTCGTATCCTACGATTTCCCTCATTGGTTTAATGAGTGCCTGGGGAGTTACATTGTGTTCCTTGTTGTATTCTATTTGTCTTTTTCTGCGGTAGTTAGTAGAATCGATGGTTTTTTGCATAGAATTTGTTATTCTATCTCCGTACATTATTACTTTACCGTTGAGATTTCGGGCGGCACGACCTGCTGTCTGGGTTAGAGATCGTTCTGAACGAAGAAATCCTTCTTTGTCGGCGTCGATTATTGCTACCAGAGAAACTTCAGGAAGATCCAGACCTTCACGCAAAAGGTTGATGCCAACGAGTACATCGAAAACTCCTTTTCTCAGTTCGTCCATGATTTGAATTCTTTCCATGGTTTTTATATCAGAATGGATGTATGTTGTATTGATTCCCATTCTGTTGAGATATTTGCTTAGCTCTTCTGCCATTCTTTTTGTAAGTGTAGTTACCAGAATGCGCTCACCTTTTTTTATTCTTATATGAATTTCGTTTATTAGGTCGTCTATCTGATTTTTGGATGGACGGATTTCTATTTCAGGATCAAGAACTCCTGTAGGACGGATAATTTGTTCTACAATTACTCCTTCTGATTTTTCAAGTTCGTAGTCTGAAGGAGTGGCACTTGCATATATAACCTGACCGGTAAGGTTTTCAAATTCCTCAAATTTTAGAGGCCGGTTGTCTATGGTTGCCGGAAGACGAAATCCGTATTCTATGAGGTTGATTTTTCTGGAATGGTCTCCGCCATACATGGCTCTGACCTGGGGAATGGTCGCATGACTTTCGTCCATTATGGTTAAAAAGTCGTTTGGAAAATAGTCAAGAAGACAAAACGGACGCGTTCCGGATTTCCTTCCATCGAAATAACGAGAATAATTTTCAATACCGGGACAGTATCCCAGTTCCATCATCATTTCTATATCGTATTCTACGCGTTGTTTTATCCTTTTGGCCTCCTGTGGTTTGCCAATTTCTTCGAAGAAGTCTATCTGTTTGCCCAAATCTATTTCAATTGCCTGAATTGCCGATTTCATTCTTTCTTTGGTGGTGACAAATATGCTTGCCGGATAAAAGGAGATGTTGTCGAGTTGGTCAATTGTGTTTCCTGTAAGAGGATCAAGTGTGGAAATTTCGTCTATTTCGTCTCCCCAAAAAATAACCCGTATTGCTATGTCTTTGTATGGAAGGAAGACATCTACAGTATCTCCTTTTACCCGGAAGTTTCCGCGTTGGAATTCTACTTCATTTCGTGAGTATAATGCATCTACGAGTTTGTGAAGAAACATGTCTCTGCTTATTGTCTGATGAACTGCAATAGTTGTTGTGTTATCATGGAAATCATCAGGGTTTCCCATGCCGTATATGCAGGAGACTGATGAAACCACTACGATGTCTCTTCTTCCTGACAATAGTGCAGAGGTGGTGCTTAACCGTAATTTTTCAATCTCCTTGTTTATGGCCAGGTCTTTTTCTATATATGTATCTGATCCGGGGAGGTATGCTTCGGGCTGATAGTAGTCGTAATATGAAACAAAATATTCTACTGCATTATCGGGAAAAAATTGTTTCATTTCTCCGTATAACTGTGCGGCAAGTGTTTTGTTATGGCTTAGTATAAGTGTAGGACGTTGTGTTCTTTCAATGACATTTGCCATTGTGAATGTTTTACCCGATCCGGTGACTCCCAAAAGTGTCTGGTACCGGTTTTTCTCCGCCAGTCCTTTAACCAGCTGATCTATGGCTTCAGGTTGATCTCCTGTTGGTTTATATGGTGCGGTAATTTTAAAATCCATATTTGGAATTTATTTATATGTCCATGTTGACGGTATAGTATTTTTTGATGTCCGTCATCATCATTCCTGCCTTTCGGGCGGCCTGAAATCCTAATTCACTGTCTTCAAATACCTGACATTTTGAAGGCTCTACATTCATTAGTTTTGCACATAGTAAAAATGTTTCGGGATTTGGCTTTCCGTTTTTTACATCATCCGATGTTACTACAACCGGAAAGTATGATGTAAGTCCAATAATTTTAAGTGCTTTTTCTGCTATAATTTTGCCGGTTCCTGTTCCAATGGACATGGGGAGTTTTCCTGCATATTTGTGTATAAACCTTACTGCAGGTTCTATTGGTTTTGCCGAGGACATATTTCTTTCGTATTCCTGTTCTTTTTCTATTGATACTTTACCGGCATCCATTTTTACGGAAAATATTTTGTTGAGCTTATTTACTGTTTCATAAACGGGTATTCCAGCCAGACTGTAAAATGTTTTCTGACTTAATTTCACCCCGTATTTGGCTACAGTCTTTTTCCATGCTATATAATGAATGGGCATGGTATCTGTTATTGTGCCGTCAAGGTCAAAGATCAGTCCTTTTGTTTCAGGGAATAATTCGAGTTCCATATTATTGTTTTTTTTGCAAATTGCAATATTAGAAATTTTTAGGTAAAGGGATGCATTTATGTATGACAGTGGAAAGGAATATAAAGTAATAGTAAGATATGAAAATCCGTATCGGCGACTGTTTTATTGCGCGTTTTATTTTTAACTTTGTTCAAAATTGTACATATTTATTTAAATCAAAATATACGAATGGACAGACAATTATTTTTACTGATAACTACTTCATCTCAGTGGTTCCTTTTTTTGGCTATGATTTTGATACTTTATTCCTGGGCTGAAAATAAAGAGAAGATTCGTTGGATAGGTGATGGGTTGTTCTTTTTGCTGGGTGTGTTTTCAGCATGGGTGGTTATTACACATCAGGTTATAGTGCCTGTTATATCTGAAGGGATGATTACTCCTCCTGAAGCAAAAGCTATTGTCTATTTTATCGGACTGACTATTCTTGGGGTTGTTGGCTTAGTAGCTTTTATGATTAGAAAGAAGAAGAAAATCTGGCAGAATATTATCCATGCTATTTTACTTCTGGGTGGTCTTTCTATGTTTTTTATGGTATATCAGCTGCAGAGGTTATAAATACCTATCTGGATGTATACTTCAAAAACTTGATTTATAAATCTTTATTTCAAATATCTTCGACTGAACTTCTTTTTTTAACACATGCTGTGTGTTATATCTCCAATGTTATTACAGTAAGATTTTGACCATAACGCTAATGTTAAATAATAGTTAAATTATTGAATATTCAAAGTATTGAATTTTTTCAACAATCAGAAGTTATATTCTATTCATCAGTATATATAATAGATACAATAAATAATAGATCAATAGATTAAATGTTGATATTAAAAATAATATCTATAAAATATTGTATTTGTTATGTACTATTTAAGCATTACGACATTAAATAAAAGATTATTTATTTAAACAAATATATTAATGTCAAAAAAAATCATTATATTAGATAGTATAATAATATTTCAAGATTAAGCGGGTTTCTAAAATTTCAGACAGGAAAAGTATAATTGATATAAATTTTTATTTTAGTTAAAATACTTAAAATAGAAATTAATTATCGAGAACGTCGTTGTCAATGAAGTATTTGATACAAACAATACTCCTTCTACCCATTCCCGAAAATAAAATTCCCATTTATCCGGATTTTTAGAGATTACAAAAATTATTGATGTAAAAAATTAAAGGCTTTTGAGTCTTTAAAAAATTTAATTGATTTAAACATGAAAAGAAACATTGTAAAAATGTTTTTGGGAGTTTTGTTTTGCTGTTCTTGTATGTCAGCAAAGGCACAAACTTCAGTGCTAACACAACCCTTAGAAACAAATTTCTCTTGGTATATAGGAATAAAAGGAGGAATACCTTTTGGAATATGCACTTTCAGTAGTTTCGGAGAAAACAAGACTAGGGCAGGATATGATATGGGAGTATACGGAGGGTACAAAATTAATACGACATTTTCAGTTGAAGCATCTCTTATGCACGGGCAAACCGACATGAGCCACAGGGGAGGCGATGATTACTGGCTGGATCAGGACGGTATTTTTTATTATGTTCCTGTTTACGGAATGGAAGGCAGCCTTTACAGCAAACTTCACAGCACAGCTACGATGACACGTTTAGCAGTTCAGTGCAATATAGAGTTTATGCAATTTTTATCAAAAAGGAAAAATCAAAGATGGAAACTATACTTTTCTCCGGCAATAAATGCGGTTTATACATGTGGCACTGTAAAAACCATAGAAAGTGATGAAATAATATTTAAAGGAAGCAATAATTTACATTTAGGATTTGGAGGAGATATTTCAGCTGAATACCAGCTTACCTGTCAGCTAAGCGCACAAATTTACACCGGCATAATATGGCTAACGGGTAAGGGTATTGATGCCATGCCTGAGCATCTGTATTCGAGTAATTATATAGTTGAAAGCGGAATAAAACTAGTATGGGCGTTATGTAAGAAAAAAAGATCCATGTAGTTAAATTTTCTTCGGGGATATATACCGAAAAGTCTGAAGTAAAAAATAAATAATCGGATAAAAATATGCAGCATGCATTTAAAAATCCGGATTATTAAATAAAAAAATAACGCTGAACCTAAAACAATAATTTTGGATAAAGAAACCAAATAATGGAGAGAACTTTATTTTATATAATTATATGCTTGTTACTGACATTCACTTCATGTGATAGTAATATATACGAGGAAGAAAATGGGGAAGCTATATATTTTGCTATGCCTGACAGTGATCGTACAGGAGCAATAAAATTAAGAATATTCAATAGCGAAGATGTACTGATTAAAGATATTGATTATTCTTCGGTAAATGAGTTAAGTAAAACTTTATTTGATCTTCCCTTTGGTGATTATACCATTGTAGAAACTTCCAAAACTCAGAATATATTCGTAGTTAATGAAGAAATAGGTAACACTAAGCTTCAGGATCTTTGTATGATATTAAAAAAACCTTCCTCATCTCCAGAGGAGGCCTTTTACGGTGTAAAAAAAATAAAGGTTAAAACAGAAGAATTTATGCCCATAGAAATACAGATGAACCGTGTTTTTGCAGAAATTCATGTGACAGTAATAGAAATTCCTGATGTTATAATAAAAGTAAGTGGTGAAGTAATAAATACGGCGAAAGGTTTTTATCCCGGCATAGAAAAACTCACATCCGACACAGCAGATGTTGAGTTAGGAAAAGTTAATGTGGTAAACGGAACGGCTGTTATTCCTACACGTCGATTAATGCCTGTTACTAATTCTGTTTTAACGAAAACAGAGAATTCCTTTGAGACCCAAGGCACACAGATAGAATTTAAATTTTTCAAAAAAGACGGAGTCATGTTCGAATTTATGGCACAGATGCCGATAATAAAAAACGGAGGTATATATTCTCATGAGTTCAAGTTTAACAATTTTATGCCTGAACTGGTCTTAAATTTAATACATATCACAGACTGGAGAGAAAACAAGATCACTGGATATGAAGTTTTACAGAATAATACACTAAATATACAAAAAAATGAAAACTAAAAATTTGTTTTTATCACTTACGATTGCGTCCTTATTTTTATTAAGTTGTTCTAAAGAAGATGAAGTTACTTCAAAAATAGTTACTTCAAAATACGTCACAATTTATGCGAGCATGGCCAATTCAACAAAAGCTACAGATACCGCATTTGATAGTGAAGATGTTATAGGCGTCTATTCCTGGACAGGAGAAGCAGGTACAATAAGTGATGCCGAAATAAAGAAGGATTATACATATAATGGCTCGTTATGGTCTACACCTTCTCCGATGGTGTGGAGTGATCTGACCACAGCTAATTATTTTATGGGAGTGTTTCCTAACCGTGAAATTTCAAGTTTTACAGAAGATCCATTTATGATTAATCTCAATGATAGGGAAGCATCAGACTTATTAATAGCTACAAATGTAACAGGTATTAATGGTGCAACCACCGATCCTGTTTCTCTTGTATTTAGTCATGTAATGGCAAAACTCACTATTAATCTCAATTATACTGAATGGAAAGGAACTCCAACAGTAACCAGTGTAAAAGTACCTGCCACTTCTTCTGGAAAAATAAACTATCTTACCAAGATAATAACTCCATCAACAATAGAAGAATCAGACATAATATCTATTCCCGCAGTAACAGCTAATACATCTTATTCATCAATTATGATACCTCAGACTATAGCCAATGTTACCATTATAATAGGAAAGAAAAATTATGTATACACTTTAACTGAAGCGGTTTCTCTTATTTCTGGTACAAATTTGATATTAAACCTTACGGTAAAACATGAGGGAGGGGTTAAATTAGAATCTTCTAATTCAATTACTGAATGGACTGCCCATAGTATTGACGATATCGTAAATGTAGAAAATTAAGTAAATACAATTAAGAACCAGGCTTCATTTTTCTGTTTAATATATCATTATTTGAAACAGAAAATAAATTGGATCGCAAAACAAATTCATTTTTAAGTCTGATTCCCTATTTATTGGAGCCTTTAAGACTTTCTTCGAAAGTAGTTACAAGCGTGGAGACTTACTTCAGTGTATAAATATTGATAGTCATTATCTTTACACTGAAGTAAGTTCAATCGTCCACGCCTGGGCTTTTTATGTTTATTTAGACTTTTTTTATTTGTTAGCTTTTTATTTCTTGAGCTCTTTGCAGGCCTGATATATTCCTTCGAATAGGGCTGGGATGTCTTTTTGTGGAACAGCGGAGAATGCCAGTCTTATATTGCCGGTCATATTTATGACCCCGATGTTATATTTTTTTATCAGGAGTTCTCTGAGTTCTTCACCAACGATTCCTTCAGCAAGATGAATGCACATGAAATATCCTGAGTTAAATGGCAGTGGCTTGAAGTATTTTGTGTATTTTTTTTCTTTTAATGCTTCTTTGACAGCCATATAACGACCTTTCAGAATCTTGTATTTTGCCTGTTTCTGTTTGTCGTAATCCTGATTTTTGTATGCTGCCAAAAGCAGAGACTGTGATATGTTTGGCGCATTTGATATGTTTCCGCGAATGGCTCCGGCTATTTTTGATTCCAGTGCAGCATAGATTTCTTCGTTTCCGCCCTTAACTCCGTATGTGATGAATCCTACACGGAAACCCCATACATAATCTTCTTTGGTTGCTCCGTCTACTTTAATTGCCAGAATGTTAGGGTCTAAATCGGCCAGATATGAGAATATGCTTTCCTGACTTATTCCGTCTTCATATAGCAGACCAAAATAAGCATCATCGCATATTACTATAATTTTGTTTCCTTTTTGTGCTGATTCTTTAAGTATTGCTGCTATTTTTTCGTTTTCTTCGATAGTTGGAGAATAACCTGACGGGTTGTTCGGAAAGTTTATAATTAATATTTTCTTTCCAATACCGTCTTTTTCTAATCCTGATTTTATTGCGTCAAGATCTATATGCTCGTTTTTGAAAAAGTTAAATTTTTGCATCTGAGCACCATATCCGTTTTCCAGAATCAGTTTGTAATTACCCCAAAATAAGTCGGGAAGAATTATTTTGTCTCCTTCGTTTACAAATAGATAACCGAGCATGCTTACTCCGTGTGTCAATGCATTAGTGACTATTGGAAGGCTGATCTCCTTATCTTTAAGTCCAGGGTTTTTTTTGTAGATCATTTTTTTCCATTCTTTCCTGATTTCGGGTCTGCCGAAACTGGGAGCATATGGAAATACACCGGAAGGATCAATGTTTATGTTTTTTTCGATGCAATCCAGTCGCATGGGGGAACCATCGTCTTCTTTTGCTATTCCGATGGTTGCGTTGATTTTTGTTCCTCTTGCATCTGCTGATTGTCCCAGAATGCCTTTAGTGGGGAAGAATATATTTTTCCCTTTTTGTGATAAAAGGTCATAAACAGCAGGATTATTTTTCCTGATGATCTGATTTAAGTCTTCTGCCTGTGAATTCATTTTTTAGTTGTTACAAATAAATAAATAAATGGTCTTTTTTTAAAAAAGCAAGTTATTAAAATAATTTTACCATTCCGTGATGATTGAGAAGTTTTGACCCTCTTTATGTTTTTTTTAACTATAAAAACAAACTATTTATTTAAATAAGTCTTCATCACGAATAATCATGATTATGGCTGAATGAGGAACGATTAAATATTTTTCTTTGTTGAATTCTATCTCAATTCCACTTTTCTGCATGTATATAGCCAGGTCTCCTTCTTTTGCCTGAAGAGGTACATATTTTACTTCTTCATTTTTTTCTTTCCACGGTTCATTTTCGTCTGTTAATGATGGAATTGGGAAACCCGGACCGACTTTTATGACATATCCGGAGTATATTTTTTCGTTTTCCTGTACAGTCGGTGGTAGATAAAGACCGGATGTTGTATGACCAGTCATGGTTTTAGGTTTTATTAAAACCTTGTCTCCGATCATAATAAATTTTCTTAGATCTTTTTCTTCAATGACTAGTGTCATATAATGTTAAATTAAAAAGCAGATTCTGGTATAAGGTGAAATCAATCGATATCTTATGGCTAAAATCTGAATTATTATTTATATTCTCCGGAAACGTCACTTAGTATATCATATCCATTTTCTGTTACCAGAATGGTGTGCTCAAATTGTGCAGAAAGTTTTTTGTCTTTTGTGGTGACTGTCCATCCGTCTTTTTTGTCGGTGTGAGTGGATGCTTTACCTTCGTTAATCATTGGTTCTATTGTGAATGTCATTCCGGGTCTCATTTCTGCTCCTGAGTTTTTGCGGGCTATATGATCGACCTGTGGCTCTTCGTGAAATTCAATCCCTACACCATGTCCGCAGTATTCGTAAACGACACTGAATTTTTGTGAATGTGCATATCTGCCAATTACGTATCCGATGTTTCCGAATACATTCCCGGGATGAACTTGCTGTATACCAAGATCCATGCTGTGTTTTGCGGCTTTTATTAGCTTATTGGCTGTGTCTGAGATTTTTCCGACTGTGTACATTTTGCTGGTGTCTCCGAAATAACCATCTAAGATTGTGGTGACATCAATATTTAAAATATCTCCGTCTTTTAGAATTGTGTCTTCACTTGGAATGCCGTGACAAACTACTTCATTTAGAGAAATGCACGAGGATTTTGGATATCCGTAATATCCCAGTGTTGCGGAAATAGCTCCGTGATCTATGATGTATTTGTTAATGATATTATCCAGCTCTAATGTGTTGATGCCTGGTTTGATATAATCCTGAATCATCAGGAGAACGTTTCCTGCAAGCTGGGAACTTTTTCTGATCCCTTCAATTTGCTCTTTTGATTTTATAATAATTTTATCCATTGTATGTAATGTAAAGTATGCCTAATTACTATAGCAAAAGTCGTTAATGATAGGTGATTTTCAAAGCTATTTTCTATTTTTGTCTGATAAAGAAAGAATAAAATAAGGTAGAATGGAAAAATATATAGTAGAAACCAGTATTGCTTCTTATCAAACGGATCAGTTTGGCAGAGTATCTTTGTGTTCCTTGCTTCAGCTCATGCTTGAGTCGGCATGGTATGATTCTCAGAGAAATAATATCGGGTTTAAGCAGTTGAAAAGTAAAAACCTTTTATGGGTACTTTCCAGATTGTATGTTGAAGTGGAGGATTATCCTTCATGGCTGGATAAAATATCAATAAAAACGTGGTATTCAGGTACAGATGGTATTTATGCTTTTCGTGAATATATTATTACAGATGAGGATGGGAAAACATTATTGAAAGCTAATAGTTTATGGCTGGTTCTGGATAATGATACCAGAAAGGTTATCTTGCTTAAGAATTTTAATGATTTTCCTGCTCCTAATGGTGGTTATGTTTGCCGGTTGCCCCGGAAGATCAGGCTGAAAGAAAAAGCTGAGGATCTTAATTTTTCCCCTGTTTTATTTAGTGATCTGGATGTTAACAAACATTTAAATAGTGTAAGGTCGCTTGAACGTATTATAGATCATTTTGGGATTGATTTTCTAAATACAAATGAGATAGATTCTCTTGAAATTAATTATTTGAAAGAAGGACATGGTGGTGATTCCCTGGCTGTTTCGGTTAATAAAAAAGACGAAAATATTTATGAAGGATCTCTTATTCGTAAGGCCGATTCTGCTGATCTTATTTCAGTTATTCTGAAGTGGAGAGAGAGAAAAACAACAGGTGACAAACAGTAAAATATGCAGCGACGTAAAGTTTGAGTTTTTAAAGTAATTATTCTGTAAACCAGTTTTTTATTAAAGCCATTTTTTGTTCCATTGGGGTTATGCTGTCGATCCAGTGTATTGGGATTCCTCTGCGTTCCATACCGCGGAACCATGTCATCTGTCTTTTTGAGAACTGATGAATTGCTATTTCAAGTCTGGTAAACATTTCTTTATAGTCCATTTGCCCTGTTATGTAAAGTGTGACAAATTTATATTCCAGTCCGTAATAGGTTAGTTGTTCAGGTGTTATTCCACTATTTATCAGGTTTTCAACCTCTTTAACCATGCCTTCTTTTAGCCTTGCTTTTAATCGGTCAGTAATTCGCTGTCTTCTTATGTTCCGTTCTGATTTTATTCCGACTATCAGTGTTTTTATTTCGGGAACGGGAGATTTTTCGAGAGGGTGAGTTTTTATGTATTCTTCTATTTCTATTGCTCTTATTGCTCTTCTTGAGTCTTCAAAATCTGTGGTGTTATGAAGATCGCTTTTTTTCTGTTTTAATATTTCAATGAGTTCTTCGATGCTTTTTTTCTGAAGTTTATCTCTTAATTCCTGATTTCTGGGAACTTGTGTAAGATGATATTTTTTTAGTACTGATTCGATATACAGACCGCTGCCACCACATAAAATTGGAATTTTTTTGCGGTTTGTTATGTTATTGTATGCTTTAAGAAAATCGTTTTGGTATTTGAAGACATTATATTTTTCTCCGGCATCAATTATGTCTGTTAAATGACATGGTACTGTTACTTTATCTACAGTATAGTCTGCCGAATCTTTGCCGGTTCCTATGTCCATTCCCCGGTATACCTGCCGTGAATCGGCGGAGATGATTTCTCCGTTGATATTTAAGGCACAATGAACGGCTACTGAGGTTTTCCCTGAGGCTGTAGGTCCTAATATTGCGAGCATCTGGTATTTTTGGTTCATTGTATGTCTTTTTATGATTTTTAACAAAGATATAAAATATAAAATAGTACATGCTTACAACTTTATAAGGTTGAGTGCTCTATTAAAAGTAGATTAATTTACAAATCATTAGTTTATCTTGTTCTATAACTGTTTTGTTAATATTTTTGTTTGTTAATATTTTTGAAAGATGCTGGTTTTTTAAATTATTGTTTCCAAAACAAATAATATTTCTAAACTAGTTTTTAAATGATAACTTGCTGTTGATATAGTATGATTTTATGGTGAGGTGGTGATGGTAAAAAATATAATAACTAATAATTATGAGTATATTAAAAAGTAGAATTCTTGAAATAATAATGACAGTGAGTTGTATTTTTGGGTTTTTATTATCGGGATGTCAGAATAAAATCAGTGAGAATGAGTATAAAGCCGATGTTATAGTATATGGGGGTACATCTTCTGCTGTCATTGCTGCGGTGCAGGTAGCAAAAATGGGGAAATCTGTAATAATAGTTTCTCCTGACAAACATCTTGGAGGATTAACTTCTTCCGGTCTTGGATATACAGATACGGGTAATAAAGCTGTAATAGGCGGATTGTCCCGTGAATTTTATCATCGCATGTGGCTGCACTATAATAATGATTCAGTCTGGATATGGCAGAAAAAAAGTGAATATGGAGACAGAGGGCAGGGTAAACTTTCCGATGACGGGCAAAAACGTACAATGTGGATTTTTGAACCGCATGTAGCCGAACAGATCTTTGAGAGTTTTATAGATGAGAATCATATTAAGGTTTTTCGTGATGAGTGTCTTGACAGGGAAAACGGAGTAATAAAAAAAGATAGTAAAATTATTTTATTTAAAACATTATCAGGGAAAAAATATAAAGGGAAAGTGTTTATTGATGCAACATATGAGGGTGATTTAATGGCTGCTTCCGGAATTAGCTATCATGTAGGACGAGAGAGTAATGCAACCTTTAATGAAACATATGATGGTGTACAGAAAGGAGTAACTCACCATAAACATTGGTTTTTTTCAAATATTTCACCATATAAAGTACCGGGTGATCGCAATAGTGGCCTTGTTTACGGAGTTTCAGCAGAGAAACCCGGTGAAAACGGAGAAGGGGATAATAAAATTCAGGCCTATTGTTTCAGGATGTGTATGACCGATTGCAAAGAAAATCGTGTTCCTTTTGCAAAACCTGCAAATTATGATGCTTCTCATTATGAATTACTGCTTCGTTCGTTTAAGACAGGTAGAAAAGATTTTTTTGAAAAATTTGATGCGATTCCTAACAGAAAAACGGATACCAATAATCATGGTCCCTTTAGTAGTGATTTTATTGGTATGAATTATGACTATCCTGATGCGAGTTATAAAAGACGTAAGGAGATTATTAAAGAACATCATGATTATCAGTCAGGATTATACTGGTTTGTAGCCAACGATTTGCGTGTTCCTGAAGATATTCGTACTAAACTGACAGAATGGGGCCTTTCTAAAGATGAATTTTCTGATAATAATAACTGGCCATATCAGATTTATGTTCGTGAAGCCAGACGCATGATGGGTGAATATGTAACTACAGAAAATGATGTGCTGTTAAAGAGAGAGGTTCCAAAATCTGCAGGAATGGGGTCTTATGCTATGGATTCACATAATGCACAGAGATATATAACTTCTGAAGGATTTGTTCAGAATGAAGGAGATCTTGGTGTAAATCCACGTGCTCCTTATGCTATTTCTTATCTTTCGCTCTTACCAAAAAAAGAAGAGTGTTCAAATCTTCTGGTATCTGTATGCGTGTCATCAAGCCATATAGCATATGGTTCAATCAGAATGGAACCTGTATTTATGATTCTTGGACAAAGTGCCGGAACGGCTGCCGTTTTAGCTATTAAAGAAGGAGTAGATATTCATGATCTGCCTTATGTTGATTTAAAAAATCAACTTATAAAAGACGGACAGGTACTTGATTACAAAAAATAGAAAACCTGGTTTAGATTTTAGATAACGAAAATTTGAATTAAGACGTATTTAGATTTTCTATCTTTGACTTTAACTTTTGAGCACACTATGCAAAACATCATTTTTTCTTTTTGCACTGTTCTTCTTTTACCGAATTGTAAATTCTGATATTCAGGAATATGGATTTTAAATTCTTTCGGCAAATAACCGGAGAACAGTGACAGATAATATGCAACAAGATAAATAAGTTGTTCAATTATCTATCGTTACTAAAAATAATGTATTTTTGTAAAAGGAAGAGTTGATTTTTTAGATGATGTATTTCTAAAGGCTTTGTTAAAAAAGTTTATGTTATATACGCTTTTGTGGTAAAAATTTTAAACGTATAAAAATGGATTATAAAAAATATAGCAGGGATTTATATGAAAAATGTAAAAACATTATTCTAAAACCTGAGGATTTTTTTGCGAAATATAGAGAAAATGAAGATGGAAAGGTCTTTTCTTCATTATTGATCCCCTTAATTGTTTTTATGGGAGTAGGAGTTTTCCTGGGAGAACTTTTTTCTACTTCAAAATTTTTATTTTCTTATTCTTTAATGAAGACCTTTAGAATTGTTATTTATTATTTTTTGGTTTATTATTTGGAAATATGGGCTTTGGGAGAACTTTTAAAGAGTCATGAAGGAACGCATGATAAAAATTCTCTTAGTTTGGTGGTTGCATGTTCTTTGGTGCCTCCTGTTTTAGCTTCTTTTATTACCGGGCTGTTCCCTGGCTTGTATGTTTTTGGTATCCTGGGACTATATGGATTCTATCTTTTTTTTGTAGGAGTGAAAAAGTGTTTAAAAATACCGGAAAAGAATCAATTCCGTTACATTTTGCTTTCTATTTTACTGATTATACTGATAACAGGACTGGTTTATTCGTTTTCCTGGAAATTATTAAAGTTTTATGAAGGCTAATACAAAACAACAACCTGTAAGGATAAAAAATAAGCGTGCCTATTTTGATTACGAAATTCTGGAGAAATTCGTATGTGGTATGCAATTGTTTGGAACTGAAGTTAAATCTATAAGACGTAGCAAAGCCAGTGTTAATGAGTCTTTTTGTGCTTTTACCGGACATGAACTTTTTGTTATTAATATGCATATTGCGGATTATGATTTTGGTAATCTCAATAATCATGAGAATCGTCGTGATCGTAAACTTTTGCTTAAAAAAAAGGAGTTGCATCGGATTCAGAAAAAGGTGAAAGAAAGTGGTCTTACTGTCATCCCACTGACTATGTTTATGAACGGGAAGGGGTTGGTGAAGCTTGAAATTGCTATCGCACGTGGGAAGAAGACTTACGATAAGCGTGAGACGTTAAAGAAGGATGATGCCAGACGGGAGATGGATCGCGCATTTAAACAATAAAAAAGATATAGAAGATGAAGCAATATTCAATATCTTTACTTTTAATTTTATTACAACTGAGTAGTTGTAACTTTACGAAAGAGAAGGCTCTTTTAACCCTGTTAGTCGGTTCTTACACAGATTCTCCGGAGCAGGGAATATCTGTATACCGCTTCGACGAAAATACTCTCGATTTTACATTAAAGTCTGTTACACCGATAGTAAACTCTTCTTATCTAACTTTGTCTTCAGATAATAAATGGGTTTACGCCGTGAGCGAACAGGATAGTGCCAGGGCTAAAGTGGTTTCTTTTAGTTTCGATATTTATACAGATTCCCTTAAACAGGTAGAGTGTAAACCTACTTATGGTGCATCTCCGTGCTATATAAATAATGATGATACCAGAATATATATTGCAAATTATGGTGGTGGCAGCCTTTGTTATTACCAGAAATCTACCAATGGAAGCATTGGTCAATTGATAGATGTTATTGATTTCAATGATCCGGCAGCTGGTATTTCTGCTGCGCATGCTCATTGCGTTTACTTTTCTCCTGATTCTTCTCAGGTTTTTGTTAATAATCTGGGTAACGATAGAATTCATTGTTTTGATCGTTCTAAAAATCCTTCAGTATTAAATCTTACGACTGGTAAGCAGGCAAGTTTGTCTTTATCCCCTGGTAATGGTCCAAGACATAGTGTCTTTTCCCAGGACGGTAGCAAGATGTATCTTATCAATGAGTTGAGTGGCAAGGTTGATGTATTTGATTACAGGAATCATAGATTATTTATGGTGCAATCCGTAGCTTGCGATAGTGTGGGCGGAGGTGGTTCTGCCGATATTCATCTTAGTCACGATGGAAAGTTCCTTTACGGTAGCAATCGTCTTAAAGCTGATGGTATTTCAATTTTCAAGGTTAATGACAACGGTTTGCTTGCTAAAATAGGTTACCAAAAAACAGGAATACATCCCCGAAATTTTATTATTACGCCAAATGACCACTACCTATTGGTAGCTTGTAGAGACAACAATCAAATTGAAATTTATAGTCGTGACAGCCAGTCAGGATTCTTAAAAGATACCGGAAAGCGAATCAAATTGCACAAGCCTGTTTGCCTGAAATGGGCTTATTAAGGGTGTTAATTGTTTTCTGATTTTTATTTCTGTAAAATTATTTGCAATACCATTCAATGGCATCTTCGATGGCGTTTTGACAAACAGGACAGAATCCTTTGGCTTTATTACTTTTCATGCGGCAGTCAGGGTAAGGACGATAGATGCCTTTAGCATTGTATCCGCCTCCTTCAAATACACCAATTATATTTTTATATTTTATTGAATCCGGAGTGGGTACGGGTGTGCTTTGTTTTATCATGTTTCCCCATTTTTTACCAAAATCTACAAGGGTGGTGATGTTGGGTTCCCAGGGTTCTGTTTTTATATCGTAGAAATTATTGTAAGATACTGATGATGTAAAATATTCGTCAGCCAATCCTGCAAATCCATGTCCGAATTCATGAACAATGGTTTTTGAAGTTAGCTCATTGTCTGATGAGCATACCGAAATAAAGTTGTAGAAACCTCCGCCACCATATCGTCGGGTGTTGACTAGTAGGTATATATGATCACAGGGAATTCCTGATGTTGCATCATATATGTCTTTCATGTCTGTTGTTGTAAGATAGCGCGGTGTGTTGAATGTGTAAAATGTGGAATTGAATGCTGTATTTTTGTATATATTTTCTCCGGGTATGTCTGTTCCGGATTCTTCTGACGGGACTTTTACTGCATAGATATTGAAATCTTTTTTGTGTTTGTTAAATGGACTTTCTGAGAATATGATGTCTGTCATTCGCCGTACATCATTTATAAATTTATCCATTTCTTTTTTTGTGTATCCTTCAGGAAGAAATACGAGATCTACTTTATGTATTGGTGATCCGTTTTTTAGAATTATTTCATGTTGATAATTTTTAGGTTTTTCATTCAGTATAAAATAGTCCTTTGGATTTATGTCTGTTGAGTATATTTGGATGAAATTGCCTTCTCTTTTTCTCTGATCAATGGTAAATTGAATTTTGTGTTTCGGGAATGGTAGTATTGCTGATTGATAAAAGCTTCTTTTTATGGTTTTTGCTTCTGTAGTTGTTTGCCATTCCTGAAAGAGGTCACAGAATCCTTTTGAAAAGATTAATTGTCCGCTTTTTTTATCAAAGATGCGATAACGAAATGTGCCGTAGCTTTTTGTGTCGATAAGATTTGCTCGTGAACCGGAATAAAAAGGTTCTTTTTTCATTTGTCCGGGAAATATATCCGTAGTTTTAATATTTCCTCCTATTGTATAGTCTATTCTTAGTATACTGTCATTAAAAAATTCGTAATAGTTTGTCTGTGCCTGTAACAGAGTAGAGAAAAAGATAAACGAATATATAAAATAGATTTTTTTCATATTTATAACTTTATGACTATAAAGATATTCATTGAATTGAATTTTAAATAATATTTATCACTGATTTATTATCTTATGATGCTTCCTTTCGGAATTCATGTATTTTGTGATGGTTTGTTTACAAATAGAATATCTGTTTCCCAGTTTATATTCGTATTTTTATGCATTAAAATTTAGAAGATTGATTTTGTTTTATTTAAAGGGTGTGAATTATAGCATATGAAAATATTATTTAAGTTTTTTTTAAATCTTTTTTCGGAAATGCATTTTTCCGGATGGAGTCAGACTTTTTTTGCTGTTTTGATTTGCATGATTATTCTGTTTTTTCTGGCTTTTATTGCAAAATACATTACTGAATTAATTGTAAATAAGATTCTTTATAGATTTATTTTTTTAAAAACTAAATCAAAATGGGATGATTATTTTATGAATAGAAAAGTTTTTAAAATACTTTCTCATTTTCCGGCTGCCTATATTATTTATACATCAGCCAGCTTTTCCGGAATAGTTGATGTAACTGTATTTTTGAATGGTCTGAGCGAAATTTATTTTATCCTGATTTTTGCTGCTTCTTTTGTAAGATCCGCCAGTGCTCTTAGTGATATTTATTATAATAGTTCTTCAGTTTCCAAAATTCTTCCGATTCGTGGATATATACAGTTATTTCAGATTCTTATAATTAGCGTTTCGGTGATTATGATTGTAGGAGTAATTGTCAATAAGTCAATTGGTGGGTTACTTACAGCAATGGGCGCTATGGCGGCAGTTTTGGTTTTGGTTTTTAAAGATACTATTTTAGGTTTTGTAGCCAGTCTTCAGCTTTCAGGTAACCATATGCTTAAACTTGGTGACTGGATAGAAATGCCAAATCATAATGCCGACGGAAATGTTGTGGATATTACTCTTATGACTGTCAAAGTTCAGAATTGGGATATGACTATTACTACAATTCCGACTTATTCCATGGTGTCGGAATCTTTTAATAATTGGACAGGTATGCAGGATTCCGGAGGAAGAAGGGTTAAGAGATCAATTAATCTTGATATGAATAGTGTTCATTTTTGCGACGATCGTCTTCTGGAAAAATTCAGCCATTTTCATCTTTTAAAAGATTATATAAAACAGAAAGAGGAAGAGCTTATAGAAAAAAATAAAGAATCTATGGATGCAGCTGGTACTGTGAATAATAGGTACAGACTGACTAATCTTGGAGTTTTTAGAAAGTATATGTTTTCATATTTAAAGGAGCTTTCTGTTGTAAACAAGGATATGACTTATTTTGTAAGATATTTACA
>Ga0172377_10001833_pt1 | contig 21669 bp, 20 predicted proteins | sample Pumphouse3metaG_FD_119749 | JGI IMG/M metagenome (GOLD analysis project Ga0172377, IMG submission 119749) | Leachate microbial communities from a municipal landfill in Southern Ontario, Canada - Pumphouse #3 metaG | ecosystem: Engineered > Solid waste > Landfill > Unclassified | place: Canada...
CAGCACCGCGTGGATCGACTGCTCCAAAAGATGAAGGGAGAGTTCTTCCAAAACGAACGGGAGATCGCTCTTATAGCGATAGGACAAGGCTTTCGCCTTCAAAACCGCGTCTGATTCCGTCAACTTAATCGCATCCGGTCGTTCTGTCATAAGTATTAGATCGAGCCCATTCAATCTTTTTCGCGCTTCAGGGACTGAAAGGGCAGGCAGGGAACGCCTTTGCCCTGTAGCCGCCTCCGCCCAATCCACGATCTTGGTCGCGGCCGGAAGCGATTTCGAAAAAGGGATCTGCCCTTCCAAGAGGAAGCTTGCAAACGCTCGGGGCTCCCCGTCATAAAGAAGATGTCCCTCCTCTAAATACAGCACCTGGTTGACTAATGGGAGAACATCCGCCATGCGGTGCTCCGACAAGAGAATGGTGGTCCCGATCTCCTGATGGATTTTTTCCAAAAGTGATAAAAAACGCGTAACAGCGACCGGATCAAGTCTTGCGGTCGGTTCGTCCAAAATGATGAGCGAAGGATTCAAAATGAGCGAGGAGGCAAGGTTCAAAATCTGTTTCTCCCCCCCGGAGAGTTCAGAGATGGGGCGGTTGATCCAGTGCTCGATGCCAAAAAAATGCGCGATCTCGGCGATCCGCCGTTCGATGACCTTCCCGGATAACCCCATATTCTCCAAACCAAAGGCCAACTCATGCCAGACCCTATCCATGACGATCTGGTTTGAGGGGTCCTGCAGTACAAAGGCGATGTCGGGGGGCGCCAAGATGTGACCGAGGTAGTCTCCCGTCGGGCGAAGTTCCTCTTTTAAGGCACGTAAGAGAGTTGTTTTTCCGCTCCCTGTGGGCCCGCATAACAGGGTGAAACTGCCCTTTTCTACTTCAAAGAAGAGGTCGATGAGCGTCTCTTCCTCCATACCGGGATAGGTAAAGGAAAGCCCTTCGACTTTCAAAAGATTATTCTGACTCTGACTCATCATTCAACACCTGCCTTTAAATCATGGGGCAACAGCTGCAATACGAAAGGATCGGGTGAGACTTCGCGGAGCAATTGGCGTCGAAGCTGCCCCAAGGCCCAATCCAAGGCGTCTAAGAATAAAGGAAGTAAGAAGAGTAACGTGCTCCCCGCAAGCCAAAGGAAGAATCCCCTTTCGGCCCTTTGGGGGATTTGCATGAAGGGATAATACAAAAAGCCCGCGCCGCCTAAAAATACGCCCCCAAGGACCAAGGCGCCTGAACCCAAGGTCAACAGGAGCGGCAGGAGATCACGTAAAGAGCGGCGAATCCCGGCATACGGTATCCGCTTGTCAGACAGATAGGCTTTTGCCTTCATGGCGTCGGCTGTTTCAATGGCGTTTTCCATGCTCCAACCCATGAGGATGGTTAAAAGCGTGACCCCGTGTTTCATTTGGAATTTCCCACGACGCTCCCCTGTAAGCGCCCGACGGCTTTGCTCGATTTCCCGCCCCTGTTCGAGCGTATCCGGGATGGCGCGAAAGATCATGGACACCATCATGCTGATCACGGGCAGGCGTTTTCCTAACACGGCCAGGAATCGCCCGCTCTCCATCGTGTCGTGGTAGTTTTGAAACCACAAGATGACAGCGGACAGTGAAATGCCCGAAATCAACCCATACAAAATACCTTCGACTGACAAGGTGATGGGGCCCCACGAAAAGAGCAGGGTCATGCCGCGGTCGCTGTACAGTCCGTTCAAGAGCGTGATCATCAAGATCATGGGCAACAGATAGAAAAGGGAGTGTCCGACTTTTCTTGTTTCTTCCATCCGAAATCGCAGGATTAATGAAAACAAAAAAGACAAGAGGGTCACCGCCGGATGCCGCGTCGCCATAGTCAAAACGAGGACTGAGCCGTAATAAAAGAGCACAACGCCCGGATGATGCTTTTTCATCATCATGGCAAATCTAAGAAGAGATCCGTCTCTTCCACGGTGAAACGCCAATGGAGTATGTCACCGTCTTCTAATTTAAATAATCCGGAGCTGACGTCAGGCGCTTCGCCGTTCACTAAGTACACCCAGCCTGAAAGCGGCCCTGCGTCCTTGTCCCCCAGCCCAGATATCGAGTGTACGAAGGGGCCAAAGGCGCTTTCTCGGTAGCGTACCTCCAGCCCCGTATTTTGGAGTGCGTGAAAGGCGGACTGGGCGGGGGCGATGTTGACATCACCCCGAAACATCAAGCCCTTTTGATCGCTCAAATCTTTTTCAATCAAGAGGTCCAGCAAATCGCGGCCCTTTTGCGACACATTCGAGTTGTTTAAGATGGAGACACAGTCGACTGTGACAGCGATCGTGATCGCGTCATCCGGTTTTAATACTGCTTCTTCCCGGGCGCAAGCGCCCGGGAAGAAAAGCAACAAAATAAGCGCGATCACCGCAATCTTTTTCATAATGGGTTCCATCTTTTTCATCTGCTTATTTTTTCCTTAACCTGAGCACGATACGCCAGATAATCACATTCACAAGAATCACCGCGACCGCAATCCCGGCGGCTAAAGGCCATTTGGGCGATCCCTTCTCTATTGCCTCATTGCGTTCGGGTGAAGTAACCGTGGGCTCTTGTTCGACCGCGGGGGCTGTCGGTGCCGGTTCAGTTTCAATCGGTTCTTCCACAAAGAGCGATTGGAGTGCGAAGACATAGCCTGAGTCATTGGCATAGTAAATCGTTCCTTGTTCGTCTGCTACGGGGCTGAACATGGAATATTGCCGGGATTCTTCTTCAGGCACATAAACCTCGCTGATCGCTTCTTTGTCGTAGGCGTAAAGAGCTCCCACTTCATTGTTCACGGTGAAATAGACATAAATAGTATCCGTGCCAGCCATAAGGAGTGGGGAGGATTGGACTTCACCTTCTGTTTCATAGCGTTCCACGACTTCTTCCGTTTCAAGATCAATGACGGCGAAGATACCCACAGCAGGCGTCCCCGTTTCCCAGTCGGCGTATTCCAAAAGACCTCCGACATAGGCTTTGCCCTCATAGATGACGGGTGTTGAGTTGGATTTCACAGAGAAGGCAATGTCTTTTCTTTTCGTCATTACCTGACCCTTGACTTCATAGGCCAAAAGCCTCCCGTCAAAGGTCGTGAAGTACAAAAGATCCCCGTCTTGTACCAACAAAGATTTTACTTTCGCTCCAATAGACTCAGTCGCGACGGTCTCGCCTGTCCTCTTGTCAAGCATGACCATTTCACCTTTTTCGCCCACGACCAACAGCTTGTCGCCTAAGACAAAAGCGCCCGTTAGGTTGTAGCCCGCTTCCGAATCGATCGCAATATCTTCTCTTATCCACAGGCTTTCACCTGACAGAAGGTCCACGGCCTGGATGGTGCCTTTCACAGACATCCAGTTTTCATCGAGCAACTGTGTTAATGAATAGACGACACCGTCCGCGACTTGGAGCGCGTTTCCATTTTGCAGGTATTCACCTTCCGCGGCCGGACTCAAAGACACCCATTGGCTTGTCATGGTCTTTGGGTCGACGGCTTCTAAGGCACCCCCGTCAAGCGGGATGATGATCCATTCGTTATACACGGGAATCGCGGTGTATCCGACCATGCCGCTTAAAGTCATCTGGCCGACCACATGGCCCGCACGATCCAGTTGGTACAGTTGATCTTCGCTTGCAAAGTAGAGGCGTTCATCGATGATAAGGAAGCTCGACTTGCTGTTCGTGCCCCATTCTCCGAGATCGCCCACCATGTTCGACCAAACCCGTTCGTCCGCAAGTCCGATGGGTTCTTCGAAGACAACGACCGCATTATTATCCGGCGCTCCCCGATAGGAGGTCCAATCGGAGGCTCCCGCCGCCAGGACTTTTACTTGGGGCCAGAATGCGGTCAAGATCAGCAGGGTGGCCAGGATCGTGACGATCGTGTTTTTCGTGGTTCTTTTTTGTTTCATGTTGTGCTCCCTTTCTTATTTCAAGAAATTGGAACAGTCCGGCTTTCGGAGGGGCACAAAAAAACCGCGAATCTGCTTTTAGCAGATCCGCGGTCCGTATTTACCGAAGCATTGCACCCTGATCCGTAACGCACAATAAACCGTTGTTCCGTTACGTCCACACAACCGGCAGGTCTTCTGGCTTATGAGCTAAAGGTTTTATCCCTTTTGTTTCTTCCCGCCTTCCCGATACTTCAGTGGCCGGCTTTTGCCTTGGGAGAAACACTCAGATTACAGCGGCGGCACCGCACAGGATTTGCACCTGTTTCCCTTCACACGGTCGTGTTTCAATTGTCACTTCCAAGTGTACGTCCCAAGCGTTCATAAGTCAACGAAAGATCGCGACTTGTGACGGAGCTTACGGATCTTCGATTGAAGCCAAGGATGTCTCGATGAGATGCGCATAATCGTCGTCGAATCGATCCCGAACGAGCCAAGAAAGTAGGCTCGGATCGCTGACAGATGACAAGTCGAGGCTTTTATCACTCAAAATTTCGAAGCTCATCTGTCCGTCATTGGCAAAAACAAGGTATTCAGAACCTTCCTTTTTTTCGTGCCCCAGAAGTCCCCGGATCCGTACCTGTTCGTTCTTTTCGACTCCTTTAAAGGATTGTGTCACCGTGTAGCCTTCCCAGTACCATTCATCGCCGTCTTCTATTTCTTCTGTCCAAAGTAATACTCCTTGGAAAATAAAAGGCGAATCGTGGACGAGCTGATCGATTGAATCATAGCTTTGGGACCCCTCACCCAAGGCGTTCGTCTGGGCACCCGCTGTTCCGCCAAATTGTGTGTCACGCCCCCGTTCGGCGGCTGACTCATAGTCCATGGGGGCGGCGCCCTCTCGGGTCATGTTTATCGATCCTTTCAAAAACAAATGCCAAATCATCCCGCCTGCGACAACGACCAGTAAGGCGGCCGCGACCGTCGCATAGCGCTGCCAGCGCGTCCATCTTTGCTGTTGAATGGGGGGCGCCGGTTTGGCCGGGGAGACATCCGCCAAAAGATCGCCGTCTATGGATGACAAGCTGTCAAAAAGTTGATGCAATTTTGTATCTTTGTTATTCACCATATCCCTCATTGATTAAAAACTGTTTCAATTCACGCCGCATCCGGTGCAACAGCACCTTTACGGCCCCTTCTGTAGTATTTTCCTCCTGTGCGATCGCTCGGATCGGAGAGGCGTAATAGTATCGCTGTAAGAAGATTTTTCTTCTTCTAGCGGGCTGTGAGCGCAGGTAATCGCTTATAGCCTCTGAAAATTCCTTTCGTTCCACAAAACGGTTGATATCTTCATCGGAGGGCAGGACTTCTGTCAATTCATCCAAGATGAGCGGGACTTGACCCCCTCCGCGCTTTTCTCTTGTTTTCCTTCTCACACGATCGAGTGAGAAATTGCGAACGATCTTGCACAGGTACGCTTTAAAGTACTCGGGCCGTTCAGGCGGAATCGTCTCCCACGCCGCCATGTAGGTATCGCTCATGCATTCTTCGACATCCTCTTCGTTTCCCAGAATGTTCCATGAAAGGCTCCTTAACAACGTGCCGTACTTTTCCATCGTGGCGGCAAGCGCCTCTTCCGATCGCTCAAAATAGAGATCTAAAATTGCGTCATCCATCATGACGAGATTCTATCACGAGCGCTCCTTTAATCCGCGAGCGGATTTCTCACAATTCCAACAAAAAGCGGCGCCCCCGCCCCATCCGAGATGACATAGAGGAAGGGCCGGTTAAGCTCTAATGTCAATTGTTCGGGCGGTTCTAACATCCCGGTTTCCCGTATCTGGATTTCGGTATAAGCCGCGGCCTCCACGCCCTTCTCATCCAAGGCGATGAAGGTTTCCTGTGAGATAGCGCTCACCTCAGCATCCGTCGTCAACATGTTCGAAAAATTGGGCGACCCCGTCACAATCTCTGTCAACCCGATCGCTTCCATCTCTTTTAAGAGGTCCACTTTCGTCTTGTAAGAAAACTTCGGCAGCGCGATGTTGAGCGATACATTGTTCCATTCTCTTTCAAAAAGATCGGTTAAAAGATGCGGATCCTTCAATAAATCCTCCGGATCCATCCCCTCTTCGGGCAAAACAAAGCGGATACTGCCCTCTGTCAAGGACAGTCTTGCGGCGGTGTAGTGATCGTCTAAAAGTGCCTGGCTCATAAAGGCGCCCTGCAGATAGGGCACATCCGAGATATCCAGATCCATTCCATGGAACACGTCCTTGACCGTGTGAGCGGGATCGAAAGCCGTATCCCAATTGGCTTTAAAATACACGGTGTTCATGAGCACTAAAAGGAGCAGCGGGTCATTCAAGTCAATCTCGGGCTTGATCTTCCCCCGCGTTTGTTCCGCCACCCATTCGCTCATCTTGGGCGCTGTTTTGGGATCTTGGAAATCGACGGCAAAGGCCGAGGCGTAAAATTCATTCTTCAATTGATCCAGCCAATCCTGTTTGATTTTTTTACCACCCTCACCGACAAGGTCCTGGCGTATCCAAAGCGCGTTTGCGATCTGCTCTTGGATCCCCTCTTCTTCCTTCGTCATGAGGGCATAGAGCGTTCTTAAGTTCCGACTCGTATCTAATGCTTCCGTCATGGACAAGAAGTCTTGCAGATCCGTTTTTGTTTGACCCGCGGCTCCCGCTTCCAGCATGGCCAAGGCATAGTAGAGGCTCATGGGCGAGTAAAGTGAATTTTTATCCCGTTCTCCCGACAGAACGGATGCAGAGGTCTTACCCGCAAAGTCCCAGAGTGAACGGCGAAAGCTTTGTGACACATCGCCGTAAGATACATCCTTTACCGCTTCGCCCGGTGAAGCCAAAGCACTCACCCCGTTGTTGGATTGGCTATTTGCGCATCCGATAAGTGTACTCAAGACAAGTAACAGGGCGATCAATAAAGTCAAGGTTTTTTTCATATGACATTCCTCCCTTATTTTGGGTTTCTGACTATTCCGATAAACAGCGGTACACCTGCCTGATCCGAGATGACGTAAATGTAGGGTCTGTCAAAGGCCAGCTCTAAAACTTCAGGCACGCCCGGTCCGGCGCCCACGAGTCTAATCTCGGTGTATGCCGCGGCCTCAATGCCCTTTTCATTGAAAGCAATGTAGGTCTCCTGCGTGATGGCGCCCACGAACGTCGGTTGATCGGGCACGTGGATCATGGCGGAAAAGTCGGGGTTGTTTTGGACAATGTCAGCTAAGCCTAGATCCTCCATGGCCTTTAGGATGTCGATCTTGTGTTGGCTCTCAAATTTGGGGATCGAAAGGTGTGCTTCGCAGCTCTCCCATTCACGCGATCTGAAATCGCTGATAAAATCCGGATCGATCAGTAAATCCTCAGGCTCTAAATTTTCTTCGGGCAAGATCAGTTGAATCGAACCGTTAGAAAGCGGTAGGCTTACCGCCGTGAAACGAGGATCAACGATCGCGCTTGTGAATGAAAAAACACCCTGCATGAAAGGCAGCTTGATCGTTTTTCCCTCCGAATTGGTAAACAAATCCGTCATGGTCTTATCCGGCGAAAAAGGCGTCGCCCAACCGGCGTAGTAATAAATTGTATTCATGAGGACGAGTTGCAACAAGGGATCCGCAAGATCGATTTCGGGACGAATCTTGCCCTTTGTCTCATCTTCCACCCATTGACTCATCTTTGTTGCCGTGTCGGGATCGGTAAAGTCAGAAGCAAACACAGAGGCGTAATAGTGACCTGACAGTTGATCGAGCCAGCTTTGTTCGATCGCCGATCCTTGGGTGTCGATCAGCCCCTGATCGAACCAAACGGCATTGGCGAGACGTTCTTCTGAATATTCATGCTCGCCCGTCATCATCGAGTAAAGGCGCTGCATGTCAGAGGCAAGGTTCTCTGGGTCTTCAAGTTCCAAAAAGTTTTCAAGCGCTTCTTTCGTCTCACCCTTGGCCCCCTCACTCAACATCGCAAGCGAAAAATAAAGACTTACCGGTGAATAAAGCGCGTTTTTCTCCTTGTCGTTTTCGAGCGCGGCACCTGCCGTTTTACTCGCAAAACGCCAAAGCGCCTCACGAAAATCAGAGGAAAGATCATAGGGGGCGACGTCCTTTAACGGAGTGTCCGGTTCTGCAAGGACAAAAGCGTCTACCGGCACCGGTTTTGAAATGGCCCCCCCACAGCCTGTCATTGATAGCAACCATAGCGATAGGGCCAACCCTAGTGAAATGACTTTTTTCATACTGAATTCCTTTCCCATTAAGTCCTCAATCTCTAAGACGACAAGGGTGTGGAAAGGTTACAGATTCTTATCTATTCTCGAACAGGGGCTTCAGGATCGATCCAGATGAACGGTTCCGATTCAGCTGTCTCGGGGATAGGCTCTACCAAGGGGCCCCGAGGGATTCTTATACGGAGTTGGATCTGTGGTTTTTTGGTGCGCCTCGCGCGCTTCGCCGTCATCTCAATGACACCGTGGAGAGGACAAATGCCTTTTGAAAACCAGCTCTTATCCGGCTTTATCTCCGTCCATTGCCCTTTGAATTCCCGGCCGCAGGCAGGACAGGCGTAGGGACGTCCATCGAGGTAGTCTAAGACGTTTTCTTTTTTTTGCAACTCAATGCGCTCATCTGTTTGACTGTTCAAAAAAGGATCAAAAATATAGGGTTTTAAACGAGCGTCGACGGATTCTCCCCCTTGCTCTTTAGATTCCTGATTCACTGTTTTTTGCAAAATACGCGCCGCATATTCCGCGTCGGACAGCGCCTCATGGAAGGGAAGATCTTTTTTTAACCGTAGAAAATCGAGCGCGTATTCAATGGAGCGCTGGTTGCCGCGACTTGTCCCCTCAGCAAGATTTGAGAAAACAGCCTGCACATTTAACCCCTTGAATAGGGGTTCAGGCGTAATCTTATGAAAGCGGACGTTTGCAAGCATCACCTCAGCGTCCGAGGTCCCCCAGCTGCAAAATACGGGGTTGGGACCGCTAAAAGACAGAAGATCGCCAAAGGCCTGCTCAAAAGACACGCCATGCTGGAGGCTTTGCTGTGTGCGATTGGTGACCCGAGCGATATGGTGTTGAATTCTTTTATACAGAGTGGGTTTGACACGGCGTTCAAAGCGCTCTGCGATTTGAAGCTGATCGTCTAAGCGGACGGCACCGATTTCAATAATCTCAAACATCATTTTTTCGGCCAGTGCGGGATCGACTTTAACCCCGCGCGCGGCCGAGTTCCACTCAAGATCGATGACAACCCATGCGCCCATCGATTAGTTACCTGCGCGAGGCAAAAGCACTTTTTACCTTCTCAAAGAAGCTGCCGCGTTTTTCGTAATTCTGATCCGTGGTGCTGTCGTCAAATTGCCGCAGCATCTCTCTTTGTTCGGTAGAAAGGTTTCTCGGCACCTCAATCAGGACGCGGAACTGATGGTCACCCCGGGCAGTCGGCCGTCCGATATAGGGGATCCCCTTCCCGCGGAGTGTATAAATCTCGCCGGGTTGTGTTCCCTCACGCAGCTTATGCATCACGGGGCCGTCAATCGTCGGCACTTCAACCTCAGCGCCTAACGCGGCCTGGGCGTATGTGACGGGTAATTCGGTGAAGGTCCTGTTACCTTCGCGTGTAAACACAGGGTGCGGCCGGATAAAGATTTGGACATAAAGGTCACCGTAGGGGCCGCCGTTTCGCCCCGGCTCACCTTCGCCGCGCAAGGTGAGCATCTCACCTTCGTTAATGCCGGCCGGTACGTTGACCAAGAGCTTCTTGACGCGCATGACCGTTCCTTCGCCGTGACAGGTGGCGCAGGGGTTGTCGATGACATGCCCTGTGCCGCCGCATCTGGAACAGCTGCGGGTCGTCATGACCTGTCCAAAAAGTGTCTGTTGTTGGGCATATTCCTGCCCTGTGCCGTCACAGACGGGGCAGATCGAAGGGTCAGAGCCGTCCGCGGTCCCTTTGCCGCCGCAGGTCTGGCAACGGTCGGCCTTCTTGATCGAAATTTCACGTTCGACCCCGAAGGCTGCCTCCATGAAATCCAAGTTCATACGATAGCGAAGGTTGGCGCCTCGCGTAGGGCCGGTCCGACGGCGCGTCGTCTGTTGACCCCCAAAGCCGCCGAAGCCGCCAAAGCCGCCGAAACTTCCGAACAGAGTCGAGAACAGATCGTCGAGATTGATATTGTAAGCTGCCGCTCCGCCGTTGAAAGAACCATCCACGCCCGCATGACCGAATTGATCGTAGTTAGCGCGTTTTTCTTCATCCGACAAGATCTCGTAGGCCTCGTTCGCTTCTTTGAACTTCGCCTCCGCGTCCTTGTCGTCTGGATTCACATCCGGATGGTACTTTTTCGCAAGCTTCCAAAATGCCTTTTTGATCGTATTAGCATCGGCATCCCGGGGCACACCCAAAATTTCGTAATAGTCGCGTTCTGTCGCCACTTGATCCTCCCTGGTTCTAAAAAACAACCGTTCCTATCTTAACACTTGATAATAGGGAGCGGGCATAACAAAAGAAGCCCGCTCCCCTCGTCCTTTACATCGATGTCGGAGTAATTATTCCTGGTCACCGCCGACATCTTTAAAGTCGGCCTCATAGGTTCCAGGCTCCGCCGGAGGCTCCTGGTCGGGGGCCTGCTCTTCTTGCGCCTGTTCCTGAGTCTTTTTATACATGGCCTCGGATGCCTTGTAGACCGCTTGGCTCAAGGCCTCCATGTCAGACTTCATCGCGTCCAGATCGCCTCTGTCGTGGCTGTCACGCAGCTTGGACAGGTGCTCCTCGATCGCCTGCTTGTCGGGTTCTTCAAACTTATCGCCCGATTCCTTCATGAGTTTTTCAGTCTCATAAATGGTCGTCTCGGCACGGTTTTTGGTGTCGACTTCGTCCTTCTTCTTGCGGTCTTCTTCCGCGAATCGTTCCGCGTCCTTCACCGCCTGGTCGATGTCCGCGTCGGACAGATTAGAGGAGGCTGTAATCGTGATATGCTGCTCACGGTTCGTGCCCTTGTCAATCGCTGAGACGTTCACGATGCCGTTGGCGTCGATGTCAAAGCTGACCTCAATCTGCGGGATTCCGCGCGGTGCCGGTGCGATGCCATCCAAGATGAAACGCCCAAGCGACTTGTTGCCGGCCGCCATCTCGCGTTCACCCTGCAACACATGGACTTCCACCTGGGTCTGGCCGTCGGCCGCCGTTGAGAAGACTTTTTTCTTGCTCGTCGGGATCCGGGTATTGCGGTCGATCATGCGTGTCATGACACCACCCAGGGTCTCAATACCGAGTGTGAGGGGGGTCACGTCAATCAGGATCATATCGTCGATGTCACCGGCCAGGATACCGCCCTGAATGGCCGCGCCCATCGCGACACATTCGTCAGGGTTAATGCCCTTGAAGGGATCTTTTCCAAAGTAACTGCGCACCATCTCCTGCACAGCCGGGATTCTCGTGGAACCGCCGACCAGCAAAATCTTGTCGATGTCCGCCGGTTTCAACCCCGCGTCGTTCATCGCCGCGGTGAGGGGACCCTTGGTCTTTTCAACGAGGTCCGCTGTCATATCGTCAAACTTCGCACGTGTTAAGGACAGATCCAAGTGTTTCGGACCATCCTGGTCGGCCGTAATAAAGGGCAGATTAATGGAGGCCGTCAATACGTTTGACAACTCCACCTTGGCCTTTTCCGCCGCTTCGCGAAGACGCTGCATGGCCAAACGATCGCCTGACAAGTCGACGCCCTGCTCTTGCTTCATTGTCTGGACCATCCAGTCGACGATCTTGCTGTCAAAGTCATCGCCGCCAAGGCGCGTGTTGCCCGAAGTCGATTTCACTTCAAACACGCCGTCACCGATCTCAAGGATCGACACGTCAAAGGTGCCACCGCCCAAGTCAAAGATGACGATTTTCTGATCGTGCTCCTTGTCAAGCCCGTAGGCCAAGGACGCCGCGGTCGGCTCGTTGATGATACGATCCACGGTCAACCCCGCGATACGGCCCGCGTCTTTTGTCGCCTGACGCTGTGAGTCAGAAAAGTAGGCCGGTACTGTGACCACCGCCTGCGTCACTGTTTCACCAAGATAGCTTTCCGCGTCATGTTTTAGTTTTTGCAAGATCATGGCGGAGATTTCAGGCGGCGTAAAGGTTTTGCCGTCAATGTTGATTTTATGATCTGTGCCCATCTCGCGTTTAATCGACAAGACGGTGCGGTCGGGGTTCTTTTGTGCTTGGTTTTTTGCGATCTGCCCCACAAGGCGTTCGCCTGTGTTGGTGAACGCGACCACCGACGGTGTGGTGCGACTGCCTTCGGCGTTCGGAATGACGACCGGCTCGCCGCCTTCCATCACCGATACGACTGAGTTGGTTGTGCCTAAATCAATACCTATAATTTTTCCCATTTTATGTTTCCTCGTTTCCTAAATATGTAAAGTTTGTCATTACCTAATTCATTTGGGTCGTTAGTTCACGACCTTGACCATACTGTGACGGATCACGCGATCTCCTTTTGTATAGCCTTTTTGAAAGACCTCCGTCACGGTATTGTCCGGGTGGCTGTCATCTTCTTCATGCATCACGGCCTGGTGAAATTGCGGGTCAAAGTGAGCCCCCTCCCCTTCAATCTCACTGACACCGATTCGCTCGAGCGCTTCTTTGATTTGCTCAGCGATCAGATGAACGCCTTTGGCAAATTCTTTCGATTCTTCCGTTTCAAGATCGGACAAAGTCTTCACCGCGCTGTCAACACTCTCGAACACGGGAATCAGCTGGCGGATCGTATCAATGACGCCCTCTTCGTACCCTTGGGCGCGGTCAAGGCGTGAACGTCTTCTGAAATTATCGTAATCCGCACATACCCTAAGGTAGCGGTCGTTCAGATCCCTGAACGCATCGTCGAGGTCCATGTCGAGATTCTCTTCGGTTAAAATGATCTCCTCTTGGGCCTCTTTGTTTTTTTCTGTGTCCTCGCGTTTACTCATCGTGCTCCCTCTGTTTTCTTTTTTCTTCACCGTTTCGGGCATATTGCCGGCCGACGGCCTCGCCTAATGCCTTATTGACGAAACTGATTTGCGAAATAATAGTGCCGTATTGCATTCTCTTCGGACCGATCACGCCGATTTGCCCGCTGATCTTTTTGCCGATACGGTAGGTGGTCGTAATAAAGGACATATCCTCCATCCCTGAAAGCGCAATTTCCTGGCCGATACGCACCATGTACGACGGATGTGTCTCGGGTAAAGAAAGGCCTCTATCGGCTTTTTGCAGTTCCTCGACACAGTCGAGATCAAAGTCGCAATTTTGTGCGATCTCCTCTTCCATCTCTTCTTTCATATCCATCATGTAACCGGCCACCATATGCTCCTCATGGACCGCATTGTAAAAACGGTTCGCGCGTTCCACATCCCGAAACTCAGGATGCTTGAGAAGACGGTGTTTGCCATCCATATAGACTTCAATTTTTTCGGTCTGTTTGATGGCAACATAGGCCTCGAACAACACCTGGTTGACAAGTGCCTCCGGAAGGCCGATTTCATCGGCGACTGACGAGACGGTGACAAGCGTGATATCGTCAAGCTTCTTGCCGACCAAACAGCGTTCCACCGCGCGCGCGATGCCGTCAAGCTGCGCTTCATCGAGCATCGAAGGGATTCGGATCAGTCGGTCATGCACTACGCCGGCGGAAAGCACCAGCACGACAATCGCACGCCCCGGCTCGATCATCATGATCTTGATCTGCTCAAGACTCGAATCCGAATATTTCGGTGACAAGGCCACCGACAGGTAGTCTGTTTTTCCCGCCAAATATTCCGCCGCCCGTTCAATGAGCGCTCTGGCTTCATCGAGGTTATTGGCAAGGTACTGCCGGATGGCAGAAGCATCGTCACTTGAGATCTCAGGCAGGGACATCATATTGTCCACGTAGGCGCGATAGCCTTTATCGGAGGGCATGCGGCCGGCGGAGGTATGCGGTTTTTCTAAGTAACCCATCTCCTCCAACTCTGCCATTTCATGACGGATCGTCGCGGACGAAAACCCGAGCTTATGGCGCGTCACAAGCGACTTCGAACCGACCGGTTCAGCCGTCTCAACGTAATCATCGACGATGGCTTTTAAAATTTGTCGTTTCCGATCGTCCATAAGATCTGTCCCTTTCCAAGAGTTAGCACTCGACCGCTTCGAGTGCTAATAAGACTTTATCACCCTGATAAAGCTCTGTCAATCGATGGAATGTGTCGGGTGTGACAAGCTTGTGAAGTTTATGCGAATAATACGAATAAGGGCAATCAGAGGAACTCTCGGACGACAGCGTCGGCAAAATCAAGGCCCTTTTCGCTCAGGCGAACGCCCCTTTTATCCCTCTTGATCAATCCCTGTTGTTCCAGTTTTTGAAAAATGTCACCGAAGAGCTCATTCATGTGAACCCCGTGGCGCTGATAGAAGTGATCAAAAGAGACACCCTCCATGATGCGGAGGCCTAAGATCATGGTTTCGATTCTTGCGGCCTCTTCATCGATGATCTCTTCGATGGTACGATCTGAATAAGGCCCAAGATCCGGCGTGTCCACCTGTTGGAGCCATTCTGTCACGGAGGGTGGATTTTTACGCCTTGTCCCCGCCATGAAAGAAGCCGCTGAGGGACCTGCGCCAAGATACGATTCGCCCCTCCAATAGCATAGGTTATGGCGCGATTCGGCGCCCGGTTTGGCAAAATTGCTGATCTCATAATGCGAGAATCCCAAATCATTCATCCGGGAGATGACCTGTTGGGTCATCTGTCTTTCTTCTTCGTCCGAGGAGAAACGTTCGGGTTCTTCTTCCCACATGGCGTGAAAAGGCGTACCGGGGACAATGTCAAGGGCGTAGGAAGACAGATGGTCAATGGGAAGCTCGGCGATAAAATCCAAGCTCTCCTTGACGTCTTTTATTGTCTGATCGGGAAGTCCCGTTATGAGGTCGACGGCTATATGGGAAAAGCCGGCGCTTTCGGCCGATAGGATCGCGTGCTGTGCGTCTTTGGCCGTGTGCCTCCTGCCGATGAGTCGAAGTAGCTTATCGGAGGATGACTGCAGGCCAAAACTGATGCGGTTAATCCCGGCTTCACGCCAGCGTAAGAGTGCTTCTTGACGAATTGATTCGGGATTCGCCTCAAGGGTGATGTCACAGTCATCGGCGAATGAAAAAAGAACACGGGCGTGTCCCAGGATGGAAAGAATCATGGAGGGCGGGACAAAGGAAGGCGTCCCGCCGCCCAAATAAATGGTCTGAAGCGGCTTGATGACGACATCGTTTGCGAACGATTCGTCATCAAGCCGCGTCAATTCTTTTAATACGCCTCGATGCCAGCCTCGGATCGTGTCTTCCTTGGGACCGGCGATCGAGTAAAAATCACAGTAAAAACATTTCCCTGAACAAAAAGGAACATGAACGTAAAGCGCCGAAACGGATCTGTTATTCCTTCTCATTCTTTTGTTCAGTGTCAATGTTCGAGTCCGACAGCAGTTCCTTGAAGGACACGGCCAAGCCGGCGAGCGATTGCATATTGGACGGAATGATGATCTTGGTGGCGCGGCCGTCCGCAACGGTTGCCATGGTCTCAAGGCTTCTTAACGCGATCAGGGCCTCATCCGCCTTGACATCCTTGATCATCTGTAACCCGCGTGCGGTGGCTTCCTGGAGCATGAGAATCGCTTCCGATTTACCCTGCGCCTCGCGGATGGCCTGCTCTTTTTTAGCGTCCGCGCGCAGGATCGCCGCTTCTTTTTCACCTTCGGCGACGCGGATCAGCGCTTCTTTTTTACCCTCTGAGATCAGGATATTCTCGCGTTTTTCACGCTCCGCCTTCATCTGGCGTTCCATGGCCGTCTGGATCTCGCGGGGCGGGATAATGTTCTTCAATTCCACGCGGTTAACGCGAATGCCCCAGGGATCCGTCGCCTCGTCGAGGGTCAGGCGCATGCTCGTGTTAATGACGTCTCTTGAGGTTAAGGTTTCGTCGAGTTCAAGGTCGCCGATGAGGTTACGCAAAGTGGTCGCCGACAGATTCTCAATCGCCATGATGGGATTTTCAATGCCGTAGCAGTAAAGCACCGGGTCAACAATCTGGAAAAAGACCACCGTGTCGATTTGCATGGTGACGTTATCGCGTGTGATGACGGCCTGTGGCGGGAAATCGAACACGCGCTCTTTCAACGAAATACGCCTTTCAATGCGGTCGATAAAGGGCATCTTGGCGTGAATACCGGTCTGCCAGGTGACACGGTAAGTGCCTAGGCGCTCGATCACAAAGGCGGTCGCCTGAGGCACGACGCGGATATTGCGTATGAATAAAATCAAGATCAATAGCGCGACTACCCCTAAAAAGATAAAACCAAATGTACCTGCCGGCAGTGCGGCGATTGTTGTGAATAAAAACATCATTTACCTACTTTCTTCGTCGATGGCTTCGACAATTGCTTTCACGCCTCGGATTTCCTTGACGCGAATCGCAGTCCCCTCTTCAAGGCGGCCCTCATCCTCTAATCGAGCGCTCCAGGTTTGTCCGGACACCTTGATGAGACCGCTTCCTGTGGTGGAACAGATCGTGTCGACCACAACGCCTTCTTTTCCGACGATGCGGTCGGCATTGGTCGCGGTGATCGCCCTTTTATCCAGTTTGGGTCGAACGACAAAAACAAACACAAAAAAACCGATCACGGAGAGCAGTATGAATAATACAAACTGCAGGACAAGGGAGGCGCCCAAGAAAGCCGCGATCATGGCGACGAGCGCGGCGATGGAAAACCACACCGAGACAAGATTTAATGTGGCCAACTCAGCGACGGCCGTCACGATCAGGACAAGTCCCCAGAACAATGCGGCTGACATGCCTAATATATCGGTTGCCAGCATCACAATTTTCATCGATATCCTCTTTTCTATTGAATCACGATTCGGAAAAATCGTAATTGAGCGGTCCTTTGCGGGCCAGTTGAACCAGCACAAAGGCCGTATTGTTGATCCGAAGGGTCAGCCGGGGCACTATTTTTTGTGTTTCTCCCTCATCGCCTTCTTCTGTTTCAAGCGGCTCTTCTTCTCCCCCGTCAATAATCGGAATGGTCTGACGCGCCTGCTGCTCGTCCATCTCGCGGAAGAGATTTTCTAAAAGATCGATCCGATCAAAGCGCGTCTTCGAAATCAAGCCCCCTGTCTCCTGGAAGTAGGGATTTCGGCTTTCAATCATCACCTCGTCCACTGACTTGACACGGTATTCGCCGGATTCAAAGAACACGATGGGGATACCGGCCCGATCAAAGGGCGTGTGATCGGAAAGCTTCGTGGTCCACTCCCGAAAGACCGCGGTCTCCCCTGTGTCCGTGGGGACGAGGAAAGAGGCCTGATTTGTATAAATCGCATAGCGATTTTTCGTATTCATCTGATTATCAAAAAAGATGTCTGTCACTTGATACAGTTTTCGTCTTTTCTGATAATCCTTGTATTCACCTCCGCGCACTGAATTTTGCCCCGCGTGCGCATACACTTTGTCACCCGCATAGATCGGGCCGATGTTGACCATGACTTCGACTTGCTTTCGTTCCTCAGAAGAAAGCGAAGCCATATAGTGTCGCGCGCCTTGGTATTCATCCGTTCCGGCGCCAAAGAACACAAAGATGACGTCGTAGCCCGGCGCTTCTAGGCGCATCACGCGCGCGGCCGTGAGTACGGCTGCGACCCCTGAAGCGTTGTTGTGAATGCCCTCGGGCCATTTGAAGTCGTTTTCCGTTTCTTCGTCTACTTCTTCCGTTTCAGCTAACGCAAATTCCGGCGTATCATAGTGAGCGCCGAGGATCATGATCAAACCCTTTTGGCTTTCAGGCCATTTATCCCGATCTTCGTCTGTGATTTTGTCCGACAGCTGAAAGCCTTTCCCCGAAAGATGGGCGATCACATTCGCGGAATTTCGCCTTACCCCCTCTTCGTCCGTCACAGAAAAGTGTTGGATCTCAGGTTCATAACCATAGCTTCGAAGTTCTTCGGCGATCATTTGTGCCGCACCCGACTCCTCGTCTGAATAGGGGTAGCGCTGGGGGAAGCGTTGTGCGAGCTGGCGCGCAAAAAGGGCGCCTTCATCACCATACTGAGCGATGCCTGTCACCTCTTCTTTTTTTCCAAAAGACGAGCAGGCTGTAAGCGACGACAGTAAAAACAAAGCGGCAACGACGACCCAGATCAGGCGGGGTGCCGCTTTAGTCGAGGGATTGTTACGGTGTTTACACACATGTTTCCGGGTCACTTATCTTCCTCCAAAAGGCGTTTTGTCACGCCCTTTTCCCTCGTGATTATACCACAGGCCCTCTGGCCGGCCGTCGGCTTGAGCCATCCTTTATGTTATGATTCACCCATGAAGCAGGATCGAAAAATGAGGTTTTCTAACATCACAGCGATCGTCATTACCGCGCTTTTATTCATGGCGTTCTGCTTTATTCCTGCTGACGTTTCGGCCCTTTCCATGAGTGAGGGTTTTGATCCTCAGACGCGCCTGCCGGCGGTCTTATCCACAGACACCCTTCACCAGTCGGAGCTGTATTCAAAAAATAGTGACGTTGTTTTGGAAATCCCTGGGGTCGCCCGGCTCATGACCCTTTACCTTGCGACCGAACGCATCCCCCAGGACGAACTCATTGTGATCTCACAGACGGTCGAGTGGATTGACGCCCGCGAGGGCGCTGAAGATCGTGTACCTCTACTTGCCGGCGACAAACTGCCGCTTCGCTTTTTGCTTTTGAAAATGCTTTTTGACAACTCGGATGCCGCCGCGATCGCGATTGCGGAACGCGTGTCAGGTACCTCTGATCACTTCCTTTTGGAGATGCAAAGCGCGGCCCAAGTCTTAGGGATGACCCAGACGGAATTTTTTCAAGTCGACATCGCGCGGGCTGAGCGCGAATCGGAAGTACCGGAGGCGATTCTTCTGGCGATTGAGCGCTACGATGAATACAGCAAAGAGGAAGATCCCGAGCCTTTGGTGCTGCCGGAAGCCGAAGCGCTTACCCAAACAGCCCGCACGACACTTCGTGATCTCCAGCGCCTCTTGACCGCGCTTCACAGCAATGTGCGCTCGAAGGCGCTTTTGTCTGTATCGGAGGAATTGATTCAGATCACAAGCAAAAACACTCAGCAGATTGTCGCCATGCGGTCACCGGCCGCGCACTTTATGACATTATCTGAGAATCGGATGAACTATGTGTTCTTGCACCTGTCCGATCGCTATTCGCTCCTGTGCTGTGTGGGGACTTCACCCGGCGGGCTCCCCGTCATGACGGTTGCCGTTAACCTCCGGCAGGCCGGCATTACCACTCCTACTTTACAGCTCTACAGCGACCTGGATGATTTTTACACTAAGTCACCTTTGACGCGCGCGGGTGAGAAATACCCGGGGGCCCCGGAGAAGGCCGAAAACGGCGAATTATTTGACCTTATTTACCTTGACTCCGTCGATTACATCCACCCTCAAAGTGACCATTTCTTAGAACAGACATTGGACTATTTAGGAAACGCGCCCTACCCTATTCCGTTACAAAAAAACACCATGACAGGGCAGGTGGTCTTCACCTTGAAAAATGATATCCGCATACGCGTGCGCGTTGGCTCAGACCGCGATATTTTGGCGGACAACGGCCTGATTAGCCGCGGACTCATCCTGATGACAAGAAACCCCAACCTTGCCTACACGATCGCGGGGCTGTCGCTTATTTTAATCATGGCGCTCCTTGTGATGGTCAGCCGTGAAATGATCAGTCTTCGCTACTGGATAAGGCTGCAACGCATTGAACTCAACGCGCAGGCGGCGCACGCGATTTTGTTCGGAGACAAAAACTTCAAAAGAAACAGAAAGTAGAATCAAGGCCTCCTGTGCAACCAGGGCGCCATGCGCTCAAAATAGAGCCGTTCGAGCATTTGGAGCGCGTACATATAAATCACAAGAAAAATTTGCAATAAAAAAAATAGAATTCCGATCAAGATCGTTCCCGAAATTTCCCATTTTATGCGCAATAAGACCCCCACACCCACTCCCCATAAGAGCGATAGCATCAAAATGGACATGAGGGCGTGCACGATGAGCCTTGCGGTCCAAGGTTTCATTTTTCCTCGGAGCCATACGATCAAAAGGGGCAGTGCGCCAAAACTTGAGGCAAAAATAACCGCGATGAGTAGGCCGGGCCAAAGAAAGCTCAAAACAGAAGAAACCAAGTACACCAACAACGCACCCCCAAGGCCCAACTCATGGCAGGCGATTAAGATGACAAAGGACGCGAGCGTCAACACAAAAAACCGGCCTGTCGGGAGGACTCCCGAGGCCGCAATTAACAGCCAGCAAAGTGCGCTCATAAGCGCGCCCGTAGCGACTCTAGCGGAAGGGGATCGCGGTGTCAGCAACACACGCAGAGATCTCCGCCCATGCATTCACAGCATGAGTCGGCACAGCACAGGCAGGTCAAAGTTTCACAACAGGATGAGCCGCCCCGAGAAGAGCGGTAATAAGGCGATTGGTTCTGGGTCCCGAAAGGTGCGCCGTAGGGCGGTCTTTGCTCGGCTGACTGCTGTTGATTACCTAAGGTAATCGCGTCGTAGGCCGCGTTAATTTCGCGAATTTTGGCCTCGGCCATTTCTTTCGCGCCGGGATCTTCATACTGATCGGGATGGTATCTTCGTACGAGTTCAAGATAGGCCTCGCGGACCACCTCAGGCGATGCGCCGTAAGGAACACCGAGCACTTCGTATGGGTTACCATTCATTGTCTTAAAGCCTTCCTTCTTGTGACCGCCTAGAGTGCGGGGAGTTTTTCCCCCAAGAGAATACGCTCTCGGGTGGCGGGCAGACCTATCGTCACAATATTATACACGATCGCGCCGAAGCGTTCGTAGTCAATCAGGCTAAGATGCCGGTCGATTGTTTCTTCCCGTTCGATGAGCAATGTTCTGGCAAGGGTCATGGCCTCATCTTGTTCCATCCGAAGGAAGGGATTGTGATTCTTTTTCCTTTTATCTTCTTCAAGGTCGTCCACAGCATCTAACAAATACACCCATTGACCAAGCGCGTTGGCAGCCGTCTCAAGCAAATCTGCGTACACAAAAAATGGTTCATCGTGTCGATTGAGCAGCTCAATCCCTTGTCGCATTAGTGCTTCCAAGATTAATCCAAAAGTGGCGGCAAGCCTTTCGTGGCTTTCATAAGGCTCCATCGCATTCAATCTTGTAAGTTCATCGGCAATCGTTTTTGAAAGCTCCGGGTAGAGGCGCCGGGCACGTCGGGCGGATCGGGAGAAAAGCGCCGCCATTGCGCGCCCTTTAATGGGCCTGTCATCCTGGGCGTCATCTTTGGCCGAATAGTAGGCAAGAAGAGAAGACATATCCGCGGTGTAGTCAAGGATCGGATGCGATTTTATGACAGGTTTCTTTTTAAAAGGATTCAAAATGCAGGATTCATGGTCGAGCCACGGATCTTCGACAGATAGCGCCATCAATAAGAGGGTAAGAAAGGTCATGTCATAAGTCACCGCCCCGCGCGGGATCTGTCCCGCGCGCCGGCCGATGGCCTTACACAGACCACAGTAAACGGACTTATAGATGGTAAAGTCCCGAATCAGCAAATCCGGCTTTTCAATTCTGACATACCCAAACATTGATAGTGATTTAACCTCATTTTGTATAGGATCATTGCGCTTCTATGATATCATCAGGATTGCTGTTCAAGAATATTTTATCCAGGGATATGATCGATGACCAATAA
>Ga0172377_10001839_pt1 | contig 21627 bp, 18 predicted proteins | sample Pumphouse3metaG_FD_119749 | JGI IMG/M metagenome (GOLD analysis project Ga0172377, IMG submission 119749) | Leachate microbial communities from a municipal landfill in Southern Ontario, Canada - Pumphouse #3 metaG | ecosystem: Engineered > Solid waste > Landfill > Unclassified | place: Canada...
TTTGACTGTTGTTAAAGAATTGATTGCAGATTGATGAATGTCAATCTCAGATTTCCAATCGATCAAAGATCAACAATTTATGATCTGCAGTCTGCCATTATTTTAAGCTTTCTATCTCATGAATAGATCTTTCGGCTTCGGCCGAGATGACACAGCTCTAATTCTCAATTCGATTAAAGATCAACAATTTGCGATCTGCAGTCTTCAATCATTTCAATTATTCTCCTGTTCTAGAGCAAGAAGTTTGCGTTTAACATCCAATCCGCCAGCATATCCGCCCATTTCACCATTAGAGCGTAAAACTCTATGACAAGGTATAATAATTGAAATGGGATTATTACCCAGAGCTGTTCCGACTGCGCGCGTAGCTTTAGGATTTCCAATAGCTTTAGCAAGCTCAGCATAAGATCTTGTTTTTCCATAAGGGATCTTTGCACATGCAAGCCAGACTTTCTTCTGAAATTCACTTCCCCGAAGTTCCATTTGCACGGAGAATCCAAAATTCTTGCCTGAAAAATATGCATTTAATTGATCTATAAGCGTATTAGCATCATTGCCACTAATTTTAATTGAGCTTTCACTTGTTAATTTCTTGAGATAATCGTCTTTAAATGGGGAATAAGAGATAGCCAGAAGAATGTTGTTTTTTCTTGCTATGTAAAGCTTCCCGACTTTAGCGTCGTAAGTCACTATTTGCATGCTTACCTCGAAATTTAAATTCCGTAATAAAGATCCCCATGAAGATCAATAACATGCCAATATAATGATTTAGTGTCAGAATTTCATTATAAAAAATAAATCCAAGGAAAATAGCGACCAAAGGCGTGAGATAGGCTGAAAGCGAGAGTTTTAAGACAGAGACATGTTGTAGAAGCCAAAAATAGAGGAAAAAACCAAGAGCAGAACAAATAATACCCAGGTAAAGTTCTGCAAGAATGAATGTTGGGGTAAAGGTAAAATCCGGAGGACCTTCGACTATTGAGGTAAATATCACAAGTAAAATCGCGGCGAGCGCCATGCCAAAAGTATTCAGTATTAAAGGATGAAGATCTTCACCATCGCGCTTGATAATAACATTTGGGAAGGCATTGGTTAGAACCGAAAAAAGTATGAACATAATACCCAGGATTTCTGCTTTTCCTCCGCCAAGAATATCTTGAGCGTAGAACAGGAGGATAATACCCATAAGTCCTATCAATAAACCTATGAGTTTTTTTATGGTAAAAGGCTCTTTTTTAGGCATTAAAATTGAGGAAAAGAGTGCAACAGCTAAAGGGAAAAAAGAAAAAACAATACTTGCCAGTCCAGCGTCAATATATTTTTGCCCTTGAAAAGAAAAAAGATGGCTGAGTGCCATCATAAATAAAGCATAGATAATTATTAGAATGATATGTCGCTGAGAGAGCTTGAATTTTGGTCGCTTGATCAAGAGGATCAATATAAGTGTTAAGGCGCCAATGCTTTGCCTTATAGTCGTGGCCCAAAGAGGACCAGCGCCCTCTTGCAGTACCATTTTGTTAAATATCCAGGATGAACCGAAAATAAAGATATTGACGAGAAAGGCAATATAAAGTATTAAACGAGCAGGTTTAGCGGACATACATAGCCTTTTTGAGAGCCTCCCCGGTATTTCTCATATTTTCCAGCCAGTTTTCATTAAGTGGATCCAGTGCTATCACCTCAGCACCTATTTCTTTAGCGATCAGCTCTAATGGCTCCGAGGAAAACTCTTTTTGGACAAATATAACATGGATATTATTCTCTTTTGCATGTTCCATCAGTTTTGCAAGTTGTTGGGTAGATGGTCCTTTGTGTTCATGCCTGATAGAAATTTGCTTAATCCCATAATCTCTGGCGAAATATCCCCAAGAAGGATGTAAGGTCAGGAATTCTGCACCTTGTATATCTTTGAGACTTCCTATTAATTCACGATCCAGGATATTTATATCTCTTACTAATCTATTAAGATTCGATTTTAATTCAGCTTCACGGTGGGGATATAATGTCAGTAGCTGAGCATAAATACGATTGGCAGCTGTCCTCATAAACAAGGGTGACAACCAAATGTGTGCGTCTCCGGGAATGATATTCATTTTATCTGCCATGGAAACTGTCAGGATCTCGGGATGTTCATTCAAAAAAGGATTAACATGTTTTTGCTCAAAATGGAAGTCCGGATGTCCATTTTTGATATATAATTTACATTCGTGTAAGGATCTTATCTGAGCTGCTGTGGGCGCATAAGTTGGGGGAGCGGATCCGGGTGGGATCATAATGGTCACAGGGGTTTCTTTACCTGCAATACGCTTTACGAGATAAGCTTGTGGTGGAATACTGACACAAATATCCGTTGTAGGAATACTTTCACAAGAAAGCAGTAGCAGGCCCATAATAACTATGAGTCCGAGGAGAATGATTTTAGATAATATTTTTTTCATACGCTATTATATAAAATAAAGATCGAATGAGGAAGAATAAAATGACTGGCCTGAGGCTTTATCTTAAGAATATTGAAAAAAACTTATTATGCTCATATATAGTATTCAGAAAATATTCACTATTAATTGTAAAATTTTATTTATAAATTCTCAGCATGAAATTGACAAGAAAAATTACAGTGATATTTTTATTTATCTTTAGCCTTTTGCAGGCAGGGATATTGATCCCCATGGATAATTCTCAGAGCAATCATTTAAAGGCTTATGGCATTGCTTTTTATGCCTTGCAAAATGGTGTGGATGTTGAATGGCTGCTGAATTATCGCGGTGGAGCCTTTTATGTGGATTATCATAAAGATATTGAAAAAGAGTGTCTCTTACGGGCTGTGAGTTTGGAGAAAATATCTTCAGCAGATCGGGCAGCCATTGATCAAAAGATCGAAATGAATAATATGTCGGTTGTCTTGCTTGAAAAAGCACCTGACATAGCAGTTTATACACCATCCAATAAACTTCCATGGGATGATGCTGTTACCATGGTTTTAACTTATGCAGAGATCCCTTATACAAAGATCTACGACAGGGAAATTTTAAATGGCGACCTGAGCAAATATGATTGGTTACATCTTCACCACGAAGACTTTACAGGTCAATACGGTAAATTCTATGGAAATTACAGACATGCTGCCTGGTATATTGAAGAGCAGCAGACACAGGAGGCTTTAGCTGCCGAAATGGGCTTTGCTAAAGTTTCCAAACTAAAACTGGCAGTTGCTCTTAAAATAGATTCTTATGTAAAAGCCGGTGGGTTTTTGTTTGCAATGTGTTCAGCAACGGATTCCTACGAAATTGCCTTAGCGGCAGCAGAGACCGATATATGTCATCCTGTTTTTGATCATGACCCGGTTGATCCAAATTATGCCAGCAAATTGAATTATAACAATACCTATGCTTTTACAGATTTTTCATTAATAACTGATCCCCATATTTATGAATACTCTAATATTGATGTCCCGCCTTCTAATAAGCCTTTGAGCCTTGATCCTTCGCGCGATTATTTCTCGCTATTTGAATTCTCTGCAAAATTTGACCCTATTCCATGTATGCTGACTCAAAACCATGAATCTTTGATCAAGGGTTTTATGGGGCAAACGACCTCTTTTCATCGTGATAGAATTAAAAAACATGTGCTTATTATGGGTGAGACCAAGAATACTGAAAGGGTTAAATATATTCACGGAAATGTTGGCAAAGGAACTTTTACTTACTACGCCGGCCATGACCCCGAAGATTATCGTCATTATGTAGGAGATCCACCTACGAATCTGGATCTGCACAAGAATAGTCCGGGCTATAGATTGATATTAAACAATGTGCTTTTCCCCGCGGCAAAAAAACAAGAGCGAAAGACCTAAGGACTTGGACCAGAGAGCAGAACCTAGAGAGTAAAGTGATTAGTGAACAGAGGCCAGTTAGCAGTAAGTACTCAAGAGAAAAATGGTCTCTAATATATATTCTCGATATTATCTCCATACTTCATACGTCTTGATGTTTTTCGGGAACATTAAAACACGATTAAACTATGTATATCAGCAAAGGATACATTGAAATGAAAGAAAGATCTAATCGCCCTATCATTGGTATTAATTCCAGTTATATGGAAACTGCCCATAAATGGTATAAAGTGCCAATAAACTATATTAATGCAGTGTTTGCAGCCGGTGGATTGCCCTTTATACTCCCTTGCAATCCTTCAGAGGATGAGCTTGATGCTTATATTGAGAATCTTGATGGCATGCTTTTTACAGGTGGTGCGGATTATCCTTCATATATGTATGGTGATAAAATAGATAAATCTGTTGAACCTATGCATAACAGACGAGCTGATACTGATAGTCTTCTTGTAAAAAAAGTCATTCAAAACACAGATATCCCGGTTTTAGGTATATGTGCCGGCCATCAACTTCTTGCCATTGCCCATGGTGGAAAGCTTATTCAGCATTTGCCAAACGCCCCTTATCACGAAAAGAGAGGCGATACAGAGCATAGTGTTGAAATAAAAGGTGGAAAATGGCTAAAAAGCATTTTCAAAGAGGGAAGTATTAATGTAAATTCCAATCATCATCAGGCTATCATGGAACATCCTCCGGTCGAGGGTTTTGAAGTGGTTGCCCGGGCTGAAGATGGTGTAATCGAAGCCATAGAATATATTGGTGAACGATATATTCTAGGACTTCAGTGGCACCCTGAGAGAACAAAAGACAAAGAACATACTAAAATGATCTTTGATCATTTTATTGGAAAAATAAAAGAAAGGTAAGTACGCGAATGAAACGCATGATAAGTTACGGACTGTTGCTCCTCACGCTTTTGATGGTGATCTCTTGTGCCGGTAGCTCACAAGCTTTTTCAAAAAAAGATATTCCTGAAAAATACAGTAAGGATGGACGCAGGTTACAGCAGGCTTATGTTGCTGCTCAAATATTTCTTGATAATTGTAAAAAAAATAGACTTGAAGACGTCGATATTGTTTCATATACACATTTAGATTCTTTGCTTTTAGACAAAAAAGAAAAAACACTCGAGCTTTATTTTGATAAATATTTCGCAAGAAGACCTTTCCGTGAATTGGGCGTAGAAAATATGTATAAGAATTTAAGCTTTGAGCTTGGCAGCCCTTTTAAAGATTATGAGCTGAAAATTTATTCAACGGGTGTGGCTATTGAACAATTAGTACCCAATTTTTTTATCGAAGATCCTGCTAAACGTGATTCCACAAAAATGCCCATATTAGTAAACAGAAAAGAACCTCTTGTTCGTAATAATTCCAAACCCTTTGTCCCTTCTAAGGGCTTATATGGACGACATATTGCTCTTTGGCATTCGCATGGCTGGTATTATGAAAACTCCTTGCATCGTTGGGAATGGCAACGCGCCAGAAATTTTCAGGTAGTTGAAGATATTTTCCCTACGGCTTTTGTGCTTCAGTATTTGGTTCCTATGCTCGAAAATGCAGGCGCTAATGCATTCTTGCCTAGAGAAAGAGACTTTAATAAAAATGAAGTAATTGTTGATAACGATGACCCGAAAAGTGGATACACGGAAGTTGGCCGATGGACTAAAGGAGAAACCGGCTTTGCTGTTGGAGAAAAACCTTATACAACAGGTGACAACCCTTTTGAAATGGGAACATACCGCCGCATGGCTGCAAATGACCAATTTGCTTACGCAGAATACAGTCCAAATATTCCTGAAACCGGTGAATATGCCGTATATGTATCTTATCATCATCATCCTGCAAATGTGGATGATGCCAAATACACCGTATATCATGCCGGTGGGCGCAGTGAATTTTTGGTAAATCAGCAGATAGGTGGAGAAACCTGGGTATTTTTAGGGAAATTCAAATTTCTTGAAGGTGGAGACAATAAGGTCGTTGTTAAAGCAAATCGTTTAAGTCAAAATAAATATATTACAACAGACGCTATAAAGTTTGGTGGGGGAATGGGAGATATCGAGAGAAATGGGCTGGTATCAGGTCGTCCACGCTGGGTAGAAGCTTCTCGTTATTACCTCCAATACGCAGGTATGCCGGAAATGGTATATAATATCCATCAGGATACTGTCGATTATAATGATGATTATAAAAGTCGTGGAGAATGGGTAAATTATCTTAAAGGTGCTCCCTTTGGTCCAACAGCGGACCGTGAAGCACATGGATTGGGCATTCCCATCGATATGTCTTTGGCATTCCATACAGACGCCGGCGTAACCCGGAACGATACAGTTGTAGGCACTTTATTGATCTATTCAAGCAAAGGGGGAAAAACCGATTGGGATGATCCAAATAATTCCCCTGAATTAACTTTTCCCGATGGGCAATCGCGTTATGTTAGTCGTGACTTAGCCGATCTGATCCAAACACAGATTGATGAAGATATAAAAGCAAAATACGATCCCGCCTGGAACCGCCGTGATATGTGGGATGCTTCTTATAGTGAGGCGTGGCGACCCAATGTTCCTACGGTGCTTTTAGAATTATTATCGCATCACAATTTTCTAGATATGAAGTTCGGGAATGATCCACAATTCCGTTTTGATGCTTCTCGTGCTATTTATAAAGGCATGTTAAGATACATGTCTGCTCAATATAATTTTGATTATGTTGTACAACCCTTGCCACCAACTCATCTGGCTGCTGAAGTTTTACACGGGAAAGTGATCAGAATTAAATGGAAAGCTCAGCACGACCCTCTTGAAGCAAGTGCAAGTCCTGAGAAATATATGGTCTATACGCGTAAAGATGAAGGCGGATGGGATGACGGTATCCTTATTCATGGTGAGCAATGTATGATACCCTCTGTTGACGATGGCGTAATTTACAGTTTCAAGGTTACTGCCTTAAATGAAGGTGGCGAAAGTTTTCCTTCGGAGATCGTCTCTGTCTGTAATTTACCCAATCGTGAAAAAGTATTGGTCGTTAATGGATTTGACAGAGTATCGGGACCTGCAAGAATTGAAACAGACAAGTATCTTGGATTTATGGATTCCTGGGAAAAAAGTGTGGCAGATGTTTACGATCTTGCCTATACAGGTTCTCAATATGATTTTGATGCCAACTCCAAATGGTTAGACGATGATTCCCCCGGTAACGGCGCATCGTATGCAGATATGGAATCTGAGGTCCTTATCGGTAATAGCAAGGATTATCCGGCATTGCATGGTAAGGCCATTATAGCGGCAGGTTATTCATTTGATTCAGCTTCAGATGAGGCTGTATCCGATGCTGTGATCGATCTTGAAAATTATAAATTCATGGATATTATCTATGGTGAACAAAAGGCCACACCTTGGCCAAAAGAATTTAAAAAACCACGTTTCAGAGTTTTTCCAAAAGAATTTATGACGGTGGTCAAAGACTTTACTTCAAAAGGAGGAAATGTCTTTGTAAGTGGAGCATATATTGGAACTGATCTTTTAGATGATACATCAAAGGTCAATTTCGCTTCAAAAGTATTAAAATATCGTTGGATGACAGATCGCGCAGTAAATGAGGGCAAGGTACATTCAACAAATAATGCTTTATTTGGCAAGAATGATAGCTATGAGTTTGTCACCGGTTTTGATCCCCAAATTTACGGAAGTGAAAATCCTGATGCTATTGTCCCGGCAAATAACAGTGGCGCTTTAACTGTGCTCAGGTATTCCCAGAATAATGTTTCTGCCGGCGTTGCTTATAGTGGAGAAGATTATAAAAGTTTTGTTCTTGGCTTTCCTTTTGAATGTATAAAGTCTGAAGAAGAAAGAAATGCATTGATGAAAGTAATACTTGAATTTTTTAAAAACAATGTAGATATTTACCAAGAATATTCTAAAGATGGCCGAAAACAATCATCAGTTCAAAAATAAAGTGACAATGTATATTTTGGATAGTATAAGCTATGAGAAGATCAAAGAAAAATAAGAGTCAAAATTTTTTACTCATTCTCTGTTTGAGTTTTTCTCTGCTTTTAGCTAAAGATCCCGGTTTAAAGGCCTTTTATAAGGGAGATTATAAAAAATCTTCTGACTACTATGAGGCGCGATTAAATAAAGATTCCGATAATGAAAAGATATTATATAATCGTGGCACCTCTGCCATGGCTGAAAAGGATTTTGAGATCGCTGAATCCTTATTAAAGCAAAGTCTGGCATCTAAGGACGATGAACAATTAGCGAAAGCCTATTATAATCTTGGTCAGATCTCTCTTGAGCAAGAAAAAACCGAAGAGGCATTAGATAATTTTAAAAAATCGATGATCTACGATCCTGAAAGTCCTGATCCAAAAATAATGTATGAACACATACAACAAATGATGCAAGAACAGCAACAACAACAGGAGCAAGACCAAGGCGAAGGGTCTGATAACGAGGATAAAGACTCTCAGGAAAACAAAGAACAAAATGAGCAGAAGCAGGAAAATAAGGATCAAGAGGGTCAAGAAAATCAGCAAGACCCAGAACAAGATCAGCAGCCAGAGCAAAATCAGCAGCAATCTCAATTAACTGAAGATGATCTGAAAGCAGAAGATGTGACTAAAGAACAGGCAAAAAATATCCTGAATTCCATGAAAGAAGATGAAAAAGAATCCATGAAAAAACTTATCTTAAGTAAAGCTAAGTCAAAAAGGGTTAAGAGAAGTAAAGAATGGTAAACTACATTAAAAATACTATGCTGATCTTATTGATCTTGAGCACAGGAGTTTTGTGGGGGCAAAAAATTACTTGTAGTTTTTCTAAAACAAATTTTACAATGCAAGAAGAAGTTCAGATCACTTTTTCTTTTGAGGATATTAAAAATGCACCTCGAAGCGTGGACCTAAAACTAGAAGATACATTTTCCATCGTTGGAGGTCCTTATTCCTCACAGAACTTTTCTTGGGTAAATGGTAAATCTACATCCAGTAATACACTTTCTTATGACCTCATTCCGCTTAAAAGCGGTCGAATTAAAATTCCTGAATATCAATTCAAGATCAAGAATAAAGTCTATCAAACAGATGCGTTTTTTGTCAATATTTCAAAAAACGGTGTTTCCGGGGATGCCGGAACAGGAAGCATGCCTGATATTTTTATTCAAACCGAACTAAAAAAGAACGAGTTTTATCAAGGGGAAACATTTACTATTGATTATCAATTATTTACAGCCGAAAATGTTGTAAACTACACAACAAATCCCGTTTCAAGACTTGAAGGTTTTATTATTGATCAATTTAAAAAGAATTCTTCGCCGGCAGCAAGCAAACGCATAATCAATGGCAAAGAATATCTTGTAGCAAATATTGCAAGTTTAACTCTAACGCCTACCCAGCCGGGAAGAAAAATCTTACCTGTAAAAGCCTTTAGGATAGCTATTAAATCGCGTGAGCAAAGCAGGTCTTTTTTCAATGATCCATTTTTCGGTTCCAGCACTAAAGATATAAATATTGTTTCTCCCCTAGATACAGTGAATATCTTACAATTACCCGATCATTCCGGTGCTGCTTTTAGTGGAGCAATTGGTGAATTTAAAATGAGTGTTAGCATCGATTCGACAATGATACAAGAAAATCAAGCGACTGCTCTCAGAGTAGAGTTATCCGGACATGGAAATATGGATCATTTCACTTTTCCCAGTCAGGCTTTTGCTGATGAATTCGAGGTGTTTGAACCTAAAGTTAAGGATGAGTACACACTTAAAAACAATGATTATGTCGGCAAACGTTATTGGGAATATGTATTAATTCCATCTACACCCGGCGTATATAGATTTGACGATATACTTTTTACTTATTTTTCCCCAAGAAAAAAACAGTATGTCACCTTAAGAGGAGAGCTTCCTGTTCTCAAGGTACTATCTCATAACGAGCTTGAAGGTGATTATAGATCGACGCTTACTCCCGAAGAAGTACGGTTACTCTCTAAAGATATTCGTTTCTTGCAAATGGAAGAACGGAGAAGCTACCTGCTAAATGAAGATCCATTGAAAAACAGCAGAATATGGACTTTCTACTATATTTCCCTTGGATTGATTTTATCGCTTGTATTTTGTGAGCTGTACAGAATCTATAGAAAAAAGAATATGGAGACAATTCGCTATAAAAATGCTTTTAAGAATATAATCGCAGAAATGCAAAAAATTAACGATAAAATGGAAAGCTCAGAAGTGCTTGGGATCATTGAAGCCTCGTTCTTGCAATATATAGAAGATAAAAACATCAGAAAATTTGCCTATCCTGAATTGACGGATATTATAAAAACGATAGAAACCTATAAATATGCACCAGGATCTATTTCTCATGCACAATTAAATGAACTGAAAGATCAATGTTTAAGCATGGTAGAAAAAATGGAGCTTGTATGAGTAAGAAATTTTTGGTCATACTCTTTGTTATGCTAAGCATATCAACGCTTTTTGCCAATGATCTTGAAAGAGAAATGATCTTTAAATCAGGGATATCTGCCTTTGTTGCCGAGGACTATGATAAATCCATCGATATTTTTCAAGAATTGATATCTCAGGGAAAAGTTTCCTGGGAATTATATTATAATCTTGCGAATGCTTATTATCGTCAGGGTGAGCTGGGCAATGCGATTAGATACTGGGAAAAAGCAAAGATCTTGGCACCCGGGCAAGAAGATATTATCTATAATCTGGAAATTGCCGAAAAACGCTTGATCGATAAAGTTATTCTTCCCGATGTTTTTCCTTTATTTAAATGGTATAGATCATTGCGTTCGCGGGTTAATATTGCTGATCTCGTTTTTTATATTGGCCTCATCCTTTTTGTAAGTCTATTGCTTTTGGCATTTATAAGATACCGTTTGAAAGCCGGCTCAAAAAAGAAATCTCGCTTAGCATGGACAATTAGATCTATTGCTTTGCTTTTAATACTATCGTTTTCTGCTCTTGCTTTAGATGCTTATACAACGCGTAAAGACCAAAATTACGCCATCATATTAGAAAATACGGTCAATATTTATTCTGAACCAGACGAAGATTCTAAAATCTTGTTTGTTCTGCATGAAGGTAGTAAAGTAAAGCTAAATAAGAATATTGAAAATACCTGGATGTATATTTCTTATTTTGATGATAAGCTAGGCTGGATCAAAAGCGAAACCCTAGGAGAGATTTAATAATGATCAAACTCAGGACATTTGTTTTTGCATTCGTGATTACTGTTTCGTGTTTTTCTCAAGTAATCCAGCAAGAATTTTTAGATCCTTCAAAAATCAGGAAAAACTACAAACATAAAGAATTTAAGCAAATTCTTTATGCCGATGATGAGGTCTTTAAATCTGACCCAACAGCTTTAAATAAAGAATTTATAGAAATGTCGGGCTACAGAGTGCAGCTTGTTTCTACGCAAAATTTAGCTGAAGCGATATCTGTGAAAAACGAAGCTGATTCTTTGTTTTCTCTGCCAGTTTATGTTGATTTTGAGCCACCAAACTATAAAGTCCGTATTGGAAATTATCTATTAAATGAAGAGGCTTCCGATATGCAAAACACTGTCTTATCACGAGGCTTTAAATCTGCCTGGGTGGTACCTTCCAAAATAATAATCGCAAGGTCCAAATGAGAAAATTTTATGTGATCGTACTACTTGTCCTGATCACACAATCAGGACTTTTTGCTATGGATAAAAAATTCCAGAAAGCCTATGATCTTTTTTATAATTATCAATTCGAAGAAGCAGAGGATTATTTCATAAAACAGGTGGAAAGCACTGACGATCCTTTCCCTTTTTATGCCTTCTATTCTTACTCTTTAGTCCGTTCACAGCTGGCTAATGCCGAATACGAGACTGCAATAGCCAATGCAGATAAAGTTATAGCAGAATATCGCCCTATTTTTGAATCTTATTTAAAAGAACACCCCCAGGATGCTGATGCCAGATTTTTTTATACAGTCCTCCTGGCAGGAAAAATGAGAATTTACCTCAAGGAAATATTATATAAAGAGATCATTAAAGAAGCTCCTAAAATACTCTCTAATAAAGTTCGTATCGATCGCCATAGTGATGGGAAGTTTTATGAAATGAGTTTTGGGACAGGTTCCTTTGATTATTATCTTGCAGTGATTGGAGAAAACTTTGGATTCGGTGGCATGTTCAACAATACCAAATCCAACGGCATTTCAGACCTCCTTGAAGCCTACGAAAATGCTACATACACAAAATGGGAAGCAGCCATTGTTTTAATGTATGTTTATCTCTACGATATAAGGAATTATAGCGAGTGCGAAGAATATTTCAATGATTTTTTAAGAAAATATCCCAAAAATCTCGAGGTTTTAGCGATTGCCGCCGAATGCTCCTTTTATCAATCCAAATGGCGGAAGGGTGATATCTATTTAAAACAAATCACTAAACTTTTAAACCAAGATCTCTTGCGTAATGATAGGGGATGGCGAGCTCGTCTAAAATATCTCGAAGGTGTAAAAAGTATGCTGAAAGATGAAAATATTAAAGCATTGACTTATTTAAATGAAGCTTATGAATTGGATGCCTTCGAATATTCCTGGCATAGAACGATGATCTTAAAATATATTGGCGATGTTTATTTAAATATGGGTGATGTTAACACTGCAAAACGCTATTACGAAAGAGTCGTCAATTCTAAAGACATCTGTCCGCATATTGACGAAACAAAGGCTTTACTAAGGTCTTTTGATTAAGCTAGTAATAAATAATATAAACTCATTATGATCCGGTAGATACAATATTTGTAATTGATCCTATTTAATTTAGCTCAATATACTATGGCAAAATATCTGACAAATTGACAAAAATACCTTGAATATTAAAAATTAACTATCTAAGTTTAAACATGAGACAAATAGAACAGAAATATGGTATTGTTGGCGGCTCTAAAGTAATTAAAGAGCTTCTAATCATGATAGAACAAGTGGCAAGCTCGGACATATCGATATTGATCTATGGTGAAAGCGGCGTCGGTAAAGAACTTGTAGCGCAGGCCTTACACGATCTTTCGTTTAGAAAACATGAAAAATATGTCATTGTCAACTGTGGTGCAATTCCTTCAGGTACGATTGAATCTGAGCTTTTTGGTCATAAAAAAGGCTCTTTTACAGGAGCTGTGGATGATCGTAAAGGTTTTTTTGAAACTGCCGACAAGGGAACCATCCTATTAGATGAAATTGGAGACTTACCCCTTGAGACTCAGGTAAAATTATTAAGAACACTTGAGCAAGGCGAGATTACCAGAGTTGGGGAGAGTATTCCGCGTAAAGTGAATGTCAGAGTTCTTGCTGCGACCAACAGAGATCTTTCTAAAGAAGTTTCTAATGGAAAATTCCGCCAGGACCTTTTTTTTAGATTGAAGACAATTATTTTAAATATTCCAGCACTCAGGGAAAGAAAAGAAGATATTCCCATGCTGGCTGAATTTTTTATGATGCGTTATGCCGATGATAAAAATCTTGCATATAAACCCATAACACCCGCTGCCATGAATCTGATCGAAAATGCCAAGTGGGAAGGAAATATCCGCGAGCTTAAGAATTTTATCCAGTCGGTTTTTGTTTTAGAACAGGACAAAAAGATCCAAGCCTCAACTGTTTCCTTGCATCTTGGTGAAGATCAAAATCCGATATCCTACGATACTCGCTATCCTGTTCATGTTAATAAAGATGCTGCTGTGGTAGAGCGTGAATTGATACTCAGACAGTTGTTTATGATCCGTCAGGATATTGAAGATATAAAGAATAAATTATCAGAGATGGATCCCAATGGTAAAGTCGTTGCCGATAGATTTCGCGATATAAGTAAAATGCTCATAGAAAACCAACAGGATGAAATTCAAGCAGAAGTCAATCAAAAAGAACGTACCATGCAGGAGATAGAGCGGGATACAATTGAGCAAACTTTAGATAAATTTTATGGCTCTAAAAGAAAAACCGCACAAGCTTTAGGTATGAGCGAAAGAACTTTGTATCGTAAGATCAATGAATATGGATTGAAAAGTTAATAGCGAGATCTTATACAGATCTCTGTTTTGAAATAAAGGGAACTGATAATAAGAACAATCGTTTAGAAAAAGAAATACAAGCAGTAAGACTTAAAATCAAGCTGCTGATACTTTATAAGGATAATAGATGATCATTGTGTACACAGGAGACGGAAAAGGTAAGACATCTGCAGCACTTGGTACAGTTCTTAGAGCTAGTGGATACCATCTTAAAACATGCATAATTCAATTTATAAAAGATGGGACTCAATATGGAGAGCATCACGCAATGGAACAGTGTTTAGGAGATTTTGTTGATGTTTATCAGGCGGGTATTGGTTTTTATAAATTGCCCGGGGATGAAAACTCGGAAACTGATCATAAAGAAGCGGCCAAGGAAGCTTTAAAATTCGCTAAGAAAAAAATGAAAGATAAAAGTTATGATATTCTCCTGCTTGATGAGATCATAACTGCTCAGAATGTGGGTTTAGTCTCTGAAGCGGACCTTCTTGAAATGATGAAAAAACTACCGAAAAAATTACATTTGATTCTTACCGGCAGAGGTGCCAGCAAGGCTGTTATAGAAGCTGCTGATCTGGTTAGCGAAATAAAAGAGATCAAACATCCTTATCAAGAAAACAAACCGGCCGTAGAAGGGATAGATTACTAATGGAAAAGTTTGAAAAAGGTGTTTCCCTATTTAATTACAGCAGCTCTGATCAAAAGATCTTAGATGAGATCGCTGCACTTAAAAATGAGCTGAAAGATGATCTTCTTATTTTGGGTCACCATTATCAGCGCGATGATGTTATTCGCTTTGCTGATCTGCGTGGTGACTCGCTTGCACTTAGCCAAAAAGCTTCAGAAACAAATAAAAAGCATATTGTTTTTTGCGGTGTAAATTTTATGGCTGAGTGTGCGGACTTATTGACTTCTGATGAACAAAAAGTATATCTTCCCGATCTCCGTGCAGGATGTTCTATGGCTGATATGGCTACAATCGACCATGTAGAAAAAATGTGGAAACACTTAAGAACTTCCACTGAAGATAAGATCATTCCAATTACTTACATCAATTCATCTGCAGAGATCAAATATTTTGTTGGCAAGAATGATGGAATTATCTGCACATCTTCCAATGCTTCAAAAATCTTTGATTGGGCAATGGAAAGAGGAAAGAAGATTCTTTTCTTACCTGATCAATATCTTGGAATGAACACAGCTTTAGCAAAAGCTATTCCTAAGGAGAAGATCTACCTCTTAGATAAATTTCCCGACAAAGAAAGCATCCAAAACACAGAGGTTTTCCTCTGGAATGGCTACTGTAGCGTCCACAAACGTTTCACATTGGGCGATGTGCTTGAATGCAGGCGAAATTACCCGAATATCAAGATAATCGTTCATGGGGAATGTAGGCCCGAAGTTGCACAAGCAGCGGATTCCTATGGTTCTACTGCTGCTATCATTAAAACTATATCCGAGGCTCAAAGTGGAACTCAGTGGGCAGTTGGCACAGAGCAACATCTTGTTCAAAGAATTATAAATGATTTTCCCGATAAAACTATTATTCCTTTATCAGGAAAAGGATTTCAATGTGTTACCATGAGTATGATCACGCCGGAAAAATTATTAGAAACCTTGAAGGAGATCAAGCATGAAAAGGATGATCATCTTATCGAAGTTGATAGTAAAATCAAAGATTTTTCTAAAACTGCACTTATACGTATGTTGAGCCTATGATAAAAAAAGCGATCCTTTATTTTACAATACTTACACTTATTCTGAGCGGATGCGCCACAAAATCCTATGTTCTTAGCGAAAATGAACGCTTAACTCAAGAGATTGTCGCATCCGATTCCACACTTTTGGTAAAAATATTGAATAATAGTGATCGTCATCACTTTCTCAGGGATTCACTTTATAATGATCTTAATGCACAAACTGAGGGTATTATCATAGATTTAATGGGGGAACTGTATTTAAAGTCATTTCTGATAGATTCGCTTGAGACTGAATTGTCAATTCAAAGTGATTACCTTCAAAATCTCACCTCCGAACTAGATACTCTGCAAGCATTAGAAACTAAATTTAAAGATGCTGATTATTCAATGCATGATCTGTCACGAATTTCGGGAGATTTAGATTCTTTAAACCTGAATCAGAAAAAATTATCCCGTGATTTGAATTATATGATCAGGGATCTGGGGCTCATAGAACGAAATTTGATGGATATTATGAATTATTCCATGAGTTCACTGAAAAATACGCTTCAGGCCTCAACCATGATGTTTAATCGTGCTTTATATAAGCATAATGCTACTGCTAACAAAATGATCATGATCTATCTTATGACCAATTCACCATCGGAACCGAATTCCTTATTGGCTTTTATTGATTCAGTCTATTCTTTGGGTCCGGCTCTCGATACAATGGAGGTGTACTTTGGATTACCTGATACCACTTCCGGTAAATAAATAAATGAAGAAAAAAAGGCCACATAAAGAAGTGGCCCTTTTATTATTTTAGAATGAAATATATTTATTTCACACTCATCTCTTTTAATATCCAATCGCCGCCTGCATATTCTTTGGTAATAAACAGAATGTAACGGATATCCACGGCAATAGTGCGCTGAGTTTCAGCCTGGAACATCCAGTCGCTGGTCATGGCTTCGTAATTACCATCAAATGCCAAGCCAACAAGCTCACCTTTTGCGTTCATTATAGATGAACCGCTGTTTCCATTTGTAATATCGCAGTCAAGAAGAAAGCACACAGGTACATCATTTAATTCGGGATCCAGCCATTTTTCTTTATCGCTTAAGTTGGCTAATTTCTTGGGCATATTAAAAGGTTCTTTGCCCGTGTTTTTATCGATAAGACCCGAAAGAGTGCTAAAGGCTTGATAATAGATCGCATCTTTAGGTGAATAACCTTCAATTTTCCCATAAGTAAAACGCATAGTGCCTGTTGCATCTGGATATTGAGGAGTGTTCTTGTAAATTGCAAGAAGCTCCATATATTGCTCGCGGACTTCGTTCATACGGGCAGTCCAATGTCTATGACGTTGTTTCTGTTCCAGCTTAGGCGCATAGAGGGAAATTGCAAGCTGCATAATAGGATCATTTAAGCCCTCCATTCTATCTACAGATAAGGAAAATAATCTTTGGACGTAATTAGGATCACTTAATTTTGTGCTGCGATAAGCATTCTCCACCCAGGATGAGGGATTATCGGGTAGATCAATATAATAGTTTTTCTTTAACTCAGAGGCTTTATTGATAGCATGTTTTAAGCATGCTTTGTCAAAGCCTTCATGATATGAATAGAACTTGTCAGGTAGTTGTTTAAGATATTCTTTGACCCGCTTTTCAGAAAAATCCGGGTCGCGATCTGCAGCGGGTTTTTGCCTTTCCATGGCAGTTTCGTAGGCGTATTGAGCGATATAATAGAGTTGTCCGCTATCATAGCCAAAAGCATTCAGCATTTTATCATCATCATGATAGCTTTCTTTTTCCTTGAGTAATTCGCTGATCTCCGGCAGAACATGAATAAAGCGTTTTTTTAGGTCCCTATCCTGATCGATGAAACTCCTGATCTTTTTTTCTTCTTTTTCTTGATTGGCAATAAAATCACTGGTAGCAAAACCATCGAGATTACCTTGGTATTTTTTCATATAATTATTAATGGCGGCTTCTTTAGAGGCAAGAAGTAATTTTGCTTTTGGATCTTTTTTGTAAATATTATCAATAATTTCCAGATAGTCTTTGTAATCCTCTATCCTCGGCAGATATACATGATCTATAGTGTGTTTTATATCAGCGACTGTGCGATAGCGGGTCGTTACTCCGGGAAAACCAATAATAAAAGCTGGATCACTTGCTTTAAGATCATCTTCTGCGATCTTTAAATAAGAGCTTACAAGTAAAGGCACATTGTCCGGAGAATATTCTGCAGGTTTACCTTCGGGGCTTTGATATACCCTGTAAAAGGTAAAATCTCCCGTATGTCTCGGCCACATCCAATTATCAATATCACCACCATATTTTCCAATTGATTCAGGCGGAGCATAAACAATGCGTACATCCTGATATTTGCTGTAGGTATATTTAATATAATCTCGACCTTCAAAGACTTTTACCACTTTACAGTAGATCCCCGGATCATTTTCTTCGGTTTTTTCAATCATATCACGGATCTTTTTTTCAATCATGAATTCACGCTGGGTGGGATCTGAAGCTCTACGAGAAGCCTTATATATTTCTTTTGTCACGTTTTCGCTGCTTTGCAACAGATAAGCATTTTGACCCGGAAGGGGGAGTTCTTCACCGTGCGCTTTAGCGAGAAAGCCTTCTTTAATATAATCTTTCCCATCTCTTGCAGAAGCTTTTTGCAAAAAACCATAAGCACAGTGATGATTGGTCAGTATAAGTCCTTCAGGTGAAACAAAAGCTCCTGAACAGCCACCAAGTGATACAATGGCTTTGTGAAGTGACATATTCTCTTCATCATATATTTCCTCGGCTGAAATTTCAAAGCCTTTTGATTTCAGATCAAGGTCTTTGATCTGGCTCATTAACCACATGCCTTCATCAGCTAAAATGAAAGAAAACATGAGTGAAATAATAATTAGAATTCGTTTTGACATATAATTAGCTCCCTATTTCTAACGATAACTAATGTAATTATTAGAAAGAAGAATAAAAAAGAATATTTTTTTAAAGACGGGGGCGATCGGATGCTTTGCAGACAGGATAAGCCTTCTACGCCTCGATAATTTGGGGCAGGAACTAGCACCGACAAGAAGCTACTAAATAGAGCAAAAATTGTCACTCATAAGAAAAGAAGTCTGTAGGGTTATAATGCAAAAGACATCCCTTGGGGATGGGACAAAAGGACTTTTTCTTGCGAATTATAAAATATGCGAGAGGCTCCCGAATAGTACTTTAGCTCAACCTTAACTTTAACCTAAACCTTCGGTTTTAGCTCTTAATATAAAGTGATTTATTGCTTATAGTTTTTATGGAATTCAAGTGTTTCTTCAGCTTGTATGATAAGTTTATGGTCAAGATGGAAGTATGTATTCAGATATTCATAGGATTTTTCAGCCGATCTATATTTTTCTAGATTTTCATTGCTTCTGATCTGGACATAATGACCGTTAATATAGATGAATTTATTGTCTATATGTCGGGATGCCACAATTTCATTGATATAGTCAAAAGATTTTATCCAATAAGCCCAAAATTCCTCTTTACTGACTTCATTAATGGAAAAGTTGTAGCGTTCTTTTTTAATTCCGGAGCTGATAGTGCTTAAACTGTATTTTTCTTCGCTTATTTTCTTTAGCTCAAAACTTATTGCAGATCCGGCTTTATTTATATTATTAATTTCCTTCAATTCAATGGGTTCGTTTATTAAATATCCCGGGTCAACAAGGTAATTCTTGTTATTGTAGTCTATGATAACAAAGAAATGTGGAAAGGTTCTGCGATGAATATCCGCTTTAACCGGAAAAGCATGTATGCCCTCGATCTTTAAGGATCTTACGACAAGATTCACCAGCGAAAAACAAGTCCCGCCACGCCGATTTTCCTGATATTCTCTAAGGACTGTTTGAGAACTTCTTGGACGATTTTCAGGTTTTTCAAATAATCGTAATATTTTGGATACGTTTTCGTAGGGTATTTTTTTCAGTAGAGAAAACAATTGTAATTCGGCAAGCTCTTTCATGCGGTAATTTTAGTTAAAAAGATATTCAATGACAAGCTGAATTACTCTGATTTTGCAATTCTTCTCTCTTTATTTTCCCAAGAATTGCTTTGCCTGCGCCAAGTATGGGATCTTGAGTTCAAATTACCGGATGGCTAAATTATTCAATAAACTCTTTGTCTTAAAATCTTGTTTTGCTTAGATTTCATGCAATATGAATAAAGAAAAAATACTTAAGATCATCCAAAAATACGAAGGCAAAAAAGGTTCCGCCATTCCCATCTTGCAAGAAGTTCAGGAAAGTGAGGGCTATATCTCAAAGGATGCCATTCGCTATATTTCTGACCATAGAGCTATTCCCTCAGCAGAACTTTATGGCATTGTGACCTTCTATTCTATGTTTCGGCTAAAACCAGAAGGACGCCACACTATTCGTGTTTGCAAGGGGACTGCCTGCCATGTTTCCGGAGCGGACAATATTTCATCTATGTTACAGACATTATTGGACTTGCCCACAGGTGAAAACACCACAGATGATGGTCGCTTTACTTTACTGGAGGTCGCTTGCCTGGGCTGTTGTTCATTAGCTCCTGCAATTATGATAGATGACGATACTTATGGAAAAGTTGAGTCCGATAAACTTGAAAAGATCTTGGCTAAATACGAATAAAAATTATGACAATAAAAGAAATAAAAGTTGGAATGGCTAGCTGTGGACTGGCCGCCGGTGCAGAGTCAATTTATACTGCTCTGCAAGACGCTTTACCTAAAGAGATAAAGCTGTCTAAAACTGCATGTATTGGTTTTTGTTACGCAGAGCCCATGGTAGAAGTTATTGACGAAGAGGGTAAAAGTCATCATTATGGATATTTGCAGCTCCGCGATGTGTCTGCCTTTGCTAAAAACGAGCCGCCAGAAAAGAAATTATTGCTGTCTCAGGTGCATGACGCTCCCGGGAATAAAAAATTGGCTCGTCAGGTTAAGATCGCGACGCGCAATTCAGGCTTAATAGATCCTGATAAAATTGATGAATATGTTGCTCGTGATGGTTACGAGGCCTTAAAAAAAGTCTGTACTCAAATGGAAGCTCAGGCAGTGATCGATGAGATCAAGAAATCCGGACTTCGCGGACGTGGTGGTGCAGGTTTTTCCACTGGACTAAAATGGCAATTTGCCAAAGATGCCCCCGGTGATAAAAAATATATTATTTGTAATGCCGATGAAGGTGATCCCGGAGCTTTTATGGACAGGAATCTCCTTGAATCCGATCCTCATTCCATTCTTGAGGGGATGGCTATTTGTGCTTTTGCTATCGGAGCAGACGAAGCTTATATCTATTGTCGTGCTGAATATCCGCTTGCAGTTCGTCGCTTGAATAAAGCGATCAGTGATGCCATGGAAAAGGGTTATTTAGGTGAGAATATTTTTGGTTCAGATTTTTCTCTACACATTAGAGTAAAATTAGGTGCCGGCGCCTTTGTTTGTGGCGAAGAAACAGCACTTATTGCCTCTATTGAGGGTTTACGTGGAATGCCCAGACTTCGTCCGCCCTTTCCAGCGCAATCCGGACTTTGGGGTAAGCCCACTAATAATAATAATGTGGAGACTTATGCAAATATTGCCTGGATCATTAATCATGGTGCAGAAGCCTACGCAAGCTATGGAATAGGGAAGAGTCGCGGTACAAAGGTCTTTGCTTTAGCCGGAAAGATCAAAGAATCCGGTCTTATAGAGGTTCCTATGGGGACAACTTTACGCGAGATTATTTTTGATATTGCCGGTGGAATTAAAGATGACAGACCGTTTAAAGCTGTTCAGCTGGGCGGTCCATCGGGCGGTTGCGTTCCCGAAGAGTTACTTGATACACCGGTTGATTACGAATCTATTACAAAGATCGGTGCGATCATGGGCTCCGGCGGTATGGTGGTCATGGATGATACAACTTGCATGGTCAATATCGCTTCGTTTTTCTTGAATTTCACTCAAAA
>Ga0172377_10001843_pt1 | contig 21620 bp, 12 predicted proteins | sample Pumphouse3metaG_FD_119749 | JGI IMG/M metagenome (GOLD analysis project Ga0172377, IMG submission 119749) | Leachate microbial communities from a municipal landfill in Southern Ontario, Canada - Pumphouse #3 metaG | ecosystem: Engineered > Solid waste > Landfill > Unclassified | place: Canada...
AGTTCCTTTTTTGTTTCTTCATCTATATACGGGTTGTCAACCCATTTCCTGTATTCGGATAAATACTCCACCTTCTCACCTCTATACATAATATGCTTAAGACTTTACATCCCTTAATGTGTCATCCTGAGCGGGAGCGAAGGACCTTGCGGTCCTGTTATTCATTAATCCCGGTATCTCCCAGGATTACCTGTACCCTGTGAAGGCTGCCGTCCTCCGAAAGGGGTATATAACCGTCCTGCATAACCTTTTCGTCCAGCGTAACCTCCCGAACACCCAGGCTTACCTTGTCGGGGTTTTTAACTTCTATATGGTATCTGGTGCCCTTGTACCTGTACTCCATTGAATACCCGGCCCATTCCCTGGGAATACAGGGCTGTATCCTTAGGCGGCCGCCCTCCTTATTAAAACCGAGTAAAGACTCCAGCCCCACCCTGTACAGCCAGCCGGCCGCTCCGGTATACCAGGTCCAGCCTCCCCTTCCCGAATGGGGTGCTACCGCGTACACGTCCGCCGCCGCCACATAGGGCTCCACCTTGTAAGTAGCGCATTCAATGGGTGTCCTGGCATGGTTAACCGGGTTAATCATGTTAAATAACTCCCATGCCTTGTCTCCATTACCCAGCATCGCAAATGCCTTCATCACCCAGGAGGCCGCGTGGGTGTATTGACCGCCGTTCTCCCTGACCCCCGGCACATAACCCTTAATATATCCTGGCTCCAGCTCACTTTCGTCGAAGGGCGGTGTGAACAGCAGTATAATGCCTTCGCCCCTTCTTACGAGGTAGTGCTCCACCGCGTTCATTGCTTCAACAACCCTGTTGGGGTCACCCTGGCCACTTATAACCGCCCAGGACTGGGCAATAGAATCTATTGTACACTCAGTATTCTCGGAGGAGCCAAGGGGAGTGCCGTCATCGAAATAGGCTCTCCTGTACCATGACCCGTCCCATCCGTTCTGTTCAATAGCCCGGGTTATATCCTCAACGGCTTTGCTAAACCTTTCCTTCCGCTCGGTATCCTTCATACTGTCACAGGCGGGCAGGAATTTTTTGAGGGTATCACACAGGAACCATCCCAGCCATATGCTTTCGCCCTTCCCTTTGTTGCCCACCGTGCTCATCCCGTCGTTCCAGTCCCCGGAACCCATAAGGGGTATCCCGTGCTCACCACACCTTAGGCCCCTTTCGATGGCCCGCACGCAGTGCTCGTAAACGCTGGACCTCTCCTCGGAAATCCGGGGTGTGCCGTACCTTTCGTCCTCGTTTTCGTCCAAAGGCAGGTCCTCCAGGTAATGCGCCTCCTCATTAAGGATGCTGTAATCCCCGGTCCTTTTAATATACTCTGCTACTGTATAGGGCAACCACAGCAGGTCATCGGTGAACCGGGTGCGAATACCCTTCTCCTGTATACCAGGGTGCCACCAGTGCTGCACATCTCCCTCAACAAACTGGTGTGCACAGTGAACAAGAACCTGCCTGCGGGTAAGCTGCGGCAGCGCATAAACCACGTTTACCGCATCCTGCAGCTGGTCTCTGAAACCGTAGGCACCACCCGACTGGTAAAAAGCGGTCCTTGCCCACAGCCGGCAGGCTATGGTCTGGTACATAAGCCAGTAGTTTAGCATCAAATCCATGGATGCGTCGGGGGTATAAACTCTTATTACCCCCAGGGTGTCCTCCCAGTATTCCTTAACCTCTTCCAGGGCCCTGCGGCAGCTATCGGGGTCATTGTATTTTTCAACTATCCCTCTTAGGTGCCCCTCCTCCGGCACCTGGCCTAGCAAAAACACCAGCTCTTTTTCTTCGCCGGCCTTCAGTTCCGCAAAGGTCTGAACCGCCACGCAGGGGTCATAACCCACGCCGGTCCTGTTGGACAGGCACTCCCTTGACAGGGCTTTAGGGTTTGCAAGGCTTTCGCCGGTGCCCAAAAACTCGGCCCTGTCCCCGGTGCAGCTGCCTATCTCGTCGGAGGTTGCCACAAAGGCAATCCGGCCTGGAAAATCGTAGTTAAAGGGGTTTCTTATGAAAAATGTCTGGCTGTCGCTGTCGTATTCGGTTTCTATATACTGCTGTGTCAGCTGGTCGCTTATACCCAGCACCGGTCTTATATAATAGGTAATGCTTAAGTGTCTTTTCTTGTTACTGTCGTTTTTAAGCTTTACCACCGATATCTTAACCGGGTCACTTTTAGGTACGAACATGGTAAGGTTTTGGTCAATGCCGTGGCTTAGGTGGTGGAAGGAGGAATAACCCAGTCCGTGCCTTATGGTATAATCCGCATCATCCCTTATGGGCAGCGGGGTTATTGTCCATAGGTCCCCGTTCTCCTCGTCCCTTAAGTATATAATCTCCCCCGGCGGGTCGGTAACCGGGTCGTTGGACCACGGTGTCAGCTTGTTCTCACGGCTGTTCTCCGCCCATACCGAGCCGGAACCGCTTTCCGAAACCAAAAACCCGAACCCCTCGTTAGATATTACGTTTGTCCACGGTGCCGGGGTATGGCTGTTTTCCTTAAGTCTTACGATATATTCTCTTCCATCGCTGGTAAATCCTCCATATCCGTTAAAAAATGTGACCTCCAACGGGTAGTCCCTGCCCTCGTATACCATGTCGTAACGGTTAAAACTCTTTACCCTGGGAAGGTCCTCTTCCTCCTCAAGCCCTTTTAGCTGCACGTCAATGGGCCCCTCACCGCCCTTTAAGATTATCCTTGCGGCGGCGTGAATAAGGACAATATCCTCCTCGGGCATTATACCGGAGTTTAAGATATGCACCCCGCCCGGCTTATCTATAACGTCCCTGCCGTTGCTGGAAAGGACTATCTCATTGACCAGTTCCTGCAGCGGCTGCAGGTAACTGCTCCCGTCCCGGTTAAGTATTACAAGGTCTGCCGGCAGACCTTTAAACCTCCAGTATTCATGGGCCTTGAGGCATTCTTTAACCAACTCCGCGTGTTCGGTCCGATCAATGCTTACAAGCACAATGGGTATGTCACCGGATACCCCGTAGGACCACAGCCCCGACTGGCCCTTTGCGTTCTTTCTTATTATATCCTGATACTTCCTCCTGGCAGGGCTTGCAAACACTATCTGTGAAATCATATTCTGATAGGTCTTTATCTCGCCCGCCCGCAGGTTCAGGTAGGTTGTCTCGACCTGGCTCCTTGTAAGAGCCAAGTCGAAGGCCCGGTCTATGGATGCCGGGTTATGATACTTTGCAGCCAGGGAAATGGCCTCCTCCCTGCTGCCCGTAAGACTGGTAACAAAGCTAATTTTTACCACCTTGCCCGGCTCAACCTTAACCTTTCTTCGAAGGCACATAACCGGGTCAAGGACTATACCCACGGTGTTGGTAAGGGGCTGGGTAAGCCCCGCGGGGTTTGTAATATCCCTGCCCCGGCCTATGAAATTGCCCCTTATGGTCTCATACTGCAGGCTACCCGCCGTCTCACCCTCCACCGCCATGGTATGGACCGCCCACAGGGTCTCCTGCTTTGGCACCCTAGGACGCCGGGAAGCAAGTAAGCTATCGTACTGCGAAATGTACTCGGTCCTTACGAACAGGTTACTGAAAGCAGGATGGGCAATATCAGCGGCCTGGGCGGCCAGCACCGGCTCCATATAGCTGGTAAGCTCCACCACTGCGGGACCGTTGCCATGATTTGTAAGGGATATCCTCCTTATCTCGGCATTGTCCTCGGTGGTTACCACAATCTCGCTGTGGGTATCTATATTATCATCGGTCCTATAGTATTCGGCCCTGTCCTGGGAAAAAATGGCCATATATCCGTCCGGGTGACCTCCCAGCGGCTGATGCGTACTGCTCCATACCTTCTTTGTGTTAAGGTTCCGCAAAAATACAAAGGTCCCGTGTTTTACCTCCAGCGGGTCCTCCCTCCAACGGGTAACCTGTAGGCTGTCCTTCCTGCTGTACCCGCCGCCGCCGTTCGTGAGCATAAGGGAATAGCTCCCGTTAGATAGCATATGACACTGCGGAACCGGTGTATCCGGCACACCGAATATCCTTATTACCTTTACCTCTTCCCTGTCAATCACTTCTAGGGGCTGTATCTCCTCCTTGTATTCCTTTGTTATTATAACCTTAAGTGGCATCTTTTCCTGCAGCAAAATTTCTGCAGCCCTTATCACCGGGTCGCCGTGGAACCTTTTCTGTATGATACCGCAGTTTAAGTAGTTGTTCAGTGAAATAAAACCCATACCCTGGTGATGGGCCATATAACTTTTTACTAGAACGCTTCTTTTGCCCCGGGGCAGCCGGTCGGGGGTATAATCCACCGCTTCGTAAAACCCGTACTCCCCTTCCAGGCCTTCTTTCTTAAGCCTTTTTATGTTATCCACCGCCAGCCGTGGATTAACCGGCAGTGCCAGCAGCGTTGAATAAGGGGATACCACCATATCCTCCGCCAGACCCCTTTTTAGCCCGAAGTCCGGGACACCGAAGGCCTTGTATTGGTAATTGAAAAGCATATCAAAGGCATAATAACCGGACTCCGAAATGCCCCAGGGTGCATTCCTTTTATCGCCGTAGCTTTTCTGGGCCTTAACTATGGTACCGTAGGTCTCGTCCAGCAGCGTGTTTTTATAGTTTTTGAGCACGAGCAGCGGCATCAGGTATTCAAACATGGTCCCCGCCCAGGATACCAGACCCCGGTACCCGTCCACTACCGAAAGGGCACGGCCCAGCTTGAACCAGTGTTTTTTCGGCACCTCCCGCCTTGCTATGGCTATATAGCTTGTAATCCTGGCCTCCGAGGCCAAAAGGTCGTAATAGGAGTTAATAAGATTTTCCTCCCCGACGTTGTACCCGATTGAAAAAAGATGCCTGGTGGTGTCATAGAGCGGCGCAAACTCCGTTGCGTCTACAAGAATGCCTATCCTGTCCATCAGAACATCCATACGACCTAAAAGTGCCTTGGTAGCCGCCCGGCACCGTAACACTTCAACCCTAAGTCGGGATATGTAGGACGCGGCGTCCTTCTGCTGCTCCGGTTCTCTTTGCAGGCCGTCCATCTCCTTGATTAGGCGGTCGTACACCTCCAAAAGGTCGGTAAGGGATGCCCTTTCCTCGACCTCTTCTATAAGAGCAAGCACTTTTTTATAATCATCCCGGCCGCCAATAAGGCGGTAAACTTTATCCAGAAGGTCTCTGTCGGGAAAAAGGTCCCTTGTTTCCTTTATAAAAGAAGCAACGGTTTTATTAAGCCTTATTTCCCAGCTATCGGCGTCAAACACAGCCTCCTCCAGTTTTGCAAGGAGAATGCACCATTCTGACAGCGTAATGGAACCCTCACCCAGGGCACGGTCCAGCATATCAATTGCCGCTTCAGCACCCTCCTCCACAAGCAGTGCGGTATCAAGCAGCCCCCTCACGCGGCCAATATGAATAACCGGGTTTTTTGCATACTCTTTAAGCCCCTGCCTCAGGCATATAAGGTACCCCACCAGGTTACCACTGTCCACGGTGGATACAAAATAGGGTCTTAGTACCTCCAGCGTTTTGGTATCGTACCAGTTGTACAGGTGTCCCCTCCAGGTCTCCATCCCCTCAATGGTGTCTATGGAGTGCTCTATCCTGTCCACCATATCCGAGGTGGAAATATACCCAAAGTCCCTGGCCGACAGGGTCGATATTAGCATAAATCCGATATTGGTGGGGGACGTCCTATGGGCTACGCCGTTGGGCGGTTCTACCTGCACATTGTCCGGTGCGAGGTAATTGTTTTCCGCGTTGACAAAGTCCTCGTAATACGCCCAGGTCTTCCTTGAGAGCTTACGCAGTTCCTCGGTTTCCTCCGAGCTTAGGTCCAGCTCTTCCATACCCTCCACAACACTTATCCTGTAGGCTATCCTGGGAGACATTACCCATAATATTCCAATAACCAATACATAGGGCAGGCCTTGCGGCTTAAAGGACAGCGCAAGGACAAGTACTGCGGCGGAAAGGAGTGCCGGTAACCCCATTTTCTTCGCGTAGCCCAACCGATCGTTTTTAAAGGACCTTTCAACCTCCGAGGCGGTAACCCATTCAAGCATATTCCTGCCGGATACAAACACCCTATGCAGCGACCTTATTATACCGTCCGCCGTTATATATACGTGATAGGGCAAAAAAACAAACAGAAGAAAGGCCTGGTAAGCCGTAGCCTTCAAGCCGGATATTACGTTACCGTTAAGCTTTTCTCCAAACCCTGAATGGGACCCAAGCATAATATGGTCCACCACTCCAAGCAGGAACCTAAAACCAACGGTGATCGCCGAAAAAAGCACCCATACACCGGCATTTCCCGGGAAGATTAAAATCCCCAGCACTACAAGCAGAAACTGAAATACCGGCACAAGGCTCCTCCGGAGGTTGTCAAGTATTTTCCACCGGGACAATAAGGACAACGGGTTTTTGCTCTCCTTACCCTCCCTGTTCCTTACCCTTTGGCACAGCCACCTTATAAGCTGCCAGTCGCCCCTTACCCACCGGTGCAGCCGCATCATGTAGGAGCCGTAGCCCGAGGGGTAACCGTCAATAAGCTCTATATCGGTAGCCAGTGCAGTCCGGGCAAAGCTTCCCTCCAAAAGGTCGTGGCTTAACACCGAATTGTCCGGGAAGGCTCCCTTAAGTACCCTGTTGAATACATCAACGTCATATATACCCTTGCCGGTAAATATACCCTCACCGAACAGGTCCTGGTATATGTCCGAAATAGCGGTGGTGTAAGGGTCAATACCCCCCTGCCCGGCAAAGACCCGGGTGAAGGCAGACCGGTTGGCACTCTCTACGTCTATTCTTATCCTGGGCTGTATTATGCCGTACCCGTCGCGTATTAGACTTGCGTCCTCATCGCATACCGCCCTGTTAAGCGGATGGGATATGGTCCCTATAAGCTTTTTGGCGGTATCCATGGTAAGGTTTGTATCGGCATCCAGCGTTATTACGTATTTCACCGTTCCAAGGCCGGATATATTCCCCGAAACGACAGAATAGGACGTATCCTTGCTTCCGCAAAGCAGTGCGTTAAGCTCCAGCAGTGCTCCCCTTTTCCTTTCCCAGCCCATCCACTTATCCTGCTTTTCGCTATGCTGCCTATGCCTTACCAGAAAAAAAAATAGGTCTCCATTGTCGGAGTATTTTTCGTTAAGCAGCCTTATCCCCTCAAGGCCCTCTCTGATTATCTCCTCGTCCCCGGGCATGGCTTTTTTGTCCGCATCCTTAAAGTCCCCCGCCAGTGCAAAATATAAGTTTTTCTCCCTGTTGGCGTGGTAGTAAACCTCAAGATGGTCAATATGTTCCCGTACCTTTTTTTTGTCCGGCAGAAGGGTGGGAATGGCCACCAGAGTGCGGGCGGAATCCGGTATACCGTCCCTGTACTCCAGCTTGGGCAAAAAGGTGGGCGAAATGCCGTGGGTAAAACACCAGTTGACCAGATTTATTGCCACGTCGCTGGCCGGCAACAGTGCTACCAATGCGATTAGCAGGTTTAAAAGTATGTGCTCCTCACCGACCAGAGCGTAGGAATAGTACAATAGCCCCACCGTTATTGCCAGCGTAATAACCGTAATAATGATCAGATAGGAGGACAGGCTATAATTGTGGAACCTGTCCCCGGCAGAAGCCATTCCCAGTAGCCCCATCAACTCTTTCCTGCCCCCGCCGGCAATGTAATACCCTATATGGCTCTCCCTTTCGCTGCCGCCTTCTGCGGCTGACCTCCTGGCACATTCCAGTGCCTTTCGTGCCACGCTTATCTGGGGCACCCTTGCCCTTTGGGCTATCTTTTCAATCAATTTTCTGTAATAGTCCCTTGATTCAAAGTCCATCCCGGGATACACACCCACCGGGTCATCCTTTAGTATCTCATGGATGGCACACAGGGATTCGAATATATCGTTCCAGTCCAGCACCGCCACAACGTTTAGGCTTGTTATCGCATTACCCACAGATATTTTCCTCGCGGCCTGGTCCTTATGCTCCTGTTCTATCAGGTCCTTTACAGTTAAACCGTAGTCGAAAAGCCTGTCGTCAATTAAATCGATAATCTCCCCGCTGTCTATTCCATCCTTTCTAAGTCTCCTGAGCAGATGCTCAATAAAGGAGGGGTTTAGCCCTTTTTTGTCCTTCACCTGCTCCCTTAGGACGAGCAGCAGATTATTTCCGTTTTCCTTAACAAACCTCCCGGCCCTTTCCCACTGCTGCTGGGTTTTATGTATCCTTTCGCAAATGTACCTTATGTTCTCTATAAGGGCCAGCCGGGTCATAAGTGATAAAGACCAGACCTCGGCACTTGAGAGTTTACTGTGACTCTGGTATGCCCTTACAAAATCGATTAGCAGATTTTGGTCAAGCCTGCCGTCGGTATGGGATATAAGCTCTAATGCTATGGCGTACACCCTTGGATAACCCTTAAGGATACCGCCCTTTAAGATGCTTAGCTTGCGTAGCCTTTCCCTGGTAAGGCTCTGCCTTACCTCCTTTACCTGCTCCTCTATTTTATAATAATTGTCCAACAGCCATTCGGAAGCTGGGGTTAGATCCCTGCCCTTTTTGGCGTAGGTGTTTATTCTTTTGTAAACCTCCGTTATGGCCTTAAAATTATTGTCTATCCGTCCGGGGAGAGATTTTACGTGCTTTGTACTTTTTGAAACGGTATGCTCCCGGGCCATCTGGGCTGCATGACTTAACAGCTGTTCCGGCTGGAGCAGAACGTCCTTTACGGCACCCGTATCATCATCCTTTATATTTTTGTATCTACTAAAGCCTATAAGCAGCAAGCCTATTATCAGAACGAATAACAAAGCTTCCATAACGGTTGCGTCCTTCCTCCCCTATGATGTAGGGCACTCCTTGTTCGCCATGAGTTCCTTCACCTTTTCGCTTAAAGCTGCCGAAAGCTCGGCGGCGTATTCCTCAGAGGGCCCCTCGGCGTATACATTGAACACCGGCCTTTCGGAATCCGGAAGGACCAATGCCCAGCCTTTTTTGTCCTTTATCTTTACTCCCTCGAACAGTTCTAAGTCCCTGTCTCTGTTCCGGTTTATTATTTCCTTTATAATCCTGCCCTTATCCTTCCAGTCGCATTCAATCTCCCTTTTGACGTAATGGAACTTAGGCAGCTCGTCCACCAACTCGCTCAGTTTTATCCCCTTATCGGCCAAAAAGTTTATTATACTGCCGGCACCCCATATGGCATCAAAATTGAGCGCGTACTGCAGTTTGGCTCCGTCCCCCGCACCGCCTGCTTTAAGCATTTCATTCATCCAATTGGACGGGTTGGATTTTGTCCTTATTACCTCCACGCCGTAGCCCCTGGCCATTGCCTCTATAGTTTCGGAGGCGGTGTAGGGCAATACCAGACTGTCGGCGGTCCCCGACTTAAGCACTATAAGGGATACCAGGACTGTGTACTTCTCGTTGTCAATAACCCTGCCCCTGTCATCAACCAGAATTAAATTTTCCCCATTCCCGCCAAAAATTATTCCCATGTGAAGTCTGTCTTTAATCACCTGTCGGGCCGTGGAGTCCCGATAGCTGTCCACCGACGGATGGCTGTCGCCGTGGTGATCAGTTTTTACCCTGCACCCTATGTATTTCAAAAATTGCGTCGCAAGAGCCAGCACGTTTTCCGACCGGGCACCTACCAGTATACCGGGGCCTTTGGCCTTTATTTCCTTAAGGCTTCCAAGCATGGCGGCACCGCTTTTTAAATATATGGACGTAAACCCGTCCACCGTAACCAACTCACTTATGCGGTCGCCATTGCACCGCTCATAATCGTCCCTGTTGAACAGGTTTTCAATTTTCCGTTCAACGCCCCGGTCTATATTGGCTCCGTTATCGCCAACCAATTCTATATACACCTGGTTTTGGTCCGAGTTGCTGCCCCTTATGTGTACTCCTCCGTCCGCTTTGAAATAGGTTACCGCAAACCGGTTGGCCGGTGCCGATGCGTTATTTATGTCAATAACGCCAACACCGGTGGACAGTATACCGCACACCAGCGAATCCCTAACCAACTTTGACCCGGCGGTGTTGTCACCGCTTACCACTATAAACGCATCGTCCTTCATAAGGGTAGCAAAGGCCGACCCTAAGCGGGATGCAAATTCCGGAGTAATATCGGTATTAACCGCTCCCTTTATGTCCCTGTGACCAAAAAGTGTCTTTGTGCCCTTTGTGCCCCATATAAGGTTTTGGGTAATAACCATTCCCTCGTCTATTCTCTTGTCCGGCCAGACCTTTATGCCCGGTTTTACAGTTACTTTGGAACCAATCCTGCTGTCTGCGCCTATAGCCGAGTTCTCTAAAAGGCTCACGCCGTTCTTTATATGGACGTTGGAGCATACAACCGTTCCCCTTAAGTGGCAGTATTCTCCCGTGCTTACGTTTTTCCACAGAACGCTCTTCTTAAGGGTTGTTTCATGGCCTATACTGCAGTTTTCGCCTATAACAGTAAAGGGGTGTATATCACATCCCTTTGCAACACGACAGTTTCTTCCAAAATACACCGGCGGGGAAACGGCCACATTGTCGCCTATCTGTACACCCTCGTCCATCCATAGGCCCTTTTCTACCTGCCGGACCCCTATATCCGCATTAACCCTGCCCTCAAGTATGTCAAACTGCGTCTGTTTGTAGGATTCTAAATCCCCTATGTCACACCAGTAATCCTTTGTTATGTAACCGTACATAGGCACCCCGTCCCGGAGCAGTTTGGGAAACAAATCCTTACTGAAATCGAAGTTTTCACCCTTTTGGTAATACCCCAGTACCTCCGGCTCCAGTATGTATATACCTGTGTTTATGGTATCGCTGAACACCTCGCCCCAGCTTGGCTTTTCCAGGAATCTTATTATCCGGCCGCTGTCGTCGGTTATAATCACCCCATACTCCAGCGGCACCGATTCCCGTTTTAGTACCAGGGTGGCCTTGGACCCCTTTGCCCTGTGAAAGTCCACCGCACGGTTAAGGTCCAGGTCGGTCAGTGCGTCGCCGCTTATTACTATGAACGTGCTACTTAAGTTTTCACCGGCGTTTTTTACGCTCCCCCCGGTCCCGAGGGGTGTTTCTTCGATAAAATAGTTTAGGTTTACTCCCCATTCCTTTCCGTCATCGAAGTATTCAGTTATTGCAGAAGGCAGGTATGCCAGTGTTACAGATATATCCTCTATGTTATGTTTTTTGAGCAGCTCGATGGTATATTCCATAACCGGTTTGTTGAGTATGGGAACCATCGGCTTGGGAACATCACAGGTTAAAGGTCTCAACCTGGTTCCTTCGCCGCCTGCCATTATTACAGCTTTTATAACGAATCACTCCTTGCCTTTGTGATAGAACGTAAACGAAATCCAATTGTGAAAAGAAGATAATCCTCTGGCTTATATTGCCCAAATATGCAAAAATTAATCCGGACCCTTTCGGCTACCAACATACAACCAGTATTATACAAAGAAGTGTTGCCATAAAAAAAAAGAGCTTGCGCTCTCTTAGAATTTGGTGAGGTATTTTTCTATTTCCCACTCGCTTATCCTTGTCCTATACTCGTTCCATTCAATCATTGCCGCTTCTACAAACCTCTTGTATATATGGTCGCCCAGGGCGGATTTTATTACTTCATCCTTCTTTAATTCCCTCAGGGCTTCGAATAGGTTGTGGGGAAGATTCTCCACGCCCTTTTCTTCCCGGTCCAGCTTATCCATATCGTATATATTGCCGCTTATAGGAGCCGGAGGCTGAAACTTGTTTTTAATTCCGTCAAGACCCGACTTTAATATCACAGCAAGGGCAATGTAAGGATTGGCCGCCGGGTCGGGGTTTCTTAACTCGAGCCGGGTTGAGCCGCCCCTCTTGGTAGGTACCCTCACCAGCGGGCTGCGGTTTACCGCCGACCAGGCCACATAAACCGGGGCCTCATAACCGGGGACAAGCCTTTTGTAAGAGTTGACAGTGGGGTTGGTAATGGCTGTAAACCCACGGGCGTGCTTAAGAAGTCCCGCAAGGTAATTGTAAGCCATACCGGACAGTTGCAGCTCTCCTTCTTCGTCGCAGAAGGCGTTTTTGCCCTCAAGGTTATAAAGGGACATATTTACGTGCATCCCCGAACCGGGTATTCCGTATACCGGTTTTGGCATAAAGGTGGCGTGAAGGCCGTGTCTTTGGGCAATTATCCTTATGACCATTTTAAAGGTCATTATATTGTCCGCCGTTGTTAGAGCATCATCGTACTTGAAATCAATCTCATGCTGTCCCGGGGCCACTTCGTGATGGGAGGCCTCTATTTCAAAACCCATCTCCTTAAGAGTAAGAACCATATCCCTCCGGGCACTTTCTCCTAAGTCCACCGGAGCCAGGTCAAAATAGCCTGCATTGTCGTGGGTCTCCAGTGAGGGCTTACCCCTCTCATCGGTATGGAATAAGAAGAACTCGCACTCCGGGCCCACTTTCATCCTATATCCCATATCCTCCGCCTCTTTCAGAGCCCTTTTGAGGGTATTCCTGGGGCATCCGGCAAAGGGCTCACCATCCTTTGTATACACGTCACAGATAAGCCTTGCTTCCCTTGCGTTGGAGATCCACGGGAAGACCACAAAGGTAGAGGGGTCGGGAATAAGGTACATATCGGATTCCTCTATTCGTACAAAACCATCTATAGAGGAACCGTCAAACATTATTTCATTATCAAGTGCCTTTTCCAGCTGTTCGATGGTAATGGCCACATTCTTCATTACCCCCAGTATATCCGTAAACTGAAGATGGATAAACTGGATATCCATTTCCCTCGCCTTTTCAAGAACGTCTTTCTTGGTCATTTTGTTTGCCATATAAACCCTCCTTTAATAAAAAAGCGTCCCTGAGCAAGGGGGTACACCCCGCGCTCATCGGACGCCGTTGCCCGTATCATTATTAACACCAATGTCAATATTATACACTAATTTTTCGGTCTTGCAACACTTTTTTGCTGCAGGTGCTGCAATAACCATATATCTTGATAGGTCTTCCCGCCATCGAAAAACCCTTATCTTGTAGTATACGTTTCCTTAAACCATCCACCAACCAGTCGTCGATCTCCTCAACCTTTCCGCATCCAAGGCAGATCAGGTGATGATGACCCGATGCCCTAGGGCTTATAAACTCATACCTGGCCGGAGAATTTTCCATAGGCAGCCTTGAGACAAGCCCAACTTTTTGAAACAGTTCAATAGCACGATAAATAGTAGCTATCCCCGCCCTGTTTGCATTACCTCTCCTGGCGGTAAGCAGCCGGTGTATGTCCTCAATTTCAAGATGGTGGCCTTTGAAGTCGTAGAGTATTTCAAGGATGGCTTTCCTTTGAGGCGTCATCCTCACCTTCTGTTCCTTAAGCAAGTGATAGGCTTCCGCAAGCAACCATTATCCCTCCCTTTCCAAGGCCAGATAAACCAATTGGATATGCCCGGTAACCATATTACATCATTAGATATACCGGCAACCTGCCATTATTCAGGCTGATTATAGAATCTCATAGGTGCACGTCAGCACAGGCATCTTCAAATTGCCAAGAACCCGCTCAAGCAATACCCCTTCCCTTTCCGGATACCTGTGTCCATAGCTTGCCCTTATGGCAGAAGATATGAACTGGACCGCACGGTCAAGGGCTATTGGAAGACTGTCTCGTTGCATAATGCTGCCGACCATAACACTCGCAAACCCGTCCCCAGTTCCTGGAAAACCGGCTGGAATATAGTCACATTTAACTTTCCAGAATCGTCCGTCTCCACTGTTGTATGCAATAACGCTCGTTGTTTTTCTGGATTTGCAATCCGGTACGCTTGTAATAATTGCAATATCAGGGCCCTGCTCAGTCAGAAGGAACAGCCATTCTTTTATCTCTTCTTCATCGACACTGTCTTTATAGGGTTTATCAAGAAGATAGACCGCCTCGGTATAATTCGGTGTTATTATATCGGCAAGTCCAATATATCTTCTCATTTGATGTACCATTCGAGTATTCACGGCAGAGTACAGACCCCCGTCATCCCCCATCACCGGATCAATAACCACCAACTGACCCGGCCTGCGAAAGCTTTCAATAAACCCGGATATTATGTCTATTTGCCTTGGGGAACCTAGAAACCCCGAATAAATACAGTCAAACTCTATACCCAGGGAAGTCCAGTGTCTTATATATTCTTCAAGGTGGTCGGTAAGGTCTATAAACTTATAGCCGTCAAATCCACCGGTATGAGTGGACAGCACAGCAGTAGGCAGCGGGCAGACCTGTATGCCCATTGTAGAAAGTATTGGAATAATAACAGTAAGGGACGCCCTACCGAAACCGGACAGGTCATGAACTGCTGCCACCCTTGGATTTGGGGACCTCATATCCCTACCTCCTCTGGCCTATTTTTTTAACATAGAACCTCTTATCTTCGTAATCAAATCTTTCCAGTAATCCCTGCTCCACCAAGCCTTCTATTTCGGTCCAGCTGCAGCCCCTGTCGTCAAGGAGCCTTGCAATGACGTCCTCCCTTATTGGGTGTACCGAAGCTATGCTTAAGACGTCTTTTACTATGTCGTCGGTAAAAAAGAAACTATCTTCCTCATCACCGCTCACTATTTCCACCACAGGACCCAGTCTCTCGCTCATAATCGCATATATCTCCCTCAGATTGCCCATATCCGGCCGCTTTACCCACCCCTCCGAAGGGGGCCTTGAAGGTACCAGAATATATGCTGCTTGGGGTTTAACCCCGGCCAGGAAATCAGCGGTTTTGGAAACGCACTTCAGTCCATCATTAACTCCCTTTACCAACATGGTCTCGGTAACCAGAGTGCCTTTATAATTGACGGCAAAGTCTCTTATGCCCTCCAGTACCTTTTCCAAATGTAGTCCCCCGTGGGGCCTGTCAACCAAACGCCAGGTATCATGCTCTATGGAGTCCACCTTTAGCGATACCCAATCGGCTTTATAAAGGTCTTCCTTGACATCGTCCATCCAAACAAGGGAAGCGTTTGAAATGACTGCTATCTTTGGACCCAGAGACCGCAGAAGAGTAATTTCAAACCCCAAGTTTTTATCAAGGGTGGGCTCTCCATCGGTTACAAAGGTAATATAGTCAACCCTTTCCCCCGATTTTTCCAGTTGGTCCATTTTTGCCTTGGCTTTTTTATAAACGTCTTCCGGCGGATAAAAGTTTTCCCTTTCAATCCTCATCCGGTTTGTCCTGCCCAACTGACAGTATATACACGAATAGGAACATGTCTTGGGCGGTATATTGTTTATACCAAGGCTCTGTCCTAGTCGCCTAGAAGGGACCGGCCCAAAAACCTCCAAAAAATCACTCCCTTTCACAGAGGGTATTATTGGCTTATGCCCATTACTATTCTATTGTTCTTTTAGACATATGTCAACTATTACTAAGGAAAAAATGTTGCTTAACACCTTCCGTGGCAGGATGGTCTGTGATAGAATGTACCACGGCAAAAAATGCGGTACGTTGTATTCATTCACATAATAGTAAACAGGCAAGAAATAGACCGGCGGCATTAATATCTGTAAACAATAGTAAACCGCGGTATATAAAGGGGCGGAACCTTTCCGTCACCGGATTTGCCCTGTCCCTTCGTGTTGCTGTGAGTTTTTATCTCGATGGGGGACTGTTACGGCAACCCCTATCCAATGTCCGGTTTTTTTATCTGGGCGAAACCCTTTTCAACCATCCGCTCAAGGTCCCTGCGGGACATTTGCCGGTAGGAACCGTCCTCCTCAAAAAGCTTTATCACATTCCCGTCCACCTTTGATACCCTTGACTTTAGCACCCTGTCCGGGGTTTTGAAAACCACAATATCATTACACTCGACCTTCATTAGTATGCACCTTCCTTGTGGTATTTTGCATCAGCAGCCCGCAAGTCTAACACCTGCCGGGCCCTCGCTATACTATTCCATGCATCAAAGCAGAACTCCTGCCCGATTCTCAGGCAATTAATCATTTGGTTTTTGTACCGCATGTTATATAATAATAAATAGAAAAACCAAGGAGGTGTCTCAAATGATAGTGTCCCATGTAAAGGATGTAGAAGGAATAAAGGTTTGTGCCCCGGGGTCCTGCGGTGCCATGAAAAAGGTGCTTATATCTCCCTCGGAAGGCTGGGAAGGCTACGTAATGAGGGTGTTTGATATCGATGAGGGTGGCAATACCCCAAGACACACCCACGATTGGCCCCACATAAATTATGTGCTGGAGGGAAGCGGTACACTGTACTTAGACGGCGCCCAGCACTTGATAAAAGAGGGCTCCTTTGCCTATGTTCCCGGCGGCAAAGAACACAACTTTATAAATAACGGTACCGGAAAACTGTCCCTAATCTGTATAGTACCCGAAGAGGGCGACGTATAGGCCAGCAGGGGTTTTCCCCCTGCCCGCCTTTACTTTGCTTTTTTCTCCACTTCGTCAAGGTTTGCAAGGGCTATATCCTTTTTAATCTTCAAAAGGTCCAGGTCCCTGTCCAGCATTGAATTTCCCAGGTTGTCGATTGACAGTCTAAGCTTGTCAATAAGCCCCTTATCCGCCTCCTCCAATTCCGCTTTTTGTTCCAGTTTCCCCATCGCCTGTTTTGCAGAGCTTATGCTTCGCCTTGCCTCATCCCATCTATTTCGCCTTGCATCTACGCAGGTCTGCTGCAGATAATGCCTTACCCTAACAATTTCGGAATCCGGGTTGTCCCGGTACAAAGCAAGGAAATCGGCAGCCACAAGGGCCATACCGTTTGCCTCGTCCATTACGGCCATCGAGTCCCTTTGGTTTATCGTAACAGTAAGGGTATTAAGATGGGTCTCGAACTTAACAATACTTTCGTCCCTGGCATTATCCTTTACGGCTGTATTTTCGTAGTCATTCCACTGCTTGTGGGTATCCTCCACCGTCTTTAAGGTATCCTCCCACATCTTATCAATTCTTTGCTTCTTCTCTTGCTCCGGGTCGGGCGGGCTCTGGCCCCCACCGCCACCGCCACCGCCGCCACCACCCTCAGTGCCCTGACCGTCCTGCCCTCCGCCCTCCCCCGACGGTTGTACGGGCTTTTGCATCTCCTTCTGCAGTTTTTCCATCTGTTCTATTATGGTCTGGGAGTTTTCCACTATTTTCGTAAGGGACACCGGTATGTTTTCCTTTTTGGCCTGCTGCGCCGGTCGCTGCTCTCTGCGGCCACAGCCCGTTAACATACTAATCAATAATAAAAAAGCCAGCACAAAACAAAACAGCGTCCTTTTTACCAACCCTTTGTCCAAATTAATCACCTCGGGATTAGTATATCCCGAGGCCCTGTAATTTTATTTCCTTATATTTTTAAAAATAAGGTCTACATTATTCCTGACATTATGGCGCAAAAATCTCTCTACCGATGTTATTATATATAACGTGATAAAGACTTTACACAACCGTCATCCTGAGCGAAGCGAAGGACCTTGCGTAAGGCAAAATAAAGATCCTTCAGTCGTTCCTCCTTCAGGATGACACATCTTATGTAACTTTATTAACACTTCATATATAGCGACGTTATGTCGGAAATACCTCTGCATAAATGGTATCTGCGCTGTAGTGTCGGGATATTGGAGTACCAAAGGGCAGCCTCCGCTAATAGGCTGCCCTTTGCTTAATCAAGTGGTTTGCTTGATGCCAGACTCTAATCAGTAAGTCTATATTTATCCTCTATAGGAATATAGTCAAAATCATACCCGAAATGCCTCGGCCCAAATATTTCAAGCCCTTCTTTTGTCCTCCATCCCTTTGGAGCCGGAAATCCTAACACCGATACCTTCATTCCTTCTTCATAGTTGGGATTAGTAAGGGGCTCTTTGGTATCGTCACTTATTATGCATATAAGGTCGGGAACGGTAACATCAACACTACCGTCCTTCCAGGATATTATATGCTCGTTCTTGTACCATATTTCGTAATTGGAACCGGCGTATCCCCCTTCGCCTTCAATGAAAACATCACCTATAGTGAATCCGTCCACCGTATCCCATTTGTAACCGGATACCCTTCCTTTAAATAGCACGCATCCGCACCCGGCCTTAGCAACCTCGGCTGCAAGGTCGCCCTTTGCTTCCTTTGCCTTTCTAAAGGCCTTGCCTATCTCTAGCGCATAGGATATGGCACCGGGTATTACGGAGTTTTTTATATCCCTCATCCTTGCAGGATGGTCAACAACGCCCACCGAGTTCCCGCTTGCCACCGCCATAGCCCTCACAAGGGCTTCGGCCCTTTCGTCATTTACCACTTTCTTTACTATGGCAACATCGCCGAACTCGTTGGCCACCGCAAGGGGCTCTATTGGCAGACCATTAATATAAAAGATGGAATGCTGCAGCTCCGGCACCGACCTTCCTGCAGGGTCAGCATCTATTATTCGTTTGCCCAGCATTGCCCCTACATAAAAGGCTATGGCGGTATTGCCGCCGCCTAGTTCGGTGGACATGACACCCAAAAACTTCTGACTCAGGTATTCTTCCATTTCTTCCAGGGCTTTAAGGGCGGGTTCCTCATCCATCCTTGGCAGACCCCTGTATTTTTGTTCATCCTCAGACTTGGCCGGCGAAACCGAGCCACACATATAAGGAATTCCTATCATAGCATCGTCGGGTACTTCGTCAAGGTCTGCCAGCACAAACTCTTTGCCGGCTTGGAGGGCTTTGTCTATAAGGACTAAGCCTTCTTTCGGGTTTCCACCGCCCCCTGTGCCTAATATAGTACATCCGAAAAGTATATCGTTAAGGTCCTGCCTACTTAGTTTTTTCATACATTGGTGCCCCCTCTCCAATTATGTGTACATTTATTTCATAATTTTCTCTACCATTTTATTCAATTTCGGATGGACCACCCGGCCTTTATCCATTATAATTACACCGTCCAGCCATACGCTTGAGTTAAGGCATATACCGTCGGTATGGGACTTGGCATCTATACCTACAGGAGGTGCATCAATGGGACTTAAGTATCCCAGGCCCCATTCGGTGCAGCCCCACACGCGCTCATCTTCCAGTATGTTTCCGGTAAGCTTTGCACCGGGGTTAAAGCCATAGCATCCATGTGCCAGCCTGAACATGTTGGGGTCATCAAAGCTCTCCAGCCACGCCTTGAACTCTTCCGCCTGGCTCCCGCCGCTTATACCGATTACTCTCCCCTTTTCCACCTTTAGAACAACCGGCTCTTTAAGCAGCCCACAGGGAGGATCAAGGGAACCGTCAAACACCAGCGTGCCGTTTATGCTGTCCAGCCTCGGTATAAAGCAAATCTGTCCGGCCAGCATGTGCATGCCGGGTACACCGGCACTGCCGTCGTCACAGCTTAACTTGTGCCTTGGTTCAATCTCGAATTCAAGGTTACATCCGGCCGGTGTTGTTATCCTCATGGTCTTCGCACTGCCGGTCATATCAGCTACCCTGTGCAGAAAACCTGCCAGCCGCTCCTTGTCCACCCTTCCAATAGTCCTTACCATCAAATCAGAATCCATACCCACAAGGCACAGGTATCTCAGCCTGGGATTTTCCTTCATAGCTATCTCAAAAGGGGTAGAGTACAAAAGCCACTTGTTGTTAAACTCCACCCAGGCATCCGCATGGCTCAGGGCCCCCGTAAGCGCGTCAACCGGCAGCATTGGATCCGCCGCTTTGCCTACACCCTTGGCTGCCGGAAGCCAAATTACCATAGGCTTTGCTCCCAACGCAAAAGCACTTCTTGCCGCAGCGTTTACAACCCTTTCATCCGATTCGGTATCGGCGGTTATTACAACCGTCTCCCCCGGTTTTAGTTCAAACATGTCCCTCATTAGTATGTCGGATGCTTTTCCCAGTTCATACTCGTACATTTTAGCCATCATAAAGCCTCCTTACCTCAATCTATATACAATGCATCAATATTAACCTCCGGGTTTTTGTTTAATAAAATGGCATGCCGCTATATGTCCTTCGTCACAATCAACCATACCCGGCTCCTTTTCTTTACATATATCCTTCGCCATGGGGCATCGGGTATGGAACCTGCACCCGGAAGGAGGGTTTATAGCACTGGGTACATTCCCCTCTATGGTCGTTATAGAATCAATCCCCTCGGTATCCAGGGTGGGTATGGCGGCAAACAGGGCCTTTGTATACGGATGGGCGGTTTGGCCGAATACATCCTCCGCCGGACCGTATTCAACTATTTTGCCCAGGTACATTACCGCTATCCTGTCCGCCATGTAATTCACAACGCTTAGGTCATGGGATATGAGAATATAGGTCAGCCCCAGTCTTTCCTTAAGATCTCTTAAAAGCTCTAATATCTGCGCCTGTGAAAGTACATCAATCGAAGATGTGGGCTCGTCCAACACTACCAGCTTGGGGCTTAGCGCAAGAGCACGGGCTATTGCTATGCGCTGCCTCTCCCCGCCGCTGAATTCGTGCGGGTATTTATAAACGCCGTTCCTGGGCAGCCCAACCATTTCCATCAGGTCACCCACTTTTGTTGCCAGCTCCTCCCCGCCACAGTTCGTATGAACCTTTATGGGCTCACCCACAATATCCCTTATAAGCAGCCGGGGGTTTAACGACCAGAAAGGGTCCTGGAATACTATCTGGATGTTTTTCCTTATTTTTCTTAAGCTTTTTTTATCCATATTAAACAGGTCCAGGCCGTCAAAAAACACCTCCCCAGAAGTAGGCTCCTCAAGCTTTAACAAAACGTTTACCAAAGTGGTTTTACCGCATCCGGACTCCCCAACCAGTCCAAGGACTTCCCCCTGCTCCATTTCTAAGGTCACACCATCGACAGCCTTGACCCATGCAACCGGTTTTGAAAAAAAACCGCTCCGCACCGGAAAATATTTCTTCAGGGCCCTAACCTTCAGTATGCTGTTTGCCACCGGCTTCACCTCCCTTGAAGGCCATGTGACAGGCCACCGTATGCGTCCCTGCAATTAGGCGGCAAACGGGTTCGGTGTCACGGCACAGGTCCTTTTTTTCAGGACACCGGTAGTAATACCGACATCCCTTTTCGTTTGCATTTTCACTATCTTTGAAGACTATATTGTCCAGGTTTACTTTTTCGCCTTTATCCCTGGGTATAGCGTTTAATAGCGTTAAAGTGTACGGGTGCCTGGGGTCCTTTAAAACTTCCTTATCTTTCCCCGTTTCCACAATCCGTCCCTCATGCAGTATGGCAACTCTACTGCATATGGCTGAAACAAGGCCCAGATTGTTTGCGATAAAAAGAACGGTAACCCCCAGTTCCTTCTGGAGTTCTGCCACCAGTTTCAGTATCCCGGCCTGTATAGTAACATCAAGGTTGCGAGTAGGTTCATCGGCTATCAGGAACTCTGAGCCACAGGAAAGGGCTATGGCTATTACTATCCTCTGTCTTTGGCCACCGCTCAGTTCGTGGGGATATTTTGCCATAATATTCGCTGCATCCGGCAGCTTTACCGTCTCAATCATCCTAAGGGCTTCTTTTTGTGCATCCTTCCTGGTGATTCTCTTGTTGTTCCTGAACACTCGTATTATCTGTTCTCCCACCGTAAAAACCGGGTTTAAAGTGGACATGGGGTCCTGGAATATCATGGAAATATTTCTGCCCCGGATTTTTTGCATCTC
>Ga0172377_10001844_pt1 | contig 21617 bp, 21 predicted proteins | sample Pumphouse3metaG_FD_119749 | JGI IMG/M metagenome (GOLD analysis project Ga0172377, IMG submission 119749) | Leachate microbial communities from a municipal landfill in Southern Ontario, Canada - Pumphouse #3 metaG | ecosystem: Engineered > Solid waste > Landfill > Unclassified | place: Canada...
GTAACTAAATGCTTTGATTATTCCAGGAATTATAAACAATAAAGACCACAACGCTATCCAAATAGTATATAACAGCATACCAAGAAATGCTTTTACTGTTGATGAAAAGCCTTCAAACAAGTCATTTATTCCAGCCTTTTTTGTACGATTCAGGCGAATGAAATACAATGCAAGACCTAATGTCATAGGACCAGCAATGAAAAGTCCCAGGATAGGAAGCATTGAGGATACTCCAATGAGAATCATCGCAATAAGACAAACACCAATACTGACACCCCAATTTGTTTTTAAATTATCTCGTGCCATTGCTCTAAAATCTGTAGCTTTTAACATAAACTCTCTCCTTTTTTAATATATAACTAAATTATCATATTGTGGATTAATTTGTCAATTATATTATATATGTATTATTTAGAAAAAATGTTTAAATGTTTAATTATCAACAAATTTTAACTTGACATATAATAATTTAAGTGGTAAATTTATTAAAATATGTTAAAGATACCGCCAAGGTGTCTTTTTATTTACTAAAATAAAGGAGTGATTGTTCTTGAATTTATCTTGTAGGGCCAATAGTATAATGATAATAGGTGAAAGGGGAGTAGGCAAAACTTTGGTAGCAGAAAAATTAGCCGAAATAACCAATTTGCCAGTTATAAATTTTGAGGAATTAATCTTTCTCCCTAAAAATATTTTTTCCCAAATGCCTTCTTTTACCAATAAACAAAAAGAATATTGCGAAAGAATGGAAAGACTAAGAAAAATGTTCCCAGATTTGCGTAATGCTAATGATTTTGGTTACTCAAAAGAAATTGCAACAAAAATAAAAGATAAATATGGTGAAAATGGACTTGAAATTTATATTAAATATTTTGAAATGCAGATTTTTAATCAGTTTATTGAAAGTTTAACATTCCCAGTAATCATTGACACAAATAGCAATTTACCAAACTATGAAGACATTAAAATGGAAAATTTTTTGAAAAAAGTGTGTGCCGAAAATGTTAATCTATACAAAAAAGGTTTCAAAAACCATAGGATGTTAAATACTGCCCTAATTGCACAAATTTTTCAAAAAGTTGGCAAAATTATTTATTTATACAAAAATCGTGTAAATGTGGATAGTGGGAATAAATCAGTAAAAGAAAAATTAAAAAACTATTTTAATGAACCGAGTGAGCAAAGTATAAGCGAAAAAATCGCCACAAAAAGAATAGATGCAAATTTACTAATTATAAATAATAAACTAGATGAGAGTCAGTTAAATTTAATGGTTGCCAAGATTTTGGATAAAAAAGAATGTCAAAAAGCAGTTGAAACCCCGCCCACAGACACCAGCAGAATTGAGAAAATTAGTTTGATTTTAAGGTAAATATTTTGCTAATAAAAAACTTGTAAATATATGTATTTTATAAATATATTTGGCAAAAATTTATTTTGAGGTAAAAAATGCCAGAATTAATTTCGTTATTAATATTTTCTTTGTCAGCGGTTGCGTATCTGTTTATAATTTCAAAACTGCTTGGCAAAAAGCAAATTGCACAATTGGAATTTGTAGATTATGTTATGGGAATTTCCATAGGTTCGGTGGCGGCTGAAATGTCAACCGATTTAACGGATACGCCTTTTTATTATTATTTGATTTCAATGACAGTTTTCTTTTTGTTTGATTTGGCTATTACTTATTTTGGTAGAAAAGGTGTTTTCAAAAATTTTTTAAAAGGCAGACCGTTGCTAATAATTAATGAAGGTAAAATTGACTACAATATTTTGTCAAAAAGTAAGTTGGATATTAACGAAGTTATTACGCTTTGCCGAAACCAAGGATATTTCGATTTGCAGGATATTGCATTTGCTATTTTTGAAAATAATGGTGAGTTGAGTATTCTTCCAAAAGGTGAAAAAAGACCTACTGTAATAAGTGATTTCAAGGATAATTTTGAGCAACCTAGTTTGACTACTTATCTGGTGGTTGATGGTAAAATAGTAAAAGAAACTCTTACCGAATTTCAAAAAACAAATGACTGGGCTATGAAAAAACTAAAAATAAGTACAAAAAAAGAATTATTAAACATAATATTGGCTACTTATGATGAGAAACAAGATAGTGTAAATGTTTATAATAAACTCACAAACATAAAGTAAAAACAGGCACTATATGCTTGTTTTTTGTAACTATACAGCCTATTTTTACATCATTACAACAAGTATTCATAAATTAGTTGTTTAGATGAGTTCTCACAATTTTATAGTAGTTATGTATTTATCAAAAAATGATTACAGATTTTATTAAAATTACATATTGGCAAGATTGAGTTTTTGTGCTACAATCAAGAACAGTGTGGAGGAAAATTTATGCAAAATGAAGTTGTGAATATCACGGTAGATGGTGATGCAGGATCAGGTAAATCTACTATGGGTAAAATACTTTCAGAGTTACTTGGATTTGGTTTTTTGAGTACAGGTAGTTTGTATAGAGCAATGGCATTAGATTGTTTAAAGAATAATGTAGATTTATTCAATAAAGAAAAAATAATTGATAATCTTAGTAACATTACATTAAATATAAAATATGTAAATAATATACCTATTGTAGTTTTAAATAATACAGAAATAGATGAAAAATTATTGCATACCGAAGAGGTTAGTAAGGCTACTGCTTATGTTGCAAAATATCAACCTGTACGGGACAACGTAAAGCAAGTGCAATTAAACTTGGCAGAAAATAATAATATCGTTATGGAAGGGCGGGATATAGGAACAGTAGTTTTACCTAATGCACAATACAAATTCTTTTTGACTGCCTTACCCGAAATTCGTGCAGAAAGAAGATATAAACAATTAATATTAAAGGGCGAAGAAGCAAATTATGATGAAGTTTTAGCAAACATTATTTGCAGAGATATGGAAGATAAACATCGTGAACTTAGTCCTTCTCTCCCTGCAACTGATGCAACTATTATTGATACTTCAAATTTTGATATGGAAACAGCAAAGAAGTATTTAGTAGAAACAGCAATAAATATTAAAAATGAAATTTCTAGTAGTAATAACATTTGTTTTACAAAATAAAAAAGTCTAGCATTTTGCTAGCCTTTTTTGTTGATAAAATCTTTAATGATTTGTAATTTTGGTGCATAAATTGCTTTTGCTCCAATAGATTTTGCAGTATCAATATCATTTTGTATACTATCGCCAAACACCAACAATTCTTCTGGTTTTATGTGTTCCATTTGAATTATTTTCATAAATTCGGGGACTTTTGTGAGATCTTGATTATCAAAATCATTTGAATAAATTCCTTTAAAAACTGTTTGGTCTACTTTTGCGATATTCATTTGATATTTAATTGTGTTGACCTGTGAGTTTGAAACTACATATAATGGGCAAATATCGGCATATTTGTGTAAAGTTTGATTATCCAAATATGTAAGACTATCACTGTAAATATCGTACACATTATTTTTTAAATAATCTATCCACATTTTTGCTGAACCAAATTCTTGAATAAAGGCTTTTACTATGTATTCACTCATCAAATGATTCGTTAAATCGTATTTTTTTATGAATTCCGATTTGGTTATATTATGTATGTTTTGAAAAATTTTTGTAAATCCATTGTCTACATACTTTTCCCAAACTCCAAATATTTTTCCGTTATATAAAGTCCAGTCATAATCAAATATTATAACTTTTATATCATTCAAATCTATATTTTTCATACTCACTCCCAAAAACATTTTACATTAATGTGTAGCATTACGCAACTCTTTTACATATACAAATAACATACATTTTACAAAAAAAGGTAATTTGTAAAAAAATGACATAAAATAGTTGCTTTTGGGGAAAAAATATATTAAAATATAAATAATACAAAAAAGGAGTTTTATAGTATGAATAATAAATTTAAATCATTTTTATTAGCGCTAGTTATTTTCCCTTGTATTCTTAGTTTTGTAGGCTGTGGAGAGGGACAATTAGACCAAAACGTGAATTTGGATACAACTGGAAATTATAGTACAGATGCTACTGCCGAAGAGTTGGGCACAAACTTGAATAGTTTGGATATATCTGAATCAGGCTTTGCAGGTGGTTACAAATTGACAGTATCTCTTGCGCTTGCAAAAGTTGACCCAGCAAATGCTAGTGGCGTAACAGGTAATTTTAATGCAAACTTGATAATTAAAGGTTCAGCGACTTCTTTAAATGCAGCGTTGAAAGTAACAGGTGGTTTTACAGCAGTGGATAATACTACCGAAAATATAGACATGAAAGCATATTTAATTGCTAATGAACAAGACCAAAACGCTTATGTAAATGGTTCTTATGGCGACAATACTATGAAGGCTAAATTTGGAAGCCAATATTTTACTGAGTTGATGGACCAAATAATGGATAATTTACCTTCTGGTATTGGTGAAGGTGGTGCCGATTTCTCAACCGTGTTAACAGGGGCTTCTTCAATAAAGAAAGCAATAAGTGGAACAACAGTAAAATATCAGGTTGTTGCACCTATTACTGAAACAACGAATGCTACTATGTACTTTGTATTTGAAAATGGAGTATTCGCTGGTTGTTCAGTTAGTAATTTAGTTATTACTGAAGGGACACAAACTTATACAATTAGCGTTGCATTAGTAACATTTAGTGGAGAGATTGATTTCCCAACTGACTTAGATACTTATCAGGAATTTAATCCAACAGCATTTAGTTAATAATGCATATATTGATTGACATTATTGTTTAATAAACAAAAAAAGCCTAATTTCTAGGCTTTTTTTATTTATCTATAATAAACTCATTACTAAATTGTTACTTTCCTGAATTTCTTCGGGGCTTTCATTTTTCCAAGTTCCAGGATAGATGTATTCTTTTATTATTTCAGTTTTATCGGTTTCTTCCAATATGTTTTCATTGCCATCTAAGATTGCAAATGCGTTTACAGAGGAATATTTTTTCAAAAATTCCTGTGATACAATATCTACATTTTGCTCCATCAATTCTTGAAAATTGAATATATTTATATTTTGTCTTTTGACATAAACAATTAATATTCCATATTTTGCTACGATAGATTTAAAATAATCATTAATTAAATTATCAAAATCTTCTCTTTTTGCCCAACTCATTTCGCAAGAAACTTTTATACCATCATTTTGAGCATTATAAGAAATTTCATTCAAGAATTTTGTAAAAGCATCGAACTTTAAATAATATTTTTTCTGCTTTAATAAGTGGTTTAAAACGAAGAAACCAACATCATTTATGCTAATATCAAAAGGCTTATAGTTGTCCATATGAATTCTCCTTTGTTATATTTTATTGTAACACTACTTAAACAATATGTAAACTAATAACCTTTAAAAACACAAAAAAAACACCAAACTTTTAGGTGTTTTTTTATAGATGTCATTACAATTTCTTCGCAAATTGTGTATTTTCAAATATTTCATCGGTAGAATATTCTCTCCACGATTCAGGATGCATTGCCTCTTCTAAAAGGGCTTGCTTGTCCGCTGATGTCAAAGTATTTTTATCACTATTAAGTATAGTTTGTGCTTTTTGACCAGAGTATTTTTGCAATAGCATTTGAGCGGTAGGATTTGTATTTTCTACCAAATCATTTTCGAATGCTTCCAAAATTGTATTTTCTTTTTTTACAAAAATTATCAAAGAACCTTCGTTAGCAGTTAAAGTTTTGAAGTAACTACTTACCATATTATCAAGATTAACAAAGTCTTCATAAGTAGTACCACAAACAACATTAATGTTGTCTTCGCTTGCCTTTGTTATTGTTTCATTAATAATGCTGTACAAAACACCTAATTGTAGTATTTTTTTATTTTGTAATAATAGTTGTTTTAATGTAAAATATCCAACATCGCAAAAATTTAAGTTAAAGTTTTTCATAATGTTCACCCTTTTAAATTTTTTATGAAGTTATTTTATCATTATTTTATCATTTTGTCAATATAGTAAATTTCTGCTTTAATTTACAATATTTTGTTTTATTTCATTAAAATCTAATTGATGTTCTGTTATTGTGATTTCTTTATCTTTTAAATCTACCTCAAACCAAACAGCATCAGGGACACCAGTAAAATTTGAGTCCTCTGTCAAAGAGCCTAATATGTAATATGGAATATTATCTTCAATTATTGTTTTTGTCCAATGTTGATGTCCACTAAATACTGCAAGTAAATTTTTATCCGTTTTCAAAATTGTTTTGAGTTCGTTTCTATTTTGTAATAAGCCACCTTCAATATTGTGTTCAAACCACCAATTCCCTTTTAAATCATCTTCTGCAATACCATAATGTAAAAAAACAATGCTTGGCAATTTATTTGTTTTAATATCATCTTTAAGCCACTCTAAATCTTTTTCGGATATTTTTCGAGGTTTTACTATTTTACCATTTGTGGACGGGGTTTCCACTGTTGCATCTAGTCCCAAAATTACTAAATGATAGCCATTAATATTAACAGAAAAAGTGGAATTTTTGTAACCCAAAATTTCATCAACTTCTTTACGGCTCATAGAAAGCAAATCGTGATTACCTGTAACGACATAATAAGGGACTTCGATTTTTTTCATCACATTACAAATGTATTTAAAATTGCAAATATCAATATCGTGATTATGTAAATTTTGTATCAAATCGCCCAAATTTATTGCTACATCGGGCTTTATTTGATTAATTTTTTTAATCAAAGTTTCCATAATTGACTTAGAATATTGTGTTAATTTTCTTTTAACACCGGTATAAAATTCATCGTTTTCTGCTGGCTCATAATGCAAATCTGCAAAAATTAATAATTTACAACTATTCATATTTTTTTCCTTCTAATTATTTACTCACAAAAAATTTATAATAGGTTTGAAATGCTACTTTTACTGGCGGAAGATAGAGGATTTGAACCTCTGAACCCTTGCGGGTCACTTGTTTTCGAGACAAGCACATTCGACCACTCTGACAATCTTCCACGATTATGGGTTAGCGGTTTAAAAAGTTTTTAATAACTGTTTTTTAACTTTTTTGTATTTATCCACAATTTGTGGATAAGTGGACAAGTTTTGTTGATAATCTCTATTATTAAAATTTTTGTGAGTATAAAAAATACAAATAGAATGAATTAAAGTAAAACAATGTTAATAATAGCCCAAATTGTTGATAAATCTATAAAAAATAGCGTAAATTTTGTTAGATATTAAACCTTAGGTTTTTTGTATTATACATTAAGATTTGTTGTTTTGCAAGTTAATTATTGATAAAGTTTGACATTAAAAAACAATAATTGTACAATATTAAAATAACTAGGAGTGTGTATGTATAAGGTAGGATTGTTTGTCGGTAAATTTTTGCCACCGCACATAGGACATAAATGGGCAATACTGGAAGCAAAAAAACTTTGTGAAAAGTTGGTGGTTTTGGTTTGCTATGAGCCAAATATTACCGAGTTGGAATGTCGGTTGGCTGGTTTTCCGCTACTTACCTTAGAACAAAAATATGAATGGTGGTGTCAAGAATTTGAAGGCGCAAAAGGTATTGATATAAAAACGCTTGATGAAACTGGTATTCCTTTGTTTCCTACTGGTTGGTCTGTTTGGGCTAGTGCCGTACAAAAAACAGTCGGCGAGCATATTGATGTAATTTTTGGTAGTGAAGAAAAGTATATTGATGGATATAAAACATATTTTCCAGATACAAAATATATTCTGCAAGATTGCCAGCGAATTAATAATAAAATTAGTTCCACAATGATTCGTGGCGATTTAAAAAAATATATAGATTTCATCATACCTAGTGCAAAACCTTTTTTTCAAAAAATTTTAGAAAAAAATAAAAGAAATTGTCATTAATTCATTGACAATTTTTTTATTTATTATATATAATTATGGTAGTGAAATTTTAGGGGTAGTGCTTTTCTTGTTTTAGAAAAATGTGGTTCTGTAAAAAAACGCTAAAAGTTTAAAAAGTTGGTAATTTTTGGACTTTGGTGGTTTTGGTTTTGCCTTATTTGAACCGAAAAAACCCCTTAATTTGTTGAGAAGGGGGCAAGATTATGGTAAATAACGGATTGTTGGGAAAAATGTTGGAAGCAGTGAAATCCATTTGCCCTATTGCTATAATTGTAATTATTTTGTCCCTCACGATAGTACCGCTTGACTGGACATACATCGTTGTATTTTTGATAGCGTGCGTTTTTTTGATTTTGGGTATGAGTTTTTTTACAATGGGTGCAGATACTGCAATGATACCCGTTGGTCAAAATATTGGTTCACAATTATCCAAATCAAATAAAATCTGGCTTTTATTATTGTGTGCATTTATTTTGGGTACAGTGGTAACAATAGCCGAACCTGATTTGACAATAATTGCTTCGCAAGTGAACGGATTAAATCAATGGGTATATTTGATTTCTATTTCAATAGGATTGGGTGTTGCTATGGTTTTAGCCTCACTTAGAATTATTTACAAAATCAATTTAAACATTCTATTAACCATAATATATACACTAGTTTTTATTTTGGCAATTTTTATACCTAGTAGCCTTGCTCCACTGTGCTTTGATAGCGGTGCTTTGACTACTGGTCCTGTGTCTGTGCCATTTATTCTGGCTTTTGGTGTAGGTATTGCTGCCGTTCGTGGTAATAAGTCAAGTCAAGATGATGGATTTGGGCTTATTGCTCTTTGTAGTGCTGTTACTATTTTGGCGGCTATGATACTTGGTTGCTTCGTAACTGTTGGTTCATCTAGTTTAACTGCTACGGACACCACTACTACTCTAAATTTTGGTCAAATCATATTACAGTTTTTGACAGAGTTACCATTGGAATTAAAAAATGTTGCTCTAATTTTATTACCTATTATTGCCTTTTTCTTAATATTCCAAATTTTTGTACTCAAATTACCAAAACAAAAATTAGCGAATATTATGATAGGCTTTCTATATTGTTTCATCGGCATTTCTATATTTTTTGTAGGCGTAAATGTTGGATTCTTACCTATCGGTCGACTTATAGGAGAGGGGTTGGCAGGGCTTAGTTATAACTGGATTTTAGTGCCTTTGTGTCTAATTATTGGTTTCTTTATAATTTTAGCCGAACCCGCCATTTTAGTACTTGCAAAACAAATCGAAAAAATTACAGAAGGAAAAATAAAAGCAACTACTATTAGATTGTGCGTTTGTCTTGGGGTGGCTGCATCAGTTGGATTTTGTGCTTTGAGATTGTTACTAAACATATCATTTTACTGGTTTTTAGTCCCAAGTTATGCTATTGCGATTATTTTGTCTTTTATAGTTCCAAAAATGTTTACAGGTATTTCTTTTGACTGTGGTGGTGCTTCTGCTGGGTCAATGGGTTCAACTTTTGTCCTACCTTTGATGATAGGGGCGTGTAGCGTTCTTGGGTTAGAACCTATGAGTATGGCTTTTGGTGCTACGGCATACATTGCTTTGACTCCTATAATTACGCTACAAATACTAGGACTGATTTACAAAATTGGTGAAGCGAGAAAGTTGGCAACCGAAGATGCAATGGCTGCAATTATTGGTGGCAAGACTATACAAGTTATCGATTATGATTAAGGGGGAAAATTATGGCTGAAAAATTAATTCCACCATATAAAATTTTAATTTGTATAGTGGACAAAAAAAAGATTAATGATATAACAAAATTTTTGGATTCAGTAGAAGAGCCAGTGCGTCTTTCTTGCCTTGCAGATGGGACAAGAAGAGCAGGTATTTTGGATGTCTTGGGCGTAGGCAAAATTGAACGAAGTGTAATGTTGGGATTTGTAAGAACAGAAAAGGCTAGCAAAATACTAAAACAGTTGGACAAAATTTTAATAACAGATGATAATAGTGTTGGCTGGGCGTTTACTACAAACTTGACAAGTATTAGTAGTGAAACATTGGAATATATAAAATTAAAACAAGATGCAGTAAAACAATTAGCAAAAGCAGAAGAAGCAAGACAGACAACAATAAAAATGGCAGAAGCACCTAAACCAAAAGTGGAAGTAATAAAGCAAGAAGCGGTAGCGGTAATTAATGAACCGCAAGAGAAAAAGGAGTAACAGGTATGATATTAAAACAAGAATTTAGTTTAATAGTTACAGTAATTAATCGTGGATTTAGCGATCCTGTTATTGATATAGCAAAGGCCGCGGGGGCGGAAGGTGCTACGATTCTAACTGGGCGTGGTACGAGTATTCACGAAACAGATACTGTAATGGGTGTACAAATTCAGCCAGAAAAAGAAGTTGTGCTAATTTTGGTAAAGAAACCACTTCGTAGAAAAGTTATGCGTGCTATCTCTTTCAAGGCGGGGCTAGGCAGTGAGGGTAGAGGTCTTTGTTTTAGTATTCCAGTTGATGAAGTGGCAGGAATTACTCATCTTATGGCTTCTTTGATACCTATAAAAAAGATTGCTGTAAATAAAAAATCTGTATTGCCACCTAGCATACAAGCGGTACAAAAAGTAGAGCAAACAGAACAGAAAAAAGCAAAAGAAAAAATAATTATAAAGAAAAGAAAAGTTACTACACCAACAAAAAAAGAGGTTAAATAGCCTCTTTTTTTAATTATAGTTATTTTTTTGGTAAATAAGTCCTTATGCAATAAGTGAAATACAAAATTGTTTGATATTAAAAATAGATAATATAAAAACATTATAAGGCTTTAATATTTAAAATTTTATGTGTAAGTTTATTTTTTATAGTAAATAAAATTGAAAGATAAACACAAAATTTTATTATTTTTCTACTTTTAAATATGGAAATCTTTCCAACCAACTTTTTGCTTTGGCATCAAATCGAGAATCGGCAAAATGACCAAAATGAGTTGGGCGAATAATGCCATTAATAATATCGTCCGTTCCATATGGTGCTATAATTTTTAGTTTATCATCATCAAGATAAATACCTATTGCAGAAATGGTAGCACTAAAAGATTGCAGGGACTCAAAAATATTTTTATATGGTAAATCAGAAACGCCAAATTTTTCTTTTGCCCATATGTGAACTCTTGCTTGATTCTTGATGTCCAAAGGCATATTCAGCCCATTAATTTTTAGATTTGTTTTGATAAAACTAATAACTTTATCTTCTGCTTCAAAAGACAAATCTTTGTCATCAAAATAAAAAACATCGTAGTCTTTTATATTTTTGGTTATCTTATCTTTGTGCAAATAATTTAAAACAGTTTGCTTTACAGCACCCGCCGTTACGCAAGCATTTGGTATTTGTAATTGTTCCAGTAATTTGAGTAAATTCAATAGGTTAGAGTTTTTTCTTACTGCTGTTTCAATTATTTTTTCGTTTGACATTATTGTCATTCCTTTGTTTTTTTATTTGTTTTTAAAAATCATTTTTGTAATTTCTGTTATGTCGTCAGCATAATATTTTGCACTTTTTACAACTTTTTCGGGCAAGTCTTTTCCACGGGCAACAGAAAATTTACATTTTTGTAAACATTCACAGTCATTATCTCCATCACCAAAATAATAAATATCGCTAGCATTTGTAGCAAAATCACTTAATTCAGGAGTATTTTTCTCATATTCAACAATTTTGTTGAGTGCGTGCCATTTTGTCCCAGTAGTTAACATTGTAATGTTGTAAAGAGGGTCGTAATAAATACCAAAATCTTCATCTATGAATGAGGATTTTAAAAGTTCCATAATATTGTTAACATTATTTGGAGTGAAAACCATTAGCCCGTAAACATCTCCTAATTTGTTAATTACTTCCTCTACTGTGCCTTCGATAGTGTCAAGGGGTTTTCCAAGAGTTCCTTTTTTTGCCTCATATTTTAATAATTGAAAAGCAGTTTCTCTCAATTTTTCATTTTGTGTTAAATGAATATAAAATATATTTTCCGTTGGATACATAATAGATACTTCGGGGTCGAACGCTATTATTTTCTGTATAATACCTAGTAATTTTTGTTTGTCTAATGTGCGGTTTCCTATAACTTTACCGCTAGGGGTATAGATTACCGAACCGTTAACAGTTGCCAAATATGGCTTTACTTTGCTTATTTGAGGGAAATTCTTGATAACTTCTGCCCAGAGTGCATTGCAAATGGTTTGGGTATTTCCAGTGTCAAATATAATATTACTTTCAGCCAATTCAGGATTTTCAAAAATAGAAAAGGTTTCGGGCGCTAATTCCCCGCTTTTGTTGAGTAGAGTACCATCAATGTCGAATGCTATTGTTTTTTTCATCATAATTCCTTTTTAAAATATAATGTTAATTGTAAGAATTTTTAACCAAAAAGTCAAGGTTTATCAAACATTATTCAAAGAGTTCTAAAAATAAAAAAATAGGCAAATGTTAGCCTATATTTTTAATATAAATTAATCACAATCGTACCAATTTTTACCTGTACTAATAGAAACGGTAAGAGGTACATGCAATTCTATGACATTTTCCATTTTGTCCTTTACTATTTCATAAACTGTTTCCAGTTCATTTTTTGGCAAGTCAAAAATAAGTTCATCGTGTACTTGTAGTATCATTTTTGCTTTGAGGTTTTTTTGTTTAAATTCATCAAAAATTTGAAGCATTGCTATTTTTATAATATCACTTGCTGTTCCTTGCAGTGGCATATTCATAGCGGCTCTTTCTCCAAAAGCATTTTCTCTTTTACTTTCTGTACCCAAATCAATATTTCTAATTCTGCCGAAAAGCGTAGATACATAACCATTGCGTTTTGCATTTTCTACACTGCTATTCAAAAAGTCTTTTATAGTAGGGTAAGTTGCAAAATATTTATTGATATATATTTCTGCTTCTTTTGGTGAAATATTGCCGATATTTCTTGCCAGCCCATAAGGGGAAATACCATAAATTATACCAAAGTTTACAGCCTTTGCTGCACGCCTTTGATTGTCTGTAACTTTATTTTGTGGCACGCCAAAAATTTGTGAAGCAGTAGAGGCGTGGATATCCTCATTGTTCCTATAAGCCATACACAAATTGTAATCCCCAGAATAGTGGGCAAGAAGCCTTAATTCAATCTGTGAGTAGTCGGCACAAAGCAGAATGTTGTCTTTGCTTGAAGGCACAAACATTTTTCTTAATTCTTTTCCTTCTTCCGAACGAATAGGAATATTTTGTAAGTTTGGTTCATTGCTACTCAATCTGCCTGTAACAGTCAAAGTTTGATTAAATAAAGTATGAATTTTTCCATCTGCATCTATGTAATTTTTCATTCCGTCAATATATGTACTCAATAATTTTGAGATTTGTCTATATCTCAAAAGCAGTGGAATAATTGGACTGTCATCATATAGTATTTCTAGTTTGTCTACTGCGGTAGAGTGTTTTTTGTTTCCTTTATCGCTTAGTTTCATATCTTCAAACAGCACTTGTCCAAGTTGTTTTGGTGATGAAACATTAAATGTTTTTCCTGTAATCTGGTAAATTTTTTGTTTTATATTTTCCAGTTCTTCGTGGTATTTTGGTGCTAACTCTTGCAGTACTTTTTGGTCAATACAAAACCCTGTAATCTCCATATCATACAAGACATCTACCAGCGGTAATTCTATATTCCAGTACAATTTGTCCAGTTTTTTATTTGGTAATTCTCTTAACAAGTATTCCCAAGACAAAATTAGACTTGTACCCAAAGTATTCTTTGGTAAAGCCAAAAAGTCCAACATATAATTTGGCTCATCTTCCCGCACATTGCTGTTTATTAGGTATACACCAAGGGAAACATCTACTGAATTATTTTGCTTTATTCCTAGTTCACCAAGAGTATGTAACATCAATTTTTTGCTGTAAAATATTTTGAGTATATTTTTATCCAAAAATGTCTTTTCAAAAGGTAACACATAATCTTTTAAAGAGGTTGGAACAATAGGCAATTCAAAATTTGTAGTGTCATCAAAAGCGAAATCAATATGATTTTCATTTATAAAAAATGAAATTTGCTTTTTGTTTTCGTTTTCTTGTAAAATTTTTGCTAAATCATTAAGACTGACTTCAATATTTTTAACTTGCTTAATTGAATAGTTTATATTATCAGCAGACAAGGTGAATAGTTCACTTTTTTTGAGTAAACTTCTAAATTCACAAGTATTAAAAGCCTCTCGTACAGTAGGTTTGAAAGGGTAGTCATAATCACAATCAGCCAACTTGAAATCAATGTCGCAATCTTTTACTATTGTAGCAAGGGTATAACTCATTTCCGCAAATTGTTTGCCGTCAATTAGTTTTTGTTGTAATTTTCCGGGTATTTTATCAATATTTGCATAAATATTTTGCATAGTGCCATATTCATTTAATAAAGACATAGCCGTTTTTTCTCCTACACCTGGGACACCAGGAATATTATCACTGCTATCCCCCATAAGTGATTTTAAATCAATTACTTGACTAGGGGTAATGCCAAAGTCCTCTATTATTTGTCTTTCGTTTTCTGTAACTATATCTGTTATACCGTGTTTGGTTAGCCATACTTCTGTGTTGAAATTTATTAATTGCAGACAGTCCCTGTCTCCTGTTACAATTATATTTTGTATGTCTTTGCTATTTGATTTGTTGCATAATGTCCCTATGATATCATCAGCCTCAATTCCAAGTTTTTCAATTATTTTTATATTCATTTTTTTGAGTAAATCTTTGAGAACAGGCATTTGTTGGGCTAATTCTTCGGGCATACCTTTTCGTGTTCCCTTATAATCAGCGTAAATGTCATTTCTAAAAGTTTTGCGTCCCGCATCAAAAGCAACTGCTATATAATCGGGCTTGTGTTCGGTTATTAGTCGTATTAGAATATTAGTAAATCCATAAACAGCATTATAAATTTTACCGTTGGAAGCGGCAAGTGGTGGCAAAGCATAGAAAGCCCTATTTATCAGGCTATTTCCATCAATGACAACAAATTTTTTCATATGATTTCCTCTTATTTTTGTTATATTTTAGTATATCCTAAATGCGTTTTTTTTACAACTAAATGAAAGTAAATAAAAATTTTATTAAAAAACACGGTTTTTTATTTGTTAATTAGTTAGTTTTTTGGCATAATTATAAGATAAAGTTAAAGAAGGGGATAGAAAATGGGAAAAATTAAAGTTATGCAGTATGGTTGTGGGAAAATGGCTAAATTTACAATTCGATATGCGGTAGAAAAAGGTTACGAGTTGGTTGGGGCTTTTGATATTGACAAAAACAAATTTGGTACTGATGCGGGTGAATACGCAAATATAGGTAAACTGGGTGTAAAAATTCAATCTGCGGATAATTTCCGTGAAGCGATAACCAAAACTAAACCTGATTGCGTAGTTGTAACTACTATGAGTTTGTTGTCTGATTTGGACAAGGTGTTGACTACCTGTGCTGAATGTGGTGTAAATGCTATCACTACTTGTGAGGAAGCATTTTACCCTCAAAATTCAAATCCAAAACTTTTTGCAAAAATTGATAAATTAGCGAAACAAAATAAATGTACGATAACTGGTGCAGGTTACCAAGATGTTTTTTGGGGTAATTTGATTGCCGTACTCGCAGGAGCAACGCAACGCATTACCAAGATTAAAGGTAAAACAAGTTATAATGTAGAAGACTATGGTATTGCACTTGCCGAAGTTCACGGTGCTGGTATGGATTTGAACGAATTTGATAAAAAGATTGCTAGCGTAGATAAAATTAGCGATGCAGAGCGACAAAAGATGATTAATAGTGGTACTTATTCTCCAAGTTATATGTGGAATACAAATGGTTGGCTTGCAAGTCGTTTTGGCTGGACTATTACCGAACAAACTCAAAAATGTGTTCCTCAAACATATCATAAAGAATTAGATTCTAGTACTTTAAATATGAAAATTCCAGCAGGCTATGCTACTGGAATGTCCGCAGTGGTTACAAGTAAAACCAAAGAGGGAATTATTATTGAATCCGAATGTATAGGAAAAGTTTATGCACCAGATGAATTTGATAGTAATGAGTGGACTATTTATGGTGAGCCTGATACAACAGTTGTAATCAATAGACCTGCCACAGTAGAACTCACTTGTGCAACCATAATTAACAGAATTACTGATGTAATAAATGCTGATTTTGGTTATACTACAACTGAAAAAATGCCTGTATGTGAATACAAAAATGATGTCAAAAAGTTTAATATATAAACTTATTATAAAACAAATAAAAAAGAGAGAATTTTACTCTCTTTTTATTTTGCTCGAATTTTTCCAGTTCTCCCGTGAATAGAAGTAGAACTGTCCTGATTTTTTGCAACTTTATTTGCAATTTTAATTGCTTCCTTTTGAGTGGAAACATTTTTGTATGACTTTTTTGCACCAGCGGTTTTTACTTGCCAAACATCACCTTTTGGTACTACCAAGACTGTTTTCTTTGCCATAAATTTTTTCTTCCTTTGTATTTATTTTGATAACAGGTATCCTTCATTTGAAGTATTTGGGTCAACAAAACTTCCATCTGCTTGTAATTGTTTTAATGATATAGTTGGGTCGCAAAATTCCTGCATTAAACTAAACATTTTTCTATTGTAAGTTTGATATTTATTGTCATAACCTACTATATTTAGTTTTTGAGTTGTTGGTAAATCATATAATGAAAAACAAAATTCCGTACCAACTTTATATTCACCGTCAATATTTTTTTCCCAAGGTCGCAGTGTAATATTCAGTTGAGTTTTTCTTTCCAAAATCTTTTTCAAAAATATTGTTTCTTCATCTTTTTCATCAGCTTCTAACAAAGCAAAAGGAGCAGTGTCGCAACTTTGTAATTTACCATTTTCATCAACATAATGGAGATTATGAATTGTAATAAAAGAGTCGTTGTCTTTTATATTGTTGTAGACATATGGTAAAACTCTTGCTACTCTGTCGCTGTCTTTGTTGTCGGCTGTAACACCCCAAGAATACCAACCTGTATGCTTATTAATTCTAAAAATATCTTTAATATCAGCATCTTTATTTTTTAACATAGGTGCAATTGCTGTGAATACGGAAGGTTGATGTTTGTTCTTGTTAGGGCAATTAAAATAAAAGTAAGTTCTGCGTGTAGCATTCTTTGTAATTACCTCTTTATCAACAAAGTGCTTCAAGAATTCAATCATTTCTTCGCTTGTGTCTTGTCTCTTGTTGTATTTTCTTATTTTTACAGTTTTTGTGATTCCTTCTGCGACATCACTTTTATTTGGAAGTAATGTGGGACTTCGTTTGGTATCATCTTGCCTATTAATAATTTCTTTTAGTAAATAGTCTTTTGCCACATTTTCTCCTCTACGACATCTAAAATATTCGGGGTTGGAGGTAAGAGCGTTTAAAAAATCACCATTGCTTTGTAATAATATGGTAGGTGTTGAATTATCAATAAAACCTAAAAGTTGTCGAGTAAGTGCTTTATGAACGATATATGATTTTGTGACATAAGGATATTTATTGTCATTATATTTGTATCCATTCATACTGAAATTCAGTTCAGTAGCATCAATTTCCTGTCCGTTAATAATTCTTTTTACAGGTATCTTGCTGATAATTGCATAATCATTTTTCAAGTTTTTTATTAAATTATTAATTGTTATTTCGTCATTATTTAATATCAAGGCTAAAGATAGTTGATTCAAATCTCTAAATTCGCCATATTTATTTACTAAATGCAAATTCAAACTAGTTTTAAAAACTTGATTTTTTGTCCAAGTATAAAATTTAGAACTAGCATTTATAAATAATTCATCGTGATTTTTTGATTTTGTTTTTACAGCAGACGCAACATAAACCGTAGAAACAAAATTTTGTGCTATGAGCCTCCATTCTCGTTTTATATCGTATTTTTCTTCATGTTTTTTGAAAGCAAAATATGGGGAATTCTTTTTATCTCCAAATGCACGACAGGAATTATAATAAATGAAAGGTTTATAATCTCCTTCATTTGAAAATAGACTATTATCTCTAAATTCTCTTACATATTCCAGTACTTGCAATTTTTTATTGCTGGTGGGGTGATGTGGGCGAGGGTAAGAACCCGGCAAATTTGCTTTTTCAACGAAATTTTTTATTTCATTATCATTTATCATTATATTATTCCTTTTTAATTGCGTGAAATTGTTTTATTGTAAAGAAATTTCATTTGCATAAAGGGCTTGTCGTTTCCTGGCTAGATTCCAGAAATTTTGTTTGTAGGTCATGTGCTTTTTGAATTAAGGTTCTTGCATTTTTATAATGGTGATCATTTTTATCCATTGCTAATAATTCAGTAGGAGATGGATATCTTTCTTTTGCACAAAAGTAAAGTGGGTTTGATTTTGTAACATCTAATAAATCACCATTGTTTTGTAACAAGTAATAATCAATATTGCAATCATTTTCCATAATTAGTTTATTTGCAAGAAATCTGTACTCATTAAAAACTTTGTCATAATATTTTCTTGTCTTAGTAGTGTCGTTTGGAGTTATTAGTTCTTTTATACTATAATCAATTTCTGTCATTTGTTTTTCCGTGCCATTCAAATTGATTGTAGTATGATACAAGGAGATGTTAGAACCAGACTCACTTAGTTTTTTATAAATGCGGGCTATTTCAGGGGAGTCAATGGGAGCGTCAAACATTGCCAAGGCATACTGGTCATTTTCCCGTGGTTCTCCTCTAATGTTTATACATTTAAAATTGAAATTTGTAAGACTTATTGTGCTATTTGCCCATTCATACATCAAATAGTTTGCTCTTCTGTACAACAAGTCGTGTAAGTCTTTTTGTGTGGAAATATTATTTGCTACATATAAAACTTTATATAAAAGGTCTGGTATTATTTCAAAATTTAATTGAATGTCAAAAGTGGGGAAACTGCCAGAGGGAGTTCTGCTTTTGTTGCTAAGTTTCCAGACACCATTGTAATATAAAAAAGGAAAATATCCATTTTTGTTTTGCAGTAAACTTTTATCAAAATACTTGCTTAGAATAGACGCTAAATTTTCGCTTGTTTCACCACTTCCATTTTTATGGGGATTTTTATTGAGAACCTGGTTTTTGTAATAATCCTCAATATATGCTAATTTTTCCGCTTTATCCATACCTAATCCTTTTTTTGAATCTCTATATTAAATGTATTTTAACACAGTTTAGTAATACTGTCAATATTCAATTTTTTGTGCGTCATTGTAAAATTTTGTTTAAAATTAATGTAAAATCTTGCCGTAATATAAAGAATATGATATAATAAAAGCAAATGAAAACATATAATATTTCATTTGCATGACAAAAAGGAGGGAATATATGTTAGATATTTGGATTTGGATATGGCTTGCCGTTGTATGTTTGAGTGCGATAGTAGAATTTGCCACAATGCAAATGGTATCTATCTGGTTTGTTGCAGGTGGATTAGTGTCTTTGATTTTGGCACTTTGCGGAGTTGCTTACTGGATACAAATAATAGTCTGTATTGTAATCGGTATGGCACTTTTGTTTAGTTTGAGAAAGTTATCACTAAAATACTTATTAAAAAACAATCACGAAAAGACAAATGTAGATTCATTAGTTGGTACGGAACACAAACTTCTGGAAGCAATAGCCCCCGAAGTCGCTGGAAGCGTAAAGATTAACGGAGTCGTTTGGACAGCAGTAGGCGAAGCCGAAGAAACAGAAATCAAGGCAGGAACACTTGTTTTGATTAAAGAAGTAAAGGGTAACAAATTGATTGTTACAAAAAAAGGAGAATAAAATATGGATTCAGGTTCAATTACAGCAATAGTATTGATTTGTTTAGCATTTGTTGCATTTGTTATTTTGTCAATGTCAATAAAAGTAGTTAGACAATCAACCGCTATTATAATAGAAAGATTAGGAAAATTTCACCGTGTATTAGATACAGGTATACATTTCATAGTACCATTTTTTGATAGACCCGCAGGCGAGCCTATCAGTTTGAAAGAAAGAGTTGCAGATTTTAAACCTCAACCCGTTATAACAAAAGATAATGTAACAATGCAAATTGATACTGTTGTTTACTTTCAAATTACAGACCCAAAATTGTACACATATGGAGTAGAGCGTCCTATGTCTGCTATCGAAAACTTGACTGCTACCACTTTGAGAAATTTGGTAGGTGAGTTGGAGTTGGACGGTACATTGACAAGTCGTGATACAATTAACAGCAGAATGAGAAGTATTCTAGACGAAGCAACAGACCCTTGGGGTATAAAAGTTAATCGTGTGGAATTAAAGAACATTTTGCCACCAAAAGATATTCAAACAGCAATGGAAAAACAGATGAGAGCAGAGCGTGAGCGTCGTGAATCTATTTTGATTGCAGAGGGTGAAAAGCAAAGTAATATTTTGCGTGCAGAGGGTGAAAAAGAAGCACAAGTTTTGCGTGCAGAAGCAAGGAGAATGTCTTTGATAAAAGAAGCAGAAGGTACTGCCGATGCAATTAAATTGATAATCGGTGCAAAACCTGATAGTGCTTACTTAACATTGAAAGGTTATGAGGCTATGCAAAAAATGGCAGACGGACAGGCAACAAAATTAATAGTGCCTACCGAACTTGCCAGTATTACTAGTTTGCTAGCAAGTCTAAAAGAAACAATAGAACTTCCAAGCGGTGCAAAAAAAGAAAAAGATAAAAAATAATCAAAAAAAAGATGCTAAATATAGCGTCTTTTTTTATAATCAATTTAAGTTTATTATAATTTATAAAATTTTAAGTCATATAATATTATTATTTTCATAAAATTTACATTTCAATTTAATTATTCAATAGACAAACAGCAAAAAAATAAGTTATAATAAAATTATTATTTTATAAGGTGGTATTTGGTTTATGCTAAAAATAGTTGATTTACATAAAAGTTATCAAAAAGGTAACGAAGTCTTAAAAGGAATAAATTTAACGGTTGAAAACGGAGATTTGTTTGCATTCGTAGGACATAATGGTGCAGGTAAAACTACATTGATAAAATGTTGTTGTGGTATTCACGACTTTGAAAAGGGTGAAATTAAAATTAATGGCCAAGTAGTTACAATAAATGATCCAAATGACGCGACTAGATTACATATAGGAATGGTCCATCAACATTTTAAGTTGGTTGATAAATTTACTGTTTTAGATAATATAATTTTAGGTGTTGAACCACTTTTACAAAACGAGTGGGGACAAAATAAAACTGAAAACAACCTTTCGAAATTTAAACTTGTTTTTAAAAAAATTAAATTATTTTTTGGAAAAATTTTAAATTTTGAAAATAAAAAAATAAATAAGATTTTAGATCGAAAAGTTGCTGCAAAAAAGGTTTTGGATTTATCGAATAAGTACGGTCTAAATATTGATATTAATGCGAAAAGCGAGAACATAACTGTTGGAATGCAACAAAGAGTTGAAATTTTGAAAATGTTATATCGTGAGAACGATATTTTAATTTTTGATGAACCAACTGCTGTGTTAACTCCTCAAGAAATTAAAGAATTGATGCAAATTATGCGTAATTTAGTAAAAGAAGGAAAATCCATCCTTTTTATTACGCACAAATTAAATGAAATCAAAGAAGTAGCCGATCGTTGTACAGTTTTAAGAAAAGGAAAATATGTTGGAACTGTAAACGTAAAGAATACAACAAAAGAAGAGCTTTCAGAAATGATGGTA
>Ga0172377_10001849_pt1 | contig 21602 bp, 9 predicted proteins | sample Pumphouse3metaG_FD_119749 | JGI IMG/M metagenome (GOLD analysis project Ga0172377, IMG submission 119749) | Leachate microbial communities from a municipal landfill in Southern Ontario, Canada - Pumphouse #3 metaG | ecosystem: Engineered > Solid waste > Landfill > Unclassified | place: Canada...
TAGACCGTACTCTTTTTCTTTGTTTGAGTAATTTCACCAAATCTTTTGATATAATTTGTATGTAAAATAAAAACCAGAGTTGATTAACTCTGGTTTTTTCATTCTTTGACTTCATATTATCCTTTTTTGATGAGTTGGTTTTGTTTAATGTCAGATAGGGTGAATTACTTTGTATTATAACAACAAAAGGACTAACAACGTAGAGTTAAAAGTATTATGAAAAAAGCATTTTTATTCTTACTAATATTTGTTTTCTGTACCCTTTCTGCTCAAGAAGGAGGAGAGCCTATGGCACCCCTATTTAGAGATCCCATTACAGATGGCGCTGCAGATCCTTGTGTTATTTATAATCCCTTTGAAGAATCTTGGTGGATGTTATATACTCAACGCAGAGCAAATGTTGAGACGGCAGATGTAGCTTATTGTTATGGTAACAAAATAGGAGTAGCTTACTCAACAGATCATGGTGTAACTTGGCGTTATAGAGGCACTTTAGATTTAGAATTTGATCGTGGAACAAATACTTTTTGGGCACCTGAAGTTGTTTGTTTTGAAGGTGTTTATCATATGTTTGTTTCTTATATTGAGGGAGTAAGTAATCACTGGAGTGGACAAGCTCGTATGGCTCATTATGTAAGTATCAATTTGTGGGATTGGGAGTTTAAGGGCTTTATAGCTCTAGAAGGTGATGTTATTGATGCTACTCTTCATCAATTAGCTAATGGAACTTGGCGAATGTGGTATAAATATAAAAATGTGACATATTATGCCGATAGTAAAGATTTATATACATGGGTTCCTTATGGAACTCCAGCAGTATCCGATCAAAACCATGAAGGAGCAAACGTGTTTCAATTTAGAGATTCTTATTGGATGATAACAGACCAATGGGCAGGAATGGGAGTTTATCGATCCAATGACTTAGAAAAATGGTATAAACAAGATCAGTTATTATTAGATGAGGGTAGTCAGCGAAAAGATGATTATCCTAGTGGCGCACATGGGGATGTGGTTGTAATTGATGGCCAGGCCTATATCTTTTACTTTACGCATCCTGGAAGACGCTTTCATACCAAAGATTATCACGATAAAAATGGAAATATACCTTACGAAATGAGACGGTCATCTATTCAAGTTGCTGAATTAGATGTTATCAATAATTGTTTAGTAGTAAAAGATAGAAATAAACCAATTTCTATTTATTTACCACATATAAAATAACTGTTTTTCAACTTTTTTGATTCCTTGATAAACCTCATTCGTTCAATGTAACTAATGAGGTTTATCTATATTGGAGTTGTTCTTATCTCTATATTCTTTAGGTGTACAATTATAAATCTCGGTAAATGAGCTATAAAATGTTCCTTTACTTGCAAATCCTGACTTATATATGACCTCATCAATGTTTAATTTGGTTGTCAATAGCAAGTCTTGTGCAATATATAATCGTGATTCTTTTATCATATTAGCTGGACTCTTTTCCTCTCCAATGTCCTCTAATTTTCTGTAAAGATGTCGAGTACTTATGTTAAGTTTATCAGCTATAAATTGGACATTAAGTTTTTTATTTGTTAAGTTATCGTTAATGATACTGTAGATTTGTTTAATGAATTTTTTATGTTCTTTATGAGTGTATTTGGATTCAACTAGTTTGTACGCACTAAGTGGTGATCCAAAATAATCTTTTAACGTCTCTTTTCTATTGATTAGTTGATTTATGGAGGTTTCTAAATAATCTATGTTAAAGGGTTTTGTAATATACATTTCAGCACCTGCGTTCAATCCTTCTATTTGTTCTTCAACTTCGTGCTTAGCAGAAATTAAAATTAAAGGAATATGAGATGTGTTGGGATTGTTTTTTATTTTCTTTGTGAAGGAAATACCATCTAGTTTAGGCATCATTATATCACATATTATAAGGTCAGGGTGATCTGTGTTTAGGCTATCAAGAGCATCAATAGCATTAAACATCGGTTTAATATTGAATTTTTTGTGGAAAGTGTCACTTAATAACCAAAGAACTTCTTTGTCATCATCTATAATTAAAAGTGTTGGTTTTAACGGATTGAAATTCTCCTCAGGAAACTTAAAATCAAGGTCTGATGTATCATCAAAGATATCGTTAAGTAATTGAGTGTTTTTATTTATATTAATGTTTTTGCTAACTTCTAGTTTGGGCAGTGATATAATGAATTCCACTATATCACTATCGTTTAATTGTGCTGTAATTTTCCCTTTAAGTAACGAGATCATACTTTTTAATATGGCTAACCCCAATCCATTTCTTGAGAATGAGTTTTGATCTTGATTTTCAAACCCTTCTAATATTTTATACCTGTCAAAAATGTGTTCTAAATCTTCTTTATTTATATTATGACTGTTGTTCTTTATTCTGATAATTAAATAATTAGGAGAAGGATCAATAGTAATACATATATTACCTTCTCTTTCAGTATATTTAAATGCATTTGATAATAGATTGATTATAATTGTTCTAAAAAACATTTCATCACTATTCCATGTAATATTTGAAGGGATAATATATTCTAATTTTATGTCGTTTTGTTTTGCAACATCAGTAAAAGCCTCCAGTTCAGTTAATATGAGTTGTTTAATATTTAACTCTTCAATTATTGGCTCTCGGTTTCCTGTTTCTATTTTTCTAAATTCTATTAATTCTTGAATTAGTTTGTTTAATCGCTGGGCATTTCTTTGTATTAGTTGAGTGTGCTTTTTTGTAAAGCTATTAGTCTCTTTGTGGCTGAGAATTCTGTTACATGGGCCATAGATTAATGTTAAAGGGGTGCAAAATTCATGGGCTATATTTGTAAAGAATTGAAGCTTTGACTCGTAAACTTCTTTTTGATGTTTCTGTTCAATTCGATCCATAGTTAACTTTGTAGCTCTTTCTTTTCTATTTATATATAATTTAAATGCATAATAGATTAGTAAAAGAGTAAGAAATATATAAAAAGTATATGCGGCATATGATGCATACCATGGGGGTGTAATTATAATTGTTATTGGATGAATTTCACTTTGTTCTCCAGTTGTTCTATTTATATATTTTGTTTCAAGAAAGTATTTTCCTGGAGATAAATTGGTGAACGAAATTGTATTTTGAGTACCATTATTGATCCATTGATTGTCTTTTCTAGCAAACTTGTAGAAGTAGTTATAATTATTTCCATTTATGAAATCGACAGCTGTAAAGTTAAAGGAGAAAAAATTCTGATTGAATTTTAATTTGATTGTAGTTAGTGAATCATTGTTTTGTTGTACATCGTATATATTTTTCTTCTCACCAAAAATCTTTAAGTCGCTAAACTGGATTGGAGGTACATAATGACTCTTTTTATTCTTATTAGAACTATTCGTTATAGTTGCAAAGCCGTTTACTCCTCCAAAAAAGACCGTATTTTGATACTTAAATGAAGCTCCATCACTGAATTCTGTTATGGAAAGACTATTATTATAATCATAAACCTGAAAATTTTCAGTGTCTATGTTGAAGTTTATTATTCCATTATTAGTGCTCAACCATAAGTGGTTATCATTTTCTTCTTTTTGTATCTGATGAATCGTATGGTTTGGGAATCCATTCTTGTTGTTGTAAATAATGTTCTTTTTTTCAACTGTGTGTTTTACTAACCCAAAACTTGTTCCGATCCATAAATTATTCTGGTTGTCCTTGTATAAGGCAAACACTTCGTTAATAGTTTCATTTTCACTAACACTATCTAAAAGGAGTGTTTTAACCTTATCGTTTTTTGTGTTATGTATGATAACACCTGCACCTCTATTGCCTAGATATATCTGTTCAGACTTATCATCATATAGCAGTGAAAAAAAGTGATTTCTTTCTTTTCCTTTTAATGTATGCGTGTATCTTTGAGTACTTATGATACTAGGGGTATTATTATTCCATTTTAAGGTTACTTTAAAGTAACCACACCCAAGGGTAGCAATCCAAAGCGTATTGTGATTAACTTCAAAGATTGAATGAATATATTTGAGGTCTAAATCATTAACTAATAGGTGGTGTATTTTATTATCATCATATGAATAATAGGATAATCCAGCATCGCTACCAATCCAAAATACATCTTTGTCACTATAAGCAAATTCATAAACATAGTTATCTATAAATTGATTGTTTTGAGTGTTATAGTGTGAGATCTTAGTTTCTGAGGTTATTAAGTTTATATCAAAGTTTTCAAAGCTAAATAGTCCATCCCCTTTTGTCCCAATCCATAATTTTTTGTTTCTATCTAGAAAAAGTGCTCTAATAGGGTTTTTTAAATAATTAGATATCGATGAACTCGTAAAAGAACGAAAAGTATAAGGTTCTTCTGAATACATTAATACCCCTTGACCATCTGTAGCAATCCATATTATGTCTTGGTTTTTGTCTTTAAGTAGTGTGAATATCCCTGCAGATATATTTATAGTGTTAATCTCATATTTTTCCTTTTTCTCTGGTGTGTATTTTAAGCAGTACAATCCACCTTTCTGGAAAGAAATGAAGTAATTGGATTTTACTTCTAGTATTGAACTAACAGTTCCTTGTTTATCTACTAGTGAGTTTATGTTTTTTACATAGATTTCCTCTTTAGTTAAAAGATTGTATTTGTATATTGTTGCATTTTGATCTAAATAGTAGATGTTGTCTTGTTCTATTTGACAGAATACAAAAGAGTCACAGAATTTAGTAGTTTGCTCCTTTTTTATCGTTAGTTTCTCTTCTTCTATTGAAAAACTATATACCTCTGCTGTTCCATTATTTAAGAAGGTCCATAGCTTATTATTACTATCTATTGTAATACCAATTACACTATAAAAGTCGAGGTTATTGACCTTTTCACTATAGAATTTTTGATGTTCCTCATTATAAATGTGGAAGGTGTTGTCTGAATTAAAGACAAAAAGATTGTTATGGTTGTCTTTAGTTAAGCTGTTATTGTCATTAAACTCTTTAAAATGTTTTATCGTATTATTTATTCGATCGTAACGATCCAGACCAAAGTTAGATTGTATCCAAAAAATATTAGGTTCTGTTTCTATGATTTTAGTAATCAAGTTACCTAGTAAGTTGTTATCTTTATCTGCCGATGCATTTATTGATTTTATGTTTTTCCCATTAAATATATTTACTCCATCACAAGTTCCTATAAATAGTTCTCCATTCTGTGCTTGTTGAAGAGTTAACACAGCACTATTGACAAGACCATCTTTCGAACTGATTTGTCTAATATTATAAGCGAATAAAACATAAGGGAAAAACAATAGTGAAAATAGAATCAAAAGTGTATTTTGGCTTTTCATAGTAGTTTTTCTTTTTTGAGCTAGATACCTCAAAGGTAGTAAAAACTAGGATTTTGTAACACTATTCCTATAGGAAGAAGTCTTGTTTTAGGACATATGAATGCTTGATTTGTGACTTATTTTTTATTAGTTGAATTGTACCATTAATAATACTTTATTTCTAATAGATTTGTTAAAAGAATCCAATTCTATTTACTTAAAATATGAAGTCTAAAATTTTAATAAAAACAATCATGAAAAAAGTGTTCTTACTAATCTTTCTGTTTTTTGCGTTATCGCAAGTTGTCATGACTAAAAATATTGAGTTAATATCTCCTAATGGAAAAATAAAAACATCAGTTGAATTAACTGATAAAATATATTATTCTGTTTATTATGATGATGATTGTATTTTAGAAAAGAACTCTTTGACTCTATCTGTAGGTCATGAGGTTTTAGGGGAAAAACCCAAGTTGAAACGCTCTAAAATTAAAAGTGTAAATACTATTATAAAACCTGCTGTGCCTTTGAAGTTTTCAGAGGTTAAAAATGGATATAATGAATTGCTGCTATACTTTAATAGAGATTACTCTGTGGAGTTTAGAGCTTTTAATGATGGAGTGTCTTATCGTTTTATAACTAATAAAAAAGGAGCTATTAAAGTATTTAATGAAGAAGTCTCTTTAAAAACCCCACAGAATTATAAGTGTATTGTACAGTATCCTTCTGATTTTAATACTAATTATGAAGAACCCTATTCTATGACAACAACCGAAGAGTGGGGAAAGTCAGATAAAATGGTAGTTCTTCCATTGCTTTTTGATACTCCAAAAGGATATAAAATACTAATGGGAGAAACAGATGTTAGTGATTATCCACGTTTATTTATGAGAGGAGATATGAGTAGTAAAATAATCTCCGTATTTCCTAAGTTTCCATTAGAGGTTGCTCAGGAGGGAGATCGCAGTTTAAAATCTGTAAAAGAAGCTGACTATATAGCCGAAACACAAGGAGAAAGGACTTTTCCATGGAGATATTTTGTTATAGTTGCAAATGATAAAGATCTGCTATCATCTACCATACCTGTTCAATTAGCACCAAAACAAGCACTAAAAGATGTTTCTTGGATACACCCAGGACAGGTGAGTTGGGAGTGGTGGAATGGAGCTGCACCTTATGGTGAAGATGTGAATTTTGTTTCAGGTTATAATTTAGACACTTATAAATATTATATTGACTTTGCTTCTAAATATGGTGTATCATATATTATTATGGATGAGGGGTGGGCTAAGTCAACAGAAGACCCTTTTACGCCAAACCCTAAGGTGGATGTTCACGAAATTATTCGTTATGGTAAAGATAAAAATGTAGGAGTTATTTTATGGCTGACTTGGTTAAGTGTTGAAAATAACATCGATAAAGTATTTAAAACATTTGCTGAATGGGGAGTTAAGGGGGTGAAAATAGATTTTATGGACCGAAGTGATCAATGGATGGTTAACTACTATGAAAGAGTGGCTAAAGAAGCTGCAAAGCATCAATTACTAGTGGATTTTCATGGTTCTTTCACCCCTGCTGGTTTAGAATATAAATATCCCAATTTAATATCTTATGAGGGGTTAAGAGGTATGGAACAAATGGGGGGATGTCATCCTGATAACAGCATTTACTTGCCTTTTATTCGCAATGTCGTGGGTGCCATGGATTATACCCCAGGTGCTATGATTAGCATGCAACCAGAGTTTTATTGTAGTAAACGTCCCAATTCGGCGAGTATAGGTACTCGTGCCTATCAAATGGCTTTATTTGTTGTTTTTGAGAGTGGTTTGCAAATGTTAGCTGATAATCCTACTTTATATTATAGAAATTCAGAGTGTACAGAGTTTATTGTGAATGTACCTACTACTTGGGATGAAACAGTTCCTTTAGTTGCTGAGTTAGGTGAAGTGGTTGCTGTTGCAAAACGTAAGGGTGATAAGTGGTATATTGGTGCAATGACAAACAATAAAAAAAATGAACGCACTTTAGATTTAGATTTAGATTTTTTAAATTCAGATAAAACTTACATTATGACTTATTTTGAGGATGGAATTAACGCACATCATCAAGCTATGGATTATCGTAGGAAAAGTGATACTGTTAAGAAGGGAGATTCTATAACTGTAAAACTTGTTCGTAATGGAGGATGGGCTGCAATAATAGAATAATTAGTTCGAAGAAAAAGATTTATGAATTAAAAAATACTATCTTTGAATGATTACAAACAAAAAGAATCTAATGAAAATGAAACAACACACAAAGCACTTTTTATTTATTTATATGTTAATTATGAGTTGCTTATCTTTTTATTCCTGCAGCGATGATGAGGATAAGAATGCGACTAGTGTAGTATTAAAGACACAAGCTGAAGTTGATGCTTTTAGTCAAAAGAACCTTCATAGTTTGATCATTACAGGAACTAACATTACTGATTTATCAAAGTTGAATATCCATTCTGTTGATTTGTTAACTATAAGAGAAACAGGAGTTGTGGATTTACAAATGGAAAAATTGGTTTCTGTAAATCAGGAGTTTACTATTCAAAACAACTCTAAATTACAGAAAATAAGCAATTTATCAAGCTTGACAGATATAAGTGGTGAAATAAAGATATCTTATAATAATCTGTTAACTAATATCTCAGGATTTCTTAAACTAAAAAAGGGAACGGGTACTTTTACGGTATCTAATAATAGTAGTTTGGGAGAGGATAAAAAAATAGGGGAAGAAGGTTATTCTTATGGTTTATTTCCTTTGAAATATCTTGTTGAAAAAGAGATTTTTACTGGAGAGGTTAAGTTGTATAATAATCATCCAGATGCTGCAACAACGATAGAAGAGATAGGTGAATTATATGCTCCGTTAGAGAGTTTTGTGGTTGATAGTAAAGAGGCAGCTGAACAATTAAATCCTGGAAAGAAAAGAGTGTTAAATCTTACTTTGAAAGGTAGCGAGATTAATGATGAGGTGTTGAGTATTATTGCTGAACGAATCACTACAATAAAAGGGGATTTACTGTTTGAGGATACTCAGATTGAAAACACAAAAGGTTTTATAGATCAGTTAAAATGTGAAGGGGGTATTCTATTTAAGAATAATAATCCTACGAATGGGAATGTCATTAGTTCAAGTGGTTTTTCTAATTATAGCATAATTAATGGAGATTTTATCGTAGAAAACAGCAACTTGTCTTTTAATGAAAATAGTGATTTTAGTAGGGTAAAAGAGGTTAAGGGGGATTTTATTATTTCTAATACTTCTACTTTGAAATATAGTGGGGCTTTGGCTTCATTAAGAACTATTGGAGGCGATTTCATAATAAAGGGCTGTGATCAATTGATAGACTTATCGGGCACTCGAGTTCAGACTATTGGTGGAAACTTAGTTTACTCTGAAAATGCTAAACTTAATGGTTTATCTGGATTTGAATCTGTTCAATTGATTGCCGGAGATGTATCTATTGAAAAAAATGGAGATATTCCCATTTATGGTGAGGTAAATCAACCAGGTTGGTGTATGATTAAAGCTTGGATGGAGTTAGGTATTGTTAAAGAAAAAGCAAAGCTTTCTTTATCAAATATCAAAGGCGAAAAAATGGACTTGTCAGATATCTCTCCTTGCGAACCTAACAATCCAAAAGAACCTGAAATTTATTCTAACTATGTAGATTTAGTTACTATTAATATTGAAGGTGGTCAGGAAGTCGTAGAGAAAGATCGTTACTTAAATGCAACAGTGAAAGTTGAGCGAAGAGATAATGATGGGAAGATAGTTGAAGTATTATTCTCTGCTGATACTGAAATTAAAGGAAGAGGAAATAGTACATGGGGTGCAGAAAAAAAACCTTATCGTTTAAAGTTAAATAAAAGTGCTAGTATTAAAGGGATGCCTAAGAATAAAAACTGGACTCTATTAGCTAATCACTTTGATAAAACTTTATTACGTAATGCTTTGGCTTTTGAAATAAGTGAGCGAATGAGATTTGAATATACTCCTCGAAGTTATCCTGTAGATTTAGTGATTAATGGAGAATATAAAGGTAGTTATACGTTAACAGAACATGTTCGTGTAGGAAAAGGGCGTGTAGATATTAAAGAGGCGGATGATAGTACAATAGAAACAGGTGGCTATTTTATGGAAATTGATAGTAGAGGTATTGACAAAGGAGAGCCTCAAGTCTACCGAACGAAAAAGAATGGTGTGCTTTTTGTCATAAAAAAACCTGAAGATATGTCTGATAAAATGAGAAGTTATATAGAGGGTCGTATTCAGGAAATGGAGGATATTATTTATAGCTCAAATCCTATGATAGAACTCCCCAAAAAAGTAGATATGAAATCCTTTATTGATTATTATTTATTAAATGAGTTTGCGAAGAATCAGGATGGAAATCTCCGACTAAGCACGTTTTTATATAAGAAGGAGAATGATGATAAAATTTATTTTGGACCTGTTTGGGATTATGATATTGCTTTTGGAAATGCTAAAGGCGATTCTAATGAACCAGGTTTTGTTAGTGAGGAAGATTTTATTAGTTCCAAAAACTGGTATGTAAAAGAAGCAGCATGGTATAAGTTGTTATTTAGACAAGCTGAGTTCAGAAAATTAGTAAGAGAGAGATGGGCTGAAATTAGTCGAAATAACCTTCAGGGACTAGATCGTTTTATTGATAGTTATGCAGGGAGAATAGAGCAATCACAAAAAGAAAATTTTAGAAAATGGGATATCAATCAATGGCATTGGAATAATCCACAAGTCGCAGGTAGCTTCAAAGGGGAGGTTAACTACCTTAAAAAATGGATTAGCGATAGACAAAATTGGTTGGATATATCTTTTTGAATTAAATATTCATTTCATAGTAAAAAAAGAGTAGATGTTGTAGTCTACTCTTTTTTATTACCTTAAAGTTTACACCTTTTGGAGAGGTTTTCTATTGACGAGAACAATAATTTGATAAATTTAACTTTTTGTTTCTATTGTTTAAAGTTGGTTAATCTTTAAATTGCGTTAGATTTGCAAGTTGATATATAAATGTGTGTTATGTTTCTTTTTTTGTAACAATAAATCATTCTTCGTGTTTATTTGCTACCTAATCCATGAAAAGCTGTCATTCTGTGTAATATAGAAAGCCTTAAGTAGTCCAAAGGAAAAAGAAGTGTAATTCCAAAATTAGATAAAGTTAAAGACTTTACAAATCAATAATAATGTAAAAACTGAACAGATGGATCGATTAAATAGGATAAAGAAGAGTCGAGATTTATTTTTAGTTTTGAGCTTTCTTTCTTGTTTTTTGCTTTCGACAATGGTATTAAAAGCAGAGAGTGAGAAGCAAATATTAAAACCCTTAGAAAGTTTTCCTAAAGAAGTAACAGGATTAGTCGTAGATGATACACAAGAAAGCTTACCCGGAGTTGCTATTTTTATTAAGGGGCAAGAGTCTAAGGGGGCTTTAACCGATCTAGATGGTAACTTTAGTATAACAATTTCATCTGCTGAAGATATTTTAGTCTTTACCTATGTAGGTATGGAGCGGCAGGAAATACGAGTTGGAAATCAAGAAGACTTAAAAGTTGTACTTAAATCTTCTGCTACAGAATTAGAAGAGGTAGTCATTGAAGGTGGATATGGTTTAATGCATAAAAGGTCTGATATGGTTGGTAGTGCTTTTCAACTTAAAGGTGATAAAATAACGAACTTACCTGCTAGTCGCTTAGATGAAATGTTAACAGGATTGATACCTGGAATGCAAGTTGAGTATAATAGTAATGATGCACAAGCACGTCCTCGTATGAATGTTAGAATTAGAGGTGAGGGAGCAACTAATTTAGCTAGCTCTGAACCTCTATGGATTATTGATGGGGTTCGCTTAGATACAGGAGGGCATACTAACCTTGTAGCAGGGGTAGAGACTTCAGTTAGCCCTTTGTCTTATTTAGACCCTAATGAGGTTGAAAGTATAACAGTGCTTAAAGACCCTGTAATGACTACATTGTATGGGGCTGACGCTAGTAATGGTGTTATTCTAATAACAACTAAAACAGGAAATGAACGCACACCTACTTTAAATATTCGTACTCGTTTTGGTGTCTCTTCTATTGATAAAGGAACTCGCTTTAAGGTATTAGACGGACCTCAGTTTATGATGTTGGCTAAGGAGTCTTACAAAAACACCTATGGTGATTTAGTGGATTTCCCTTTTCAAGATAATGATGTAAATATTTATAAAGGAGTTAATACTGACTGGTCTAAGGTCTATTTTCAATCTGCTTTAACAACAGATATAGGCGTATCAGTCCGTGGTGGAGGTAAGAAAAGCAATTATTTTTTATCTGCTGGGTATTATGATGCTGAGTCAACTCTTAAGGGGGATGATAAAACACGATTTAGTGTACGAGGCAATGTATCAACAAAGATTAAAGATTGGATACAATTACAATACCGTTCAGGATTTTCATACAATACGGATAATGTGTTTAATGTAGGGCGAAATTATCTAGAAGAGCTTCCTATATTTACCCCATATAATGATGATGATACTTTTCGTATGTTTTATAAGGTAAAAGAACAAGGGGGATGGAAATCTTATCGATTTAATAATAGAGTGGCAGAGCGAGAGCAAAACACACACAAGCAACGTTCTGTTTTTGCTACTAACCATTTAGAGCTAACTTTAGATCTCATGAAGGGGTTGAAAACAACAACATCAGGAGGATTGAATTATACATCTCGTCATGAGGAAATATATAAATCACGAGAGAACTGGAGTGGAAAGAAACTTACGCCTCCCTATGAAGGAATTGGATATTCTTATAGAAATAGTACGAATCAAATGTCTTGGGTTTTTAATCAAAGAGTAAATTACAATCAAAGGTTTGATAAACACACTGTATCTGGATTACTAGGATTAGAATTACTTTCAAATACAACTCGTGGGGTACGTGCTCAAGGAAGTGGCTTCCCAAATGATCAAATATTGGAAATAAGTAGCTCTTTATCGGAATATAAAGGCACCAGTTCCCACGGTGTTAATAAACGAGCTTCTTTCTTTGCGAATGCTTCTTATAATTATGATACACGTTATTATTTTTCTGCTACATGGAGAAAAGATGGAAGCTCTGGTTTTGGTAAAAATCAAAAATGGGATAGCTTTTGGGCATTAGGTTCTTCTTGGAATATCCATAATGAATCATTTTTCGAGTCAAATTGGCTGAATGTTCTAAAACTAAAAGCTTCTTTTGGTGTAACTGGAAACTCCAGGATGTCTAGCACAGTAAATCCTGATGGACTTTATTCATATCATAAGAATTATGCAGGTCATTTAGGTGCTGTTATGACGAATATTTGGAATCCTGAAACAAAATGGCAAAAGGATTATCAAACTAATATTGGAGTGAGACTTCGTATGTTCGATCGACTTGATTTTGAAGTTGAGTGGTATAATAGAAGCACACGAGACTTATTAGGTAATGCAACAATATCGATGACCTCTGGTGATCGTTCTATTCTGAAGAATATGGGTAGGATGAGAAATACAGGAATTGAGTTTACTATTTCATCGAATAATATTACAACTGAGCAATTTAGTTGGGATACAGATTTGAATTTCTCACATAATAACAATAAAATAACTAAATTATCTCCTGATGATAATGGAAAAACACGAGGTGATTTTATTATGGAAGAAGGAAAGAGCATGAATGCTTATTATTTAATTCGGTGGGCTGGTGTTGATCCTTTGACTGGTGGCCCACTATGGTATGATGCAAATGGCAAAATAACAGGAGAGCATAGTTATGACAATAGAGTAATCTTAAACAAGTATTCCAATCCTGACTTGTATGGTGGATTGAATAATACCTTCCGATACAGAGACTTCTCATTAAATATAATGATGAACTTTGAGATTGGTGGATATGCTATGAATAGTTTAGCTTTTAGTATGGAACGTGATGGGACTGATTTTTTAAAACAGAATCAATCTGTAGATTTATTGGATCGTTGGCAAAAACCTGGAGATATTGCAACTATTCCTCGTTTAGAGTGGAATAATACGAATAATTCTTTAATGAAGTCAACACGATACTTGTATAAAAGGACTCATTTAAATTTACGGAACATAGCATTTTCTTACCAAGTACCTAAATTATTAATTAGCAAGATTGGAGTTCAGGCTGCTTCAATATCAATTATTGGTAACAATTTAGCGGTTTGGACACCTTATGATAAGAAAAACAGAAATAGTTATAAGCAAGTTTTATCTGGCGGTTTCCCAGTGGATAGAACTTTCTCACTAGAACTTTCTCTAACGCTTTAATATTGAAGAAATGAATAACAAAATATACATCCTATTCTTTTTGTGTCTAGCTTTCTTACTAGCTAGTTGTGATGGTTTTTTAAGTGTTGATATTAGAGGGAAAACAACAACTCCTAATCTATTTAAAGATATAGATGGTGTTCGATCTGCACGAATAGGTGCTTATCAAACAATGTATGCCTACTATAGTAGTGATTTCTATAGTTATGCTGAAGTCTTGGGTGATAATCTTTATGTTAGAAATCAAGCTTCATCTACGGTAAAGGATTTATCGAATTTTATTTATGATGAGGATAATTTGATGTCTTATGGTGGAATAATATGGAGATATATATATGAGGCTTTAGCCAATATAAATTATATTTTAGTTTATCAGCCAGAATTATTGAAAAAGTATCCTATGCATACAGATGAATTAATGAAGATAAAAGGAGAAATGTTATTTAATCGCGCTCTTTGTCATTTTGATTTATCTCGTGTTTTTGGTCAAGCTTATAATTATACAGCTGACGCATCACATTTAGGTATTCCCGTAATGTTAAAAGCTCCCTCCCCTACTTATAAACCAACGAGAAATACGATGAAAGAAGTTTATGAGGCTATTTTATCAGATTTAGATGAGGCCGAACTTCTGTTTCAAAATGTGGATAATAAAGACCCTTACTATGTCTCTTTAGCTGCAATTCAAGCGTTAAAGGCAAGGGTATATCTTTATAAAGAAGATTGGGAACAAGCCGAGCGAATGGCTTCTTTAGCTATGAGTGATAAATCCTTATCCACAGGAGAAGAATATGTTTCAATGTTTCAGGTTTTTGATGTAAAAGGAAAGGAAGTTATTTTCAGATTGAGTTCAGGCGTTTCTAGAGATCGTAAATTGATCGACTTTTTTAGTCATGATGAAGCTGCTAGTGTAAGTTTATCGGACGCTTATATAAAACTATATAAGGATGCTGAAAACTTAGAGGAGGATACGTTCGAAAAGGCTGAAGACATTAGAGCAAGACGGTTAATAAAATTAGTGAAACTTGAGGGTAAGGAGAATCAATATTTGCCACTGTGTGGAAAATATGATTTGCGTAAAGCCGGAGAAGAACCGTTAAAAGATGAAGAAGAGCGATATAATCCCATTGTGTTTAGATTATCTGAATTGTATCTTATACGTGCAGAAGCTTATCTTCAGCAAAACAAATTGGAACTTGCTCAAGCAGATATAAAGAAGTTATTAGCAAGAGCTTATGATAAGTCTATAGACGAAATTGAATTACCACTTACGAAAGAGGAACTTTTTGAAGTCTTAAAAGAAGAAAGACGCAAGGAGTTAGCTTTTGAAGGGCATCGATTTTATGACTTGATGCGATGGAATGAAGGGGTTTATAGAGATGATAATACAAGTTCTTCTGTTCAATACATTGATTACCCTAATGTTAAGTTTGTACAACCAATACCTTTGAAAGAGCTGGAAAACAATTCTTTATTGATTGGTAATCCTGAAGTAAACTCAAAAAATACACAAACAAGCAAATGAAAATAAAAATAAAAACAGTTAATTTAGTAGCAATAGGAGGATTACTTTCTGTTTTTCTTCTTTTAGTTTCTTGTTCTAAAGACAGGATTTCCCCATTGAATAAGCCCTATCTTAGAGTCACAGCTTTAGATTTGGCTAGTACTGGTCCTATACAACCAGAGCAAAGTTTTGTGGGTGTTTATATGATACAGATGAGCTCTAAATCTGTAACTAAAGAGTTGCAAGTAGAGTATGAAATCATATCAGGAAAAGCTCTTGTAGAGGGCATTGATTATGAAGTTTTAAACCAAGATGGAGGAAAAATAACCTTTCCTCTAGGAGTATATGAAATGCCAATTCGTATACGTTGGATACCTCAAACAGAAGAGTCAGCCTTGGAAAATAATTATTCTGCTGAGGATTATACTTTAACTATTCGATTGGTTAAAAATAATTTAGATTTAGGTGTTGAAGGTTTTGATCCTAAAAAGTTTCGTGACGAGTTAAAAATACATAAAGAGAGAAAGGATATTAAATGAAAAGTGAAAATAGAGGGTTACATAAGATTATATTCCTGTTTATAATAAGTTTAGTTTTTCCCCTATCTGGTTTTGCTCAAAAGTTGAACAATGATTCAGCATTAATTCAAGGGAAGTTAAAAAACGGATTGACTTATTATATTTACCCTAATGATTTTCCTAAAGGAGAAGCTGTTTATCGTTTATTTATTAAAACAGGTTCTATTAATGAAAAAGAGAATCAGAAAGGGTTAGCGCATTTTTTAGAGCATATGGCTTTTAATGGAACCAAGCATTTTCCTAATGATGGAATTATTCGCTTTTTGGAATCACGAGGAGCACGTTTTGGTAAAGACTTAAATGCACATACTTCGTTTAATGAAACAGTTTATAAGTTGCAATTACCAACAAATTCTTTTGAAATTGTGGATTCAACCATGACTATCTTAGCTGATTGGGCTGGGAATTTAACTTTAGGATCTAAAGAAATAGATAAAGAACGAGGTGTTATAATGTCCGAATGGTTGTCAAAGACTGGACCTAAGCATGATATTCAAGAGGCTTTTTTATTAGAAATATTAAATAACTCACGGTTTTCTGACCGTATTGTTATTGGTGATACAGCGGTGATTCAGAACTTCGATTACGATGTTTTAAGAGATTATTATACACAATGGTATGATCCATCAATAATGGCTGTGGCGGTTGTAGGTGATATTGATCCGCAAATGATTGAGAAGATGATTAAGGATAAGTTTGGAGTTCATAAGTCAGTACTCAAGAAAAAAGATGTAAAGAACTACACTATTCCTAATTATGACCAAATGGAGGCCAAAATACTAACTGAATCCTCTTTGGATAAAGTTGAATTGAATATCATTCAATTGATGCCTGCATTTGAATCAGTAAAAACAGAGAAAGATTATTCTAAGCATTTACATCTTTCTTTATTAAATCGTTTAATTCGCAATCGGTTTTCTTCATTGTCATTTGATAACCAACCCTATAAAAAAGCCAGTTTAGGAATGTCCAACTTAATGAATGCTACAGGTATTTTATTGGGAACAGTTAATTTATCTCCAGAGAAAATTGAAGAAGGGATAAAAACTTATGCAGAACAAGTAGAACAGATCTATAGATATGGTTTTGTTCCTTTAGAAATAGAAAAAATAAAAACATCCTACCTTTCTCAACTTAAGCGATTGACTGAAACAGATAAACCATATAACTCTAGTAGTATTATGGATATGATTTATAGGCACTTTTTTTCTGGTGAAGTTATAACTACTCCTCAGTTAGAGTATGACTTAGCTAAAAAACATATAGATGAAGTGGATTCTGCTTCTATAGTTCATTATATGCAAGAGCTAGTAGATTGGGATAAAACCCATTTCTTTATGACTGCTTTTGATAGAGTAAAAGAAGATTTACCAGGAGAAAGTGAATTAATTACTTACTTTAAAAATCTTCAAATACAGCCAGTATCAAAATATACACTTAATATTTCTATTCCTGATGAGTTGATAACCGATTACCCTGTAGCTGGTGATGTTGTGAAACGAGGCTATATAAAAGATATAGAGGCTGATGATTTAGAGTTATCTAATGGGGCACGAGTTCTTTTTAGAAAGTCTGTAGACAAGAAAGACCGTATTATGATTTCAGCTTTTAGAAAAGGTGGATTATATTCACTTGATCCTAAGGATTATGTTAGTGGTATCTTCTCAGGAAGTATTGTTGGACTTAGTGGAGCTGGAGAGTTTTCCAGAGAGGCGTTATCACATTATCTAACAGGTAAAACGGTTTCTATGAGGTTTTTGCCTGAAAAAACAAGAACAGGATTAGTTGGTTCATCTTCTAATGAGTATAGAGAGTTAATGTTTCAGCTTTTATATTTAAAGTGGACAAAACCCAATTTTGACGTTGAAATGTATAATCAAATAAGGGAAAAGTCGATAGAGGCTTATTTAACAAAAAATGAAACACAAACTGCCAAGTTCTTTAAGGACTTAGGATACTTACTGCAAGGAAAGAGTTATATAAATCGAGAGTTAACAGATACTATTATTAAAGAGGAGTTAGATAAAGAGAAGATACTACCAATCTACAAATCTTTTTTTGATTCAGCTACTGATTATACTTTCGTAATCATTGGGGATTGTGAACTAGAAGATATAGAACCTTTAATACTAGAATATATAGGGGGATTGCCATCGGGTAAACCTCAGACAGATTATATATATACACGTCCTGAGGTATTAAAAAGAGATACTATATTTAAGAGAGCGGATAGTCCTTCACCTAAAGCAACAGTTTCTTTAATTTATCAAGATTATGAGATTCCCGAAAATGAGAGAATAGATGAATTGAAAGGTGAGTTTTTTAAGTCTATTTTGCGCATGAAGTTGCTTAAAACTTTACGTGAAGAGATGGGGATGATCTATAGTGTAGGAGTTTCCGTTGGAGCGACTAATTATCCATCACCATTATATAGAGCTACTATTGGTTTTAATTGTGACCCACAAAATGTAGATCAATTAATTGGTGAAACACGTAGAATACTTCAGGAATTAGCAGTTCAACCAGAAAAAATGGAAAGTGAATTTCAAGATGTAAAACTTAATCTCCTGAAAGAAATGAAATTAAAGGTACAGCGCGATGCCTTTTGGAGTGCATATATTCGAAATACAGTTTTCAATAATCAGTTAGATTGGGATTATTTAATAAACTATGAATCTATAGTTGAAAATTTATCAGTAAGTGATATTTCTGATTATATAGTTGAGTTACTAAAGAAACCTCTAGTTCAGGCTATACTTTTGCCTGAAGGAAATAAATAATTTAATAAGACTAAAAGAATGAATCGTATAATTCTTAACCTGTTTTTTCTTTCCCTATTGACTTTTCTAAACGTGAGCTGTTTAGATGAAGTAGATAACAAAGGAGAGCTTTTTGATAAGACTTCAATAAAGTCTTTTGGATTTTATATGGAAGATAATCCTATTTTGACAAAGGATATAATAGTCGATGTAAAAAATAATAAAGAGTTGAGAGTGCCTCTTCCTAGTTATGTTGATCGTTCAAAATTAGTTGTTAGATACAATTTGCTAGATGAGTCAGCAGATATAATATTGAATGATGAATTACAGACGAGTGGAGTAAGTGTTGTTGATTTTACTAATCCTGTAGATTTGTTTATCAAGCTAGGTAATGAAACTAATCGTTATTCAATAACTGTAGTTGATGCCCCATTAGAGTGGAAGAGGTTGTTACCTTTTTCTATTGCAGATTCAAAAATTACTGACTTTCAAATGAAAATTAATCCTATCAATGGGTGTCCGTATGTTCTTTTTGTTAATAAAGCATCAGAAAGTAAATTAACAATGGTTTCTTATAAAGATGATAAATGGGATTATATAGGGTCATCATCAGGTTTTACTGATGGTGATACTAACTCTAAAGATTTTGATTTTGACTCTAAAGGTAATCCTTATGTGGCTTATTGTGATCGGACTATAGATAGAAAGCTATCAGTAATGTGTTATGAAAACGGAGAGTGGAAATCTTTGGGAAAAGGAATAACTAGTTCTCGAATAGATCATGTGGGTATTTCTTTAACTGAAAAAGATGAACCTATGGTCTTAAGTTTGGTAGCTGCTGCAGGAGGAGGACTTCCAAGAAATGAATTAAATGTATCCACATACATCAATGGATCGTGGCTTAGCGATCAAACTATTCCAGTAAGAGACGCTGGAAGTAAGAGAGCGTGGTATAATCAAGGAAAGTTATATAACGGTATAAATTATTGGGCTACATTTGATTTTGGCTCTAAGGAAGGATTTTTTTCGGTTTATTCTTATGATAATAAAGGATGGAAGGTTGTTGACGAAGATGTTAAAATAGAGAATGCAGTAGCGAACTCTAGAGCATTTGCTATGAACTTAGACTCTAATGGGAATATCTATGCAGTTATTGCTGATGATGAAACAGGAGATGCACGAATTAGGGTGTTAGTTTACAATTTAGAGCTAAAAGAGTGGAAAACAGTAGTATCCCCAACTGAAGCTATTGTTGATCGTGCTAATGTCTTTTCTTTTGCTCTTTCCTCTGAAGATGTCCCTTATTTACTTTATAAAGATAAAATGAATAGTTTTTACCCTACAGTAATTTCAGTAAACGAAGCTACAAAGAAGTGGTATGATCCTTTAGTTTTAGATCAATTTGAAGTTGATCAATGTTATATAGATTTCACTAAAATATATAGAAAAGGTTATGCTCTTTATAATAATCCTAAGGGTGAATTAGTTCTTCAAGAACTCTCGTATGAGAACTAGTATAGTATCAATAATACAAATATAAATAGTAAGTTGAAGGCGTAGATTAATTTTACGCCTTTGATTTATTTAAATAAAAAGTGATGAAGAAAATAGTTGTAACCATTGGGTTGTTTTTACTGGCTTGTAACCTTCTGATGTCCCAAAACATAACAGTGAAAGGGGGTATCTATATATCCTCAAATGAGCGAGTGAATGTAAAGAAGAAGGAGCTTAAAAAAGTATTCTCTAATATATATGTTTCTGATGGTTTTATGATAGAAAAAGTAAATCCCGATGGAGGTTTTACAATACAATCACGTTTAGGCTTTTCTGTCTTTCCTATTTTACCATTAGGTTGGGAAGTTGATAGTGATTTAATGATTGGAAACAATAACTCTTTATATTTAGATTCAATAAAACAAAATGATGCTTTTGCATATCATATACCTATTCGAAAGTATCAGTTAAAAGAGGAGGTTACAATAGCTGCTATTGGAGATGTTCAGATAGCTAATCAACAAGAGCTGCAATATATTAATGCTTCTCTTATGAAGGATTTACTGTCTAGGAGCAATGTAAACTTCAATTTATTTTTAGGGGACTTAGTCAATAATAATATTGATTATTTTCCACAGGTAAAACAACAAATAGAATCACTTCCAGTAAAATCGTTTTTAGTGTTGGGAAACCATGATAGAGATATAGTAGACAATTTTCAAGATTATTCTTTTAGTACTTATTTTGGTGCTTCTAACTATGTCTTTAATAGTAATGGGGTTTATTACATTATTCTAAATAATGTTTACCCCGATGGACCTAGAGGATATAAGGGAAAGTATTCAGATGAGCAACTCTTTTTTATTGAAAAAATACTTCCGTTAATCGATAAAAAAGCACGTATTGTACTAGCTCATCATATTCCTTTGCAATACACAAGCAATAAAGAACGAATGTTAGATCTGTTAAGTGAACATAATGTGTTGATTTTATCAGGACATACACATACAGTAGAAAGATTTCATTATTCACCCTTTATTCAAGAACTTGTAGTGGGTGCAACGTGTGGCAGTTGGTGGACTGGTGAAAAAGATGTTTATGGGTTACCTTCTGGTTTAATGCAATGTGGAACTCCTAGAGGATATTTTAATATTAATATAAAAGCGAATGGTGATTATAACTTTTCGTTTAAAGGGGTAGGTTTAGACGATAACGATCAGATGTCAATTTGGATTAATCGTCAAGATACACTGGATACTTGGATTGATGAATTAAATGACACTGATTCTTATGTTGCTATAGCTAATGTTTATGCTGGTTCAGATAGTACTTCTGTTTATTATAGGCTAAACGGAGAGGGAGAGTGGCATAGTATGCAAAAGGAAAAACTTAGAGATCCGGCCGTTGCACGTGTTTCTTCTCTGAATCATCAAAAAGTTTATCCAACTAAACATAGTCGGAGAGCAGCATTACGTAAAAGAGTATCTTCTCACGTTTGGAAAGCATTATTGCCTAGGTCTTTGAAAAATGGAATTCATAAAATTGAAATACGAGCTTTTGATTCTTATGGATTAGAAGTTCAGGGAAGTCGATTGTTTTTTGTGAAAACA
>Ga0172377_10001850_pt1 | contig 21594 bp, 19 predicted proteins | sample Pumphouse3metaG_FD_119749 | JGI IMG/M metagenome (GOLD analysis project Ga0172377, IMG submission 119749) | Leachate microbial communities from a municipal landfill in Southern Ontario, Canada - Pumphouse #3 metaG | ecosystem: Engineered > Solid waste > Landfill > Unclassified | place: Canada...
AGCCATATCCTCCCATAAATGGGCATGATCAAAACGGACTTCTTCCAGCGCTCGCGTCGTGGCATTGATAAAGAAATCCGTCAGGTAATCGATCATTTCCTCGACAAGGGCTGGCTCTTCATAAAACATGATGCTGAAATTTTCAACGCCAATCCAGTTTCTGAGAAGCCCATAGAAACTGCCGACGAAAATTGTTAGGGGATTATCATGTTCTGACCACCTAGCTTTGATATTTTCCCAGTCGGTCGGATATCTTTCGGGACAATAAGGATCAAGCTTTTCCCTGAAAAAATTCCAGTCCTCACGGGAAGATATGGGATATTTTATGAAATGTGGCATCGATACGTCTCCGGCTCCTTTAAACTGTTTCTTCATAATGCCTTCAGAATCGATGTATATTCGGTAACTATCCGTATCTTCGAGCGTCTTTTCCTCGAAAGCCGGAACTGGGCCGAGAATGTTGAAAAAACAGTTCTGGGGGAAGTATCTTGTTGAATCCAAACCGAAAAATTCCTTCAGGTCGGAATTCGGTGGTAATCCTTCCTTTTCCCATCTGAGAACAGTGGTATTGAGGTAGCCGAATTCCCATAATGGAATCCGGTCCACAGGTCTAAAATGGACTGTGTCTATAAAACGCCGGACATGATTATATTCTTGCATTTTTATTCTCCGCACTCATTCTGTCAAAAATTTTTGACATTAATCTCTATTTGTGTTGTTTATCTTTAATAAATTATCAGGATTTTTGTATTTCCCCGTTTTCATATGTCTGAAAAACAAAATATTTTTTATCTTTCAAAACACTTTCTAGTTTCTTTGAGCCTGTTTACTATTTTAATTCATTTTTCAAAACCTGTATAATTTCCGGACACGAGAGGATACTGCTTAATTCTGAAATCATTATTCCTTTTACTCCCGCTTTTTTTATGGTTTCAACTTCATTTTTCAAACGTTGAGGACTTTTGCCGGTTTCTCCCCAGACATTTTTATAAAAACCGACCATCGCAACTCCAATACTGTTTGAATGGTATGCCGCTTCGTTTTTAACAATAATTTCGGAATATTTTTTTATCTTATTCAAATCCCAATAAGGTTTGAAAAACCAAGCGGCGGTTTGGCCGCAATAATCAACAGGCAGGTGATTTCCATATAAGATGTTCGGTAAGAAAGCAGGATAAATATGACAGGTTGTTTTTATTTCAGGGTTTATCGATTTGGCATATGAAATTACCTTGGTGTAGAATTTGATGATACATTCTTCGCTGAAACGATGATCCGCTTCTTTTTTATCCATGCCCGGATGTTCCTGTAGATATTTTTTTCTGGCTTTATTGCATGAAGCACAATAACACCCATGAAAATTATCATAACCAAAAAGGTCGAAGGCAATTCCCGTATAACCCTTTTTTATCGCAAAATCCACATCTTTTTGGGCGGACAGAACTGCCTCTTCCCGGATAAAACATGGGAAAGGCTTGGGTTTTTTATCAATCACTTTTCCGATATCTTCAGGAAGCGGTTCACCTCCGTGTTGAGAGTTTGGCAATAAATTATATTCATGAGGTTCATATTTCTGAGAAACGCCTGAATGCGGGAATATTACATAATATACTTCAATATGTTTTTCTTTACCTACAGATACTATTTCATCAGACCATCTCTTTTGAATGCCTGGAAGAGCAATTGCATTGAAACCTATAGCTTTTGCCTGAGATATCCTTTGTTTAATTTCATCTTTTGATTTAACAGGTCTGGTTGACCATGCTATCTTCCAGATAAATTTTCTGGATGTACCACCTGATTTTTTATTCATGGATAACAGTTCAGATGAAAAACAGGATAAAATAAGAACAGAAAATAATATTATCAGCTTATATGGTTCTGAAATATGCATAATTATCTCCCGGTTTCGTTATTTCCGATCATATCATATTTCTTTACCGCCCGGCGGTCTTTTTCCAATTGCCTGACAAGTATGTCTGGCTTAAGCTCGTGTGATTCAACTCCAAGCTTCAAGCTGATGGCGGCAGCCGTTCCGGCAGCCTGTCCCGTAGCCATGCAGGTTTGCTGGATGCGGAGCGATGATTCTGCAATATGTTCCGCAGAAATACAGCGCCCCGCCATCAGAAGATTTTCAACCCCGTATGCTAAAAGACAGCCATAACGTATTCCAAAATATGCGCCTTTTGAGATTTTTACAGCGCGCTTTTTCGAATCGGGAGTTCCACTCAAGACGGCAGGTTTTGTGTAGCTATCCGCTGGCCAGATATCGATATGCCAACTTGAGCGGGCGACCTCATCCGGGTACGTACGAAATTCGAGGACATCTTTTTTCGTTACAAGTTCCATGCCTTTTATACGTCTGGAAGAACGGACCCCGATGTTGTTTGATGTGTCCAGCAGATATGAATTTTCACAACCCGGTACAAAACGCCGATATACTTCCGCTGCTTCCCAAGCCTGTAAACGCCCCTCCTGTTCAGCCCTCGTCATTTGCCAGGGATCAAGAGGATCGGTTTTGAGGACACGGCTGACTACAGACATTATCTGATTACGACCCGGCAGTTCCCAAGCCCAGTCACGGATATAGTTGAGAAGCCGTCCGGGTTCGCGAACGATCGGAGTTGCAAATTCCCCTCTGACCATCGCCGCTCTTAGAGCCTTTTCAATTTCTGCCATTATATCAGGGGCTGGCCACAATTCCGGACGAACCGCTCCGCCGACACGGAATACTTTCGTAAGAGCCATAGCCCAGGGAGAAGAACCGTCTCCCTGTTCCCAAGGGACTCCGGCCTTGTGGCACACTATTCCGTCTCCGGTACAGTCGATGACCCGGTCGGCAAGGATGGCCCGGCGACCGGCGCTGGTCTCAATGAACAAAGCTTTGATCCGTCTGGCTTCAGTAAGCACCTCAGAAACTGTTGAATGGTAAAGTATTTTAACGCCGGCTTTTTTGAGCAGTTCATCCCAGGCATATTTGATGCATTCAGGATAAACCGTCCCGCTAATCACATGGGGGGACTTGCGGATCTCAGAAACCCCGTTCCTGCGACGTAAGGCATGAATCCACTCATGCCATACGCCTTGGAAGTCGACGCCGTTAGTACTCAGGATCACACTCACCAGTTGCGATACTGCGGCTCCGCCGGAAAAGCCGTCTTTTTCGATCAGCAAAGTTTCGGCTCCGTTCCTTGCGGAAGCTATTGCGGCAGCACAACCTGCGGGGCCGCCGCCGCAAACGGCAACATCCCATTTACCCATAACCGGAACTTCTTTCGCCGGTTCAAGAACAGTTTTTAGTAGTTGAGAATTAGTCACTTTTTAAATTTCCTGTTTATTGTTTTTTTTATTTGTCGTAAACTTTATATCAGTTTGGGGATTTCATTTCGATTTATCCAAGTTACGTTCGCCAGATAAATATCCGCTGCCGTCGAATGCTCTGCTATGGCGGAGTCTTTTTCAATTCCCGGTTCGTCGAATGCCGGATCCATTTTGTGTTCATGGGATGAATAATAAATTACCGCCGCTTTGTTTTCCCCGGTCTGAAGCCACGCCGCATAAGAACAATCCCCGCCGGACGGAAGCTGCCGCAACCACTGGATGTCTTTTCCATCTTCAAGCCATAATACGTCAGTCCTGATGTTGAATCTTCCCGGCAAATCCCAACGACGGCAAATTAACAGACAACCTTTTTCCAATCGCTTCAGCATAGGCCCTTGAATCCTTACCGGCAAGCGGAGATATGAATTCAGGGAATCATACAGCGGCTTGAGAATTGTCAGGGCGGGACAACCGCCCCGGCCGTCATCCCTGATAATTGCGTAAAGGTCGCCGTTGTCGGCAAAATCAATTGCCGTTTCATTTCCTTCCGACAGAGATAATTTACAAGTCCAGCGGATGCCGTCGCGGGAGGTAAACAGGAATGTTTCGTAATGATTTTTCTCCTGAACTTTATAGCCTGAAGCGTAGAGAATGCCGCCATGGGGTTTGAAACACCACAGGCGGGTTGCTTCATATCCGGACAGCGCCTGTTCTTTAAAAGCCGAACCGTCCTCGGAAATGAAAAGCCTGGTACCTTTTTCCGGCATGGTGTTGTCCCGGTTCAGACAATAGAGAAAAAGTTTGCCTGAAAACTCCAGAATGCGGGGATCGCGCAAATCGGTTTGTGCGACTCCTATTTCGGCAGCCAAGCTCCAGACATCCAAATCTTCGGAACGGAGGACTGTTATTTTTCCCTCGTATGCCACATGATCAGGCGCGGTTCTGAATGCGATATAATAGGCATTTTTGAAACGACAGACAGACGGGAAGGCATTATGCATTCCATTGGAAAAAATTTTCTTTGAATACAAACATCTGAAATCCATGATAATTCAACTTCCTTATTAATGTTAATTTTTCTCTATAAAAGATTATATCCCGGCATTGAAGTTTTGTAAATAGACTGTATATGTCATTAATTAACTGTGTGTGACATTTATGGCTGCGTCGCAACCAACTGAGAAAAAAAACGTTGCAGATATCCTTAAACGGTTTGCCGGGAAACCCGTCAGGGGGGAATTGTATTTTTCTGAAATTCCTCCGTCTGCCAGAAAAGACCTCTTAAAGCATACGCACCCTTATTTCAGGCTGGTAATAGGCGTAAAAGGCTCATATGGTTTTCACTATTATTTCAACGGCCTTAAGACGGGCACGTTGAAGCCGGGAGATATACTTTTAACCGCACCGAATCGCGGCTTGCTGATAAGCGCCGGAGACAATGATTTCGAAATTATCAGCATTATTTTCTGGTATAACCTTATCCGTTTTTTAGTAGCACGCGGCACAAAAGAAAATCAGCAATATTTTTTTTATCACACTTCAAACCCGCCCCCGCGCTATGCGCAGCATCTGGTCCAGACACTTTGCCTCCTGCAGGATTCGGAACCGTATCAGTATGCGGCGCGGCGGCTGATCGAGGCGCTGATCTATATATCCGACCATGAACTGGCCAGTGATGTCCAGGCGAAATGTACCAAATCCATGAACAGTTATAAATCCGCGATGGATTACATCAGGAATAATTTCCATACTGAGGTAAACCGGGACAAAATATCCCGGGAACTGAGAATTACGCCGTCTCATGTTTTGCGGCTGTTCAGGCAATACTCCTCCGCGACTTTTGAGGAAACTTTGCATATTGTGCGGGTACAGCACGCCGAATCCCTTCTTAAGACAACGCATTTTACTATTAACGAAATTGCCTATATGTGCGGTTATAAGAGTCCCAATCATTTTATCAGGATTTTTAAAAAAATAAAAGGGCTTTCTCCGCAAAAATTCCGGGGGCTGAACATGCAGTCTCACAGTATCATATAAAAATACGACTTCCACGTTTTTTCTTTTTGTAACCTTCTCTCCGGACAGAAACCATAGTTAAGGATAATTGTATATTATTGTTGATATATTTCCAAAAATTTCAAAAATAAAGAATATAATTTCTTTTTATATTGATTTTTTGGAATAATAGTATATATTTAGTGGTATAAATAAAATTATATTGCATTGAGGCTTTGCATGATAGATGACATTGATCGCAAAATATTACGTTTACTCCAGGATAACGCGCGGATCTCAAACGCGGAAATATCCCGGCATGTGGGGCTGGCGCCCTCCGTTGTTTTCAAGCGCATTCGCCGCCTGGAAAAAGATGAGGTTATTACAGCGTATGAAACCCGGGTTAACCGTCATAAAGTCGGGTTGGGCATGTCCAGTTTCGTGCTGGTTATGACTGGAGAAAAACCAGGTTCGGTGGAAATAGGTAAAAGAATAGCGTCTCTTCCTGAAGTCCAGGATGTTTATTTTACCGCCGGAGACTTTTATTATTTCGTAAAAGTCAAAACCAGGGATGCAGAAGATCACAATGAGTTTATCAAAAAACTTGGTAATCTCGGAGTAAAAGACTGCCGGACGACTTTGATATTAAATACTATCAAGGAGAGTTTAAAACTCAATATTTAAACTGAAAGTAAAAAATATCTATAACATAAATTTTGTGTATTGAACAAGGAATAATCTCGTGTTTGTAGTACCGCTTTTAAGCGGAATCATCCTGCTGGTTAACGTTGACTGTTCCGCCTGAAGGCGGTACTACAAACATATAACTATTATTAAGAACAAGTTATAAGATGAACTTCAATCGAAGCGAATGATGTTACATAAAAATAAGCCTGCTTATGTCTGGGGAGTTTTCTGCTCTTTTTCCAGCGCATTCATTTGGGGAACCTCACATATTTCAGGGCGCTGGCTGATGAGTAACCGGTGTATTGACGTCCTCAGCTTATGTTGCATCCGCTACACTTGTGGCGGTTTGTTTCTGCTGGCGGCGGGAATGTTTTTCCAGCGCAGAAAAATTTTATCCGTAAAATTCCGCGACCTTCTGCTTCTCAACTGGCTGGCTTTCCTGGGAATAGTCGCCCATTCCGCACTTTTGCTGCTCGGCCAGGCATATACGACCGCAACCAACAGTTCACTGATTTTGGCGTTGAATCCGGTTATGGCAATGTTCATAGGCTTGTTTCTTGGGTACCGGATAAACTTTTTCAAAGCGTTCGGCACCGGGTTGAGCCTGCTTGGCTGTTTGATGGTTGTCGGCGTGATCAGCCGGCATGGCTTTGACTACAGCAGCAATCATTTGTTCGGAGACGCGATAACTTTGGTTTCCGCCTTTTTCTGGGCTCTCTATATGGTTTTTAGCGCTAAAACGGCTGCACGTTTAGGCGGCTTTACCATTACTGTGTGGACTATGCTGGCCGGAGCTGTTCAATTTCTGCTTTTGCGGATTTTTCTTCCGATAGAGACGCATATTCCGGCATGGGAAGCAGGCACGCAATGGCTGGTTATTTTTTATGTCGTATTTTTTCCGACTGCCGTCGGATTTTACTTCTGGTATGAGGCAATGTCCAAGATTGAGCTGTCATTGCTCAATATAATGCAGTACCTTACGCCGATAGCGACAATTATCCTGTCATATTTTATTCTGCATGAAAAAATGACGGCTTTGAATGTTATAGGGGCAATGTTAATTTTTTCCGGCGTAATGATTGCATCCGGCCTGATCAGGCTGCCGCTGAAACGTAAAAACTGTTTATTTGCGGGAAATGCTTCACGTGTTTAAAGATAATTATTCATGATGAACTTTGTTGGATAATTGACAAAAGATGTACATTGCGTTAATATATTATACAGTGCCTGCGATCTTTCGTTGAAAATTCGAATGCCGGGGATAATAGTGACATGAAAAATAAAGTTAAATTACCGGGACGCCAGGCTGGGCAGGCGGTTATCGAAATGTGCGTCTGCCTGATCCCGATCCTTGTGATTCTGCTCGGTATGATCTTTATTTCCGGATTGTGCATTTCAAATATCCGCGCTTTTGTCAGCGCCAAAGGGAATGCCGAACTTCTTTCTCGTTCCAATAATATGAACGGAGGTGAAGGGGATAATATTTTCTGTTGGGATTACGGCGAAGGCGAGGACGAAGACAGTTATCCTTTTACCGCCGATGACCAACCGGTTTATCTTACCCAGGTCGGGGATGAAAGCAGCGTGCAGACTCTTGTTGACGCACTGCTGAATGAGTCCGTGGATTCGGAAGCGGTGGAAAGCGGAGAATATGCTTTCCTTTCTGTTGCCTCCCTGCCGTATATAACCGATAATAATTTTGCGCAATCGCTTCCTGACTCTATGTTGTCGGCGGCGGAACTGGTCAGCGGCAAGGCAAATTCCAGTGTCGGCAATGTTTTTACTGTCAGCTCAGATGAGTTCAGTTCAGATGAAATTAATAGTATGGGGGCCACCTTTTCATGGTTGTTCGGCCTTGAGACCGGGGATATAAATTTGCGTAATATGCGGGCTAATACGGTATATTATCCTGTTATCCCGACAAGCCAGTAGGCAAAAAAAAATCGCGGCTTCAAACCGCGATTTTTATAGTCCTGAATAAGAAGACTTATTCTTCTGATGATTTTTTGGACTTTCTTGATCTTTTTCTTGTTTTCTTGCCTTTGGATTTTGAGGTCAGCTCTTTCCATTCAGCATCTGCCGCTTCAATAGCCGCAGTATCGTTCTTTTCGTAAGCTTCAGCCATTTTAGTTTGAACTTCAGCAAGCTTTTTTAACCGTTCGGCTTTGCTCTTTTTGCCTTTGGCTTCCCACTGGGAGGCTTTTTTGGTGAGGATTTCAGCGGTTTTTTTGCATTTTGCCGCTTTTTCCGCGGGAGTAAGTTCTTTAGTGGAACTACTGCTCTTGGAGCTTTTGTCTTTTTCTGCGTAGACGGCGGCGCCTGCTACAAACAGGACTGCGAGGAGAACTGCTAATGATAATCTTCTCATACGAGACACTCCTTATTTTAGTGTTGGAGCATAAGGATAATTCCTCATTTTGAATTTTACAAATGTAAATTCGATTCTTTATGAAAAAAATAAATTAAAAATCCTTGACAAGATACCTGTGAAGGAGTATAATTAATAGCATATGCCAATAATAACAATGTATTTGAGCACAGATTTTTATGTCAAGGCCATTTAAAAACAGAAAAGTTAACGGTTTATTCAATTCTGATTGTTATAAACCTAACGGTATTCCGTTATCCATGCTTGCGGGCGTCGAATTGAGCGTTGACGAACTGGAAGCGCTGCGGCTTGCCGATCTGGAGGCCATGTATCAGTCCCAGGCGGCGGCGGAAATGGGCGTATCACGACAGACTTTCGGAAATATCGTAAAAAGAGCGCGCCAAAAAGTAGCGGACGCGATCATAAACGGCAAGGCGCTTAAAATAGTATCGCATGGTTTCAGCTATTCCGATGCGATCCGGTGTTGCGGTAACTGCGGACTGGTTTGGCGGAAAGCAGTGATGACGCAGACGGAATGTCCCGCCTGTCGCAGCACAAACAGTGATATTCCGGCGGAAGCCTTTGCCTCCGATATATTTTTCTGTCGCGGCGGCCGCGGCCGGGGCGGCGGCAGAGGCCGTGGACGGGGATGCGGCGGCTTATGAATGGGACATGGACAAAATGAGTTTAACCCTTAACCCTTAACCCTTAAAACTTAATCCTAAAATCGAGGTTTAATCATGAAAGTAGTTTTTGCAGCGACAGGGCAGGATCTGGATTCGTTTCTGGATCAGCGTTTCGGCAGATGCCCGTATTTTATTTGTCATGATACGGTCAGCGGAGAAACACGTTGTATTGCCAATACCCAGAATTTGAATGCGGCCCAGGGTGCGGGAATCCAGGCGGCGACGACGGTTGCCGACGCCGGGGCGGATTATGCCGTTTGCGGGCACTGCGGCCCCAAGGCGTTTCGGGTATTGCAGGCTGCCGGGATAAAAGTTATTTGCGGAGCCGAAGGCAAGCTGGCCGATCTGCTTAAGGATATTGAAGCAGGCAAGTTGAAGGAAGCGGATTCTGCGGACGTGGAAGGACATTGGATGTGATATGAATATTGCGATTGCCAGCGGTAAAGGCGGTACCGGAAAAACCACCGTCGCTCTCAGCCTGGCGCGGGTCTGGGCGGAAAAACGGCAGGAGAAAGTCCGGCTTATCGATTGCGACGTCGAAGCTCCGAACGACCATCTTTTTTTGAACCTGAGCGGGGTTAGTACCGTTCCGGTGACTTTGCCCAAACCGGTGATAGACGAAAAAAAATGCACCGCCTGCGGCAAATGCGCCAAGGCGTGCAATTATAACGCCTTGACGGTTATAGCGAAAAAAGTTCTGCTGTTCAATGAACTTTGCCACAGTTGCGGCGTGTGCGGCTATGTCTGTCCTGAAAACGCCGTATCTTACCGGCCGGTGGAAATAGGAAAAATACATTCCGTCCGTTTCGGTCTGCCTTTTGCTTTGAGCTGGGGCGAGCTTGGCATCGGGCAGGTTCAGGCTCCGGATATTATTCGTGAGCTGCGTCATGAAATCAGGGATGAAGATATAAATATTTTCGATTCGTCGCCGGGCTGCGGCTGCGCCGTCCGCGAAACCCTTGCCGGGATGGATGCGGTGATACTGGTTACTGAACCGACGCCGTTCGGCTTGAATGATCTGCGCCTTGCGGCCGAACTGGCCGGGAAACTCGGAATTCCCACCGGGATCATTATCAACCGTTCGGACGGTAACGATGAAATAATTGAAAATTTCGCCCGCGAGAGCGGAGTGGAAATTCTCACAAGGATTCCTTTTGAGCGGAAATATGCCGAAACCTATTCCAAGGGTATTGTTTTGGCGGAAAAGTATCCCGAAATAAAAACCCTCATGGACGACTTGTATGGGAAAATAACGAAACTTATTGAATGCGCTCCCGAAAAGCGGAAGAGCGCTTTTGACTCCACGTCTGAGTTCGGCGGCGTAAAACCGGAACCGGCATCCTCTCGCGACGGGATAAAAGAGGCGGTCGTGATAAGCGGCAAGGGCGGTACCGGGAAAACCACCGTTTGCGCGTCGCTGGCGGCTTTGCGGCCGGGAGGAATATTTTTTGACGCCGACGTGGACGCTTCCAATCTGCCTATCCTGCTGAAAAGCAAAAAACTTTCGACCTGGAAATTTACTTCCGGGGCAAAAGCTTTCATCGATTATGATAAATGCGCCTGTTGCGGCTTGTGTGCCGATTTGTGCCGCTTCAAGGCGATTCACAGAGACAAGAACGGAACTTACCGGGTTGCTCCCGAAGCCTGTGAAGGCTGCGGTTTGTGTGAGCTGGCCTGTCCTGCCGGAGCCGTAGAGATGATCCCGGCGGATACCGGTTATACGTACCTGGCGGAGAGCGGATACGGCAAACTGGCTCACGCTTTTCTGAATATTGGCGAGGAAAATTCCGGCAAACTGGTAACTGAAGTGAAAAATCTGGCGCTGGCTGTTGCAAACGGGGAAAACGGGAGTAATATTCTCGGAGACGGTTCCCCCGGTACGGGGTGTCCGGTGATAGCCGCGATGGCGGGTTGTAATCTGGCGGTGGCGGTGACGGAACCGACCGTTTCCGGGGTTCACGACCTGAAGCGGGTGCTTGCGCTCGCCAGACACTTTGATATTACGAGTTGCGTGGTTATCAATAAAGCCGATATCAATCCGGACAAGGCTGATGAAATAAAGGATTTTTGTCGGGCGAACCGGGTGGAAGTCATTGGAGAAATACCATTTGACGAAGCGGTCGGGCAAGCTTTGCGCGAAGGAAAACATTTGCTGGAAATTCCTTCCTGCCCGGCCCGTAACGCAGTTGAAAATATAAGTGGACAGCTTAAATTGAAATTTGGCATCTGATAAAAAATACGGACAAATAACACTTAACTTTTTAATGGAGGATCAAAATGATCATCGCGGTACCGGTAGCAAATGAATTATTGTGTATGCACTTCGGGCATTGCCAGGAATTCAGGTTTTTCGAAATAGACGCCGACAAAAAAATCATCAAGGTAGAGGGTAAAGTCCCGCCGCCGCATGAGCCCGGAGTATTGCCGCGCTGGCTGGGAGAACTGAACGTCGATCTGGTGATCGCCGGAGGTATGGGTATGCGGGCGCAGCAGCTTTTTGCCCAGGCGGGCGTAAAAGTGCTTACCGGGGCTCCCGGCGACGATCCGCGGCAGGTGGTGGAAGCTTTTCTTGCGGGCACCCTTGAGACCGGCGATAACGCCTGTGCCCATTAAGGAGAATAATAAAATGGCTGAATGCAATAAAGACTGTGGTTCCTGCGAATCCGCCGGTACCTGCGACCTGAAACTGAAGGAACGCCTGTCCTCCATCAAACACAAAGTAATGGTACTCTCAGGTAAAGGCGGAGTCGGCAAGAGTTCGGTGTCCGTAAATCTGGCGGTCTCGCTGGCGATGAACGGGATGAAGGTCGGTTTGCTGGATATAGATTTCCACGGGCCGAGCGTGCCGACCATGCTGGGACTGAAGAAAATAACTCTGAACACAGGCGACGATGGCATTATTCCGGCGGAGGTCCATAACCTGAAAGTTGTTTCCATTTCCATGTTGCTGGAAAAGGACAATGACAACGCTATCATCTGGCGCGGCCCGATGAAAGCCGGTGTCCTGAAACAATTGCTGGAAAATGTCAACTGGGGCGAACTGGATTACCTGATCATGGATTTCCCGCCGGGAACCGGGGACGAGGCCTTAAGCGCCTGTCAACTGGTCAGCGACGCCGACGGCGGGATTATCGTTACTACTCCGCAGGAAGTTTCATTGTCCGACTGCCGTCGCTGTATTTCGTTTTGCCGGCAGCTCGGCCTGCCTGTATTGGGAGTGCTGGAAAACATGAGCGGTTTTGTCTGCCCGAAATGCGGCGAAATCGCTGATATTTTCGGTTGCGGCGGCGGGGAAGATATGGCGAAGTCCTATAATGTTCCGTTTTTAGGCAAAATACCGCTTGATCCTGAACTGCGGGCTTCGTGCGATTCAGGTCATCCGTTCATATATCATTCACAACATAAACCGGCGGCCCTGGCTTTCGCCGCGGCTGTTGATAAACTGACTGTGCAAATAGAAGGTAATTGAACCGGGATAAACACTGATGAATTCGCTGAAAATAACTGTTCTGGTTGAAAATACAGCTCGTGGGCGCGGGGTATTGGGGGAACACGGTTTTTCCCTGCTGGCGGAATATGACGGCCGCAAGTTTCTTTTTGATACGGGGCAGGGGTATGCGTTGAAACATAATGCCGCGAAGCTGAAACTTGGGCTCGAAGACATCGACGCGATAATATTGAGTCACGGTCATTACGATCACACGGGCGGCCTGGAAACGCTTGAAAACGCGGACAGGGTACCGATATTTACGCATCCTGAGGCATTGTTGCCGAAATATTCCCGCCATCCTGACGACAGTGTTCACGCAATCGGGATGAGTCCGGCCAATGCCGCCCGGCAAAATTATGAATTCAACCGGGATTGCCGGGAAATATATAATGGGTTTTTCCTGACCGGGGAAATTCCCCGGCTGACCGGTTTTGAGGATACCGGCGGCAGTTTCTTTTCCGATAAGGAATGCCTGAAAACAGACGAACTGATCGATGACCAGTCGGTTTTTGTCGAAACACCGAAAGGGTTGGTTGTGCTTTTGGGGTGCGCCCATTCGGGAGTGATCAATACCTTGCGGCAAATAGAAAAACTGACCGGCTCCAAGTCAATTTATGCCGTTATCGGCGGAATGCACCTGGGGGCGGCCTCGGATGAACGCCTCCGGGAAACGGTCAATGAATTGAAAAAGTTTTCCGTAAAGAAACTTTACCCCGCGCATTGTACGGGATTTTACGCGGCGGCGCGCCTGAACCGGGAATTTTCCGAAGAATTCGGGATATGCAATGCGGGAACAGTTATAAAAATAGATTGAATTTATAGGAATTTGTTGTTTGGACAGGATAAAAAAGTGGTTTTGAGTAGTGCCGAGAGCAGCCTTGCTCCGGCACAGAGAACCTAAAAGGCGGATATAAACTTTACCGGTCACGGTGCGAGGCCGCACTCGTGACTACTAAAAGTGCCGGCGGAGCCGGTTAAGTTCAATTAAAAAATATATCGCCGGTTCTGCGGAAGTTGCAGAACCATAAACAAAAACATCCTTAACCATGGAGGTAAACCATGCCGCGAGGAGACGGAACAGGACCGACGGGCGCAGGGCCGATGACCGGCAGGGCCGCCGGCTACTGTGCAGGGTTTTCAACGCCCGGGTTCGCCAATTTTGCCGGTTACGGCAGAGGTGGACGCGGAATGGGAATGGGACGGGCTGTCAGAGGCAGGGGCTTGGGTTTAAGAAACCGTTTTTACGCCCCCGCTCCCGTGCAGCCGCCGGAACTCAGCGTTGAACAGGAAAAAGAATATCTCGTTAACGAGGTGAAAGCTCTTGAGACGGAACTGGAAGCAATGAAAAAGCGTCTGGGCGAGCTTGACAAATAAACGTTTGCGAATATTCGCCAACAGGGCGCTTCATGCCGGAAGCGCCCTGTTTTTCTAATATACTTCCAGTTCCGTAATAAAGATAAATTTAGGGTCATAAATGACTTTTTCAAGGTGATGATCCGGAAAAGTCAGTCTTACGTATCTGGCTTTAACCGCTGGGAAACTTACGGTTTTACTTTCCGCTCTTTTCTGCTGAAAACCGGCGCTTCCGACTTTTTTGAAAGTTTTGCCGTTCGTACTTACTTCTATATTAACGGTTTTAGTCGAACCGAACGACGGTACTCCCAGTTTTACCTGTTCTATTTTTTCTATTTTTTCCAGATCGACGGTTACATGTTTCGGGAATTTATCGGTGTTTTTTGTCGCAAAGCAGCCGGCAGTGGTAACACCCCACGAACCGTTGGTCAGGCCGCTGTCCCAGCCCCACGGGTTTTTGTCGCTGCAAACGTAAGGTTTATTGAGAGCCAGATTGCTTTTTTCTTTTATGGTCCGAAACGGCAGTACCGGCAGGCCGGATCCGGAAACCAGGTTGGGAACGGCCAGGTTATGCCAGGCATATTCCGCGGAAAGCGGTTCTTTGACTTTTTTTGAACTCAGGACGATGGTTTTCCCCAGGATTTCGGCTTTTGCCGGGTGATATATTCCATCTTTACCGGCAATTGTGAATTCGGCGGGGGCTTTGCCGTCATTGGTTTTCAGATTGGTATTAAGGTATTCGAAACTGATAATAAGTTTGTCGCCGTCCGTTTTCAGGTCTTTGAAAACCGGACTTCTGAATTCGTTTATTTTCTTGCCGTAATTGTTGGTCAGGGCCAAAAGCGCCAGTCGTTTGCCGACTGGATATTTGCGGCGCGGATGAATATTCCGGACATTGCCGACGTCGCCGGGAAATACCAGGGCGGAGTTTTTTATTTGTTGAGCGGCCCGGTATTGCGCTTTCCATAAATCCGTCAACTTACTGGAACCATAATTATTATACGGCGCTATCTGGACGAAATAAAAAGGGAAATCGCCTTGCCTCCAGACTTTGCGCCAGCCGTTTATCAGCGCTTTCATTTTATAAAAATAACTTATGCCGTTGGCCATATTTGCCTCACCCTGATACCATATAACTCCCCGGATGGCAAAAGGAACCAGCGGGGCGATCATGCCGTTGTACAAACCCGTTGGTGCACGATGCGAACTGAGCTTGTGAACAGGAAACGGCTGCGCCGGACGGTCTATTTCCTTTTTGTCGGCAAGCTTTTTTTCCGCCTCCACTGCCCACTTTTTTATCTCCGGCAAGTCTTCCCGCAGTTTACCCAGAAAATCCTTGTTTTCCCTGGCTATTATATTGACGTAATTGCCCAATTGGCTGACCATCGCGAAGCCTGACGCTGAAGTCCATGGTTCGATGCGGGTTCCGCCCCAGGCGCTTTCTATCAGGCCTATCGGGACTTTCAGCTCCCTGCACAACTCAAGTCCAAAATAATAACCCACCGCTGAAAATCCCGCAACATTCTGTCTGGAGCATATCTGCCATTTCGCGTTAATGCCGCGTTGCGGGTAACCGGAAGTGGTACGGGGTATTTTGAACAGCCGGATTAGCGGATTGTCAGCCTTGGTAAGCATTTTTGAACCCTGTTTTGAGTGTAAAACCGGCCATTCCATATTTGATTGTCCGCTGCACAGCCAGACTTCGCCTACTAAAACATCCTTTATGACCGTTTTGCCGCCGGAATGGGTTATTGTCATGTCCGCCGGTTTGGCATCGGCTTCCATGGCTTTGAATTTCACCAGCCATTTTCCGTCTTTGTAAGCGGTCGCGGTAAGTTTCTGCCCTTTGAATTCGACGTTGACTTTTTCGCCGGGTTTTGTCCAACCCCAGACCTGGACAGGTTTTTGCCGCTGAAGAACCATATGGTCCGAGAATACGTCCGCAACTTTGAATTCATCGGCGAAGAGCGTGAAAGTTGAAATTGATAATGCGACGATTGACAACAAGTTTTTAATTAACATGATAAGTTCCAAGGGGTATAAGGGTTAAAGCTGTTTTTGCCGGCATTTTATTTTTTATTCGATGTTCGATGTTCATCTTTCTTTATTTCCCCAATAGAATTTCTTTAATGGGTTTGTTCAAGACGTTTTTCTGATTGGCGATCTGGCCAAGTTGTTTTTCCTGCGTTTTATTTTTGACAAATCTGAAAGCCCCCGTATTAAACCACTGCCTGATGCGGGGGGGACAAAACATTCCGATCATAAGAATGGCAAAAACGCTCAGATCGGTTAAGAAAATAGTGCCACGGCCGGAGTCGGGCATGGATGTCACTGCAAGTATCAGGATTGCGATGATAAGCAACGGAGCGACAAATATCTGGTCATGCCTGGGAATGATGAAATAACCGTTGAATATACGTCCCCAGAAGGAAATCGGCGAAGCCGTACCGGTCTTAAGAAGTACCATGCGAAGAACAATCGTAAAAATGGCAAAGAGCATAATAACGGCAACTAAAAGACCGGAACCGGCTTTGAAAGAACAGAAAAGGGAGAGACTTGCATGCAGCCACCAGACAAGTAAAACGCTGAACACAATTGTGTTCACAGCTTTATTTTTAATTCTGAATGGATTTTGTTTTTCCGAGGCTAAAACGCAATAAGGCCAGCCGCTCATTGGAAGTTTCATGCTTTGGAACGTCAGTACTTCATCCTGTTTGACCAGCCAGGATATCGTATTCCATGGGTAATCTTTCAAGACGTCGCGTAAGTATAAATAACACAGCACATAGCACGCTGTTAACGCCAGCAGCGCGTTTTGAATCGAGGGTTCCGGATAAAATGCCAGCGGAGCTATGATCAGAATAAGAATCCTTTTTCTCCAGTATTTGGTTGGGTCGATACCGAGTACAGTTGAGAATACTGCTGTAAATATATAGATATAAAGAAAAATCATAAGCGGGACAGCCGGGGATAACTTTTTGTCCAATTGGGTGAACAGACATAAAGCGCCCACGATGACAACGTCGGTAAGGTTGAGTTGAATTGGTCCTTTAGGCATTTGCATGCCATACCGCCACGGGGTCAGGGCCAGCCATTTGCCGTAAGCGCCGGCGGGATAAGGAAAAAATCCAAAAACTCGCCGAAAAGCGAAAAACGCGGCTCCGCCGCAAATCAAGACCATACGAATACCATGATAAGATTTGCCGGGATGATTCATTCCCATGTCCCAGAAATAAGAAACCCAGAAAATCAAGAGGAACAGTATGGATATCCATAGCGGTGGAAAATTTTTCAGGAAATAAGGACGCTTTCTCACAATGACCTCTCTTCCAAATATTTGCCTATATTACTGATCCGGTCGGGGTGGGCGAGTTTTTCCAAGGCTTCGGCCAGCGAAATACTGCCTCCGGCCTGCTGTTTTATAGCGGCGGGAGTATCATAGGCGATAATTTCGCCGTCGGCGAGAATCACGACTTTATCCGCCAGCGGTTCCACCAATTCGGGGACTGGCACCGCCATGACAATGGTTACGTCTTCGCGTTTCGCCAGCATTTTCAGGATTTTGCTCATTGCCAGTAGCGCCGCGGAGTCAAGGCCGCCGGAAAAAGGTTCATCAAGGACAAGTATAGGCGCTTCCGTAAGCAGGGCGGAACAGAGCCCGAGTTTTTTCTGCTGCCCGGTGGAATATGAGGCAATTGGACTGTCGGCTTTTTCTTTGAGGTCAAATACTTCTAGCAGGGTTTCGGCGTGTTTCATGGCGTCAAGGCTGTCAACACCATATAGTCTGGCCACGGAGAGGATAAATTCCTGTCCGGTAAGCAGCGGCGGTAGAAACGGAGTATCCGGCAGATAGACCATTTGTTTGCGGATGGCTTGTTCGGCTTCAATCGAACTCCGGCGGATTTTGCCGTCAACTTCGATTTCGCCCCTGATCGGGTACATGGCTCCGCCGATCAGTCCGAGCAGAGTGCTTTTGCCCATACCGTTGGGACCCATTATTACGACGAGTTTGCCGTGTTCGATTTCCAGAGATACATTTTTCAGGATCGGGCGTATTCCATAATGATGCCAGACGTTTCTTATACTGATTATACCGCGCATAAATAATCTCCTATTGAACTTAACCGGCTAAGCCGGAAATTTTAGTAGTCACGAGTGCGGCCTCGCACCGTGACCAGCAAAGTCTATATCCGCCTTTAATGTTCTCTGTGCCGGAGCAAGGCTGCTCTCGGCACTACTTAAAACCACTTTTTTATACTGTCAAAATAACAAATTACTTAAGACCAAGTTTACGCCTGATGCGGCTAATAACTCCGGTCAGGCAGAAGTCTGTGTCGCGGAGCAGGCTGCTCCGGCGACTACTTTAATTTTAAAAAATTTTCAGCTTCTTTTAACGTTGCAATAATTTGTACTTTGTCCTTCAAGTCGTCAGGAATGTTGGAGTCGGCATCAAAAAGCAGTAAAGAACCGACTCCGGCCCGCATTCCCGCTTCCATATCGCGGATATTATCGCCGATAAAAATACTTTTCGCCAAATCCAGAGCGAAATCCTTTTGCGCACGTAACAGCATTCCGGGATTCGGTTTCCTTCCCGGACAATCGCGGCGATAGGCTTCCATGGCGGCGTCAGGTAAATGCGGACAGGCGTAAAGCGCGGAAATCTCTATATTCCGTTCGGCGAATTTTTGCATCATCCATTTGGTCAGCTTTGCCAAGTCATTTTCTTTGTAATACCCCCTGGCGATCCCGGACTGGTTGGTGATTATGATTATCCGGAAATTACGTTCCGCCGCGGTTTTGCATAAAGCGAAAATTCCGTCAACGAATTCGACGTCCTCAACCCGGTAAAGGTAATTCTTTTCGGTATTGATCACGCCGTCCCGGTCGAGGAACAGGGCGCGCTTGCTGTCCTGAAATGAATTTTCCGGACATGAATCAGGGGTATATACCAGCATGTTTCCCTTCTGTAAAGATATTTTTTGCTGTTTGCATGTTCAATCTAGCACTATTTCGTGATTTTCCAAATATGGGTTTGACAAAAGTGTTTACAGCGTCCATAGTATAGTGTGGGGCTTCCGTTGAGTAAAGTCGGTTGCTTTGAAATCAGTCAGCAGTACGAGGTATGGTATATGGATCATGGCAAGCTGCCTGAAGAAATTCAGGGGAATTGGATTTGGGAAAAATCACTCATTAATATGCCGAATTCGTCTTTGCTTGCCCGCAAGGAATTTCTGTTGAACTGCAGCCACAGCATCGCTGATTTCTGGATAAGCGCCAACTGCTTGTATCAATTGTTCGTAAACGAACGCCTTGTCGGTTTCGGGCCGCGCGCCAATCATTCGAAATATTCCAATTACGTTGATGAATACGATTTGTCCTATTATCTTCAACAAGGCGCCAATGTTATTGCGGTAGTTGTTTCGCATACTTTGCCGACAAAATCGGCCCGTAACCTTAAAACACCCGGTTTCTGGTGTCAGCTTAATCTTGATCACAAACCTTTTTTATATACTGACAAGGATTGGGACGTATTTCCGGCGAATCATTTCATGAAGCCCTGCGCCCTGATGAGCGACAAGCACGGAATGACCGAATCCATTGACTGCGGAGCTTATCCCGCCGCCTGGATGAAAAGTCCGGTCGAGCTCGATTCAAGATGGGAAAAGCCTGATTATATAATTCCCGTAAAACGGCTCCGGGATAACCTTGAAATATGTCCCCTGACTCCGAACCCGATCGATGAAATTTATTTTTTCGAAAATATTTCCAAAGGTTCTTACGGCGTTAACTGCGCTATAACGCACGTAAATTTCAACGACCTCTTTTCCGATCCGGGAATTTACGCCGCGGTAACTTTTTTGTTCGCGGAGGCGGAGCATGAACTGGATTTGGAAGTGCTTGGGGACGCTCCTTATAAACTTTTCTGCAATAAACAGTTGATTAAATCCAAAGACAGCCGGCACGATAAACTTTTCAGCGGGGAAAAAAATACGATAACTTTAAATCTGAAAGCCGGTTGGAACCGGCTTCTGGTTTTGCAGGATGTCGAAACGCCGGGAAGCGGTGTGACTTTTGCTTTGCCGGAGGTGCCGGCGGATGCCATGAGGTTGTTTCAGGATACTATCGAGGATGCCGCCGACTGCTGGAATATTGCCGGGCCTTTGCGTATGCCCCTGAGCGAAGCTACAGCTTCGATTTCTTTTGAACGCCTGAATTCACAGTCTTATGAACCGACTCTGAAAAATGTTCTGGATATTTCGATTTACCTCAGGCATTGTGATTTTAAACCGGCCGGAGCGGGGAAAACGACGGCCGGGATTGGTGAAGGAGAGTATATCCTGTTTAAGACGCAGGAGCTCAAGTACGGTTTCCTGTCGCTGGAAATAAATGCTTCGCAGGATGATATCGTCGATATAAGCATCGGCCAGTACCTTGATCAAAACGATTTCCCTTTAAATGCTGACGGCATAAAAAATACCCATACGATACTCTGTCACCCCGGAATGAATAAGTTTATAAAATTCAAGCCGGAGGAAATTTGCTACGTAATGGTTTCCGTGCGCAGGGCGGCCGGTAAAGTCGAAGTGAACGACCTTATATTATCCGAGTTTTCCCGGATTCACCATAACCATACTTCCTTTGAGTGTTCCGACGAGGAACTAAATGAAATATGGCGGGTCGGCCGCAACGCTGTCCAGAGAGCGGCGTCATTTATCTGTCAGAACGAACCGAGTATCCTCAACACCTGTTGTCTCGGTGATTTTTATTTTCAGAGCTGTAATTTGATAGCTGTTTTCGGGGACTTTCACTTGTCTGAAGTATGGCTGCGTAATTTCGGTGAGGCGCAGTATGAAAACGGAAATATCCCGGCGATTTCATTCGGTGAAAAAGTATTTTCCCAGATATCGCATCTTTTCCTGTTTCCTACCTGGCTGCTGTTTCATTACCGGACAAGCGCCGACGACGCTTTTCTCCGTAAAATGGTTCAGCATCTGGATTTGATCTTTGAATTGTTCAAATCTCTGACCGATGAAAACACCGGGCTGTTCAAGGATGTCAATAAGCATTTTAAATCATCCTGCCGGCTGGATTCGTTTTCCGGCGGTGAAGGCGGCATAAGCACCGCCATAAATTCACTTTATTGCCGTTTCCTGCTTTCCGCCGGGGAAATATACCGGGCGCTGGAACGCCCGAAGGATCTGTTCAAATGTTTCAAACAAGCCTCGGTCATAAACCAGGAATTGAATGCCAGCAACTGGAACGTCGATAAACATCTTTTCTCTTCAAATGAGCTTGACAAGGAAAACTGTCATGATCTGTTCGCGAATTTCATAGCGGTTTATTCGGGGGTGGCGCCGAATTCTGAATTTGAAAATCTTTTCGAGGAATTTTTCAATCTGGACCTGCCCTTTGCGAAGAGTCCGGAACAAAGCGATCTGCCGTATTTTAACTTTTTATTTGCGGAAACCATGTTTGCATTGGGGCAGACGCAGTGGATGTTGGAATACCTGAAAGATTACTGGATGCGCCGCCTTGATAAAAAAAGTTCGGCCTGGCTTGTCCGGCCGGACGCGAAAGAAGTTGCGACTACGGATTTTTTCCGCGGCAATACGATTTCGCCCAATATATTTCTTTTGCGGGAGGTCGCCGGGGTAAGGGTTGCGGAGCCCGGATATACGACTATTTATTTTAAT
>Ga0172377_10001852_pt1 | contig 21555 bp, 22 predicted proteins | sample Pumphouse3metaG_FD_119749 | JGI IMG/M metagenome (GOLD analysis project Ga0172377, IMG submission 119749) | Leachate microbial communities from a municipal landfill in Southern Ontario, Canada - Pumphouse #3 metaG | ecosystem: Engineered > Solid waste > Landfill > Unclassified | place: Canada...
ACAAGTCACGTTATATTCGTCCATTAAACGCTGGGCGACCACTTCAAACTGCAAAATCCCGACCGCGCCCAGAATCAAATCGTTATTGTTTAACGGACGATACAGTTGGGTGGCGCCTTCTTCCGACAATTGGGTTAGTCCTTTTTGTAAGGCTTTCATTTTCATCGGGTCTTTTAAACGCGCACGGCGAAATAACTCTGGTGCAAAGTTAGGAATACCGGTGAACTTCAGTTCTTCGCCCTCTGTAAACGTATCGCCGATTTTAATGGTGCCATGGTTATGCAAACCGATAATATCCCCAGGATAGGCTTCTTCGGCTTGCTCCCGTTTATTGGCTAAAAAGGTAATCGCTTTTGACACGCGAACTTCTTTACCGATACGCACGTGTTTGAGTTTTTTACCCGCTTCATATTTGCCCGATACAATGCGCATAAACGCCACGCGGTCACGATGCGCCGGGTCCATGTTCGCTTGAATTTTAAATACAAATCCGGTCAATTTATCTTCCGCCGCATCAACGAAACGGGTTTCGGTTTCACGCCCTTTTGGCGGTGGCGCATATTGTTCAAAGCCGTCTAACAATTCTTGCAAACCAAAGTTATTCACCGCTGAACCGAAAAACACCGGCGTCAGTTTACCGGCCAAAAATGCGTCTAACTCAAATGGGTGACTCGCACCTTGTACCAGTTCAATTTCATCACGTAACTCTTGTGCTTGTCCGCCTAATAACTCGTCTAAACGCGGATTATCTAACCCTTGAATCAACTCCCCTTCATCGGCTCGTTGACGGTCGGCTTGCGCAAACAAGCGCACGGTATCGTTATAGATATGGTAAATACCTTTAAAACGTTTACCCATACCAATCGGCCAAGTCATCGGCGCGCATTTTATTTTTAGCACGTCTTCAACTTCATCCAACAACTCAATCGGCTCTTTACCTTCACGGTCGAGTTTATTGATAAACGTTAAAATCGGTGTATCACGCAACCGACACACTTCCATTAATTTAATGGTGCGGTCTTCTACGCCTTTTGCCACGTCGATAACCATTAACGCCGAATCCACCGCGGTTAATACACGATAGGTATCCTCAGAAAAGTCTTCGTGCCCCGGTGTATCTAACAGGTTAATCATCACGTCTTTATACGGAAATTGCATCACGGATGAAGCCACCGAAATACCGCGTTCTTGCTCCATTTTCATCCAGTCGGAGGTGGCGCCGCGATCGGTCTTACGACTTTTAACCGCACCGGCCAACTGAATCGCACCACCGTATAACAACAGTTTTTCGGTAACGGTGGTTTTACCCGCATCGGGATGCGAAATAATCGCAAAGGTACGACGACGATTTTTTTCTAAAATCAATGACATGCTATTTATAAATCCTGTTATCGCTGTTTATTAGTCTTGGCTTTTACGTTTGGCTTCGGCTTCTAAAAACGCGCGTTGTAATTCGGCTTCTTGTTCTTCAGTGCTTACCCCGACTTTTACTGCTGGCATTAAATCCTGTTTCGATACACCCAGCGTCAAAGCCACGCTGCTCGCGATATACACCGATGAATAAGTACCTACAACCACGCCAACCATTAACGCAGCGGCAAAGCCATGAATAATTTCGCCGCCCAAGAAAAACAACGCCACTAAAACGACTAAGGTCGTCAATGAAGTCATAATGGTACGTGACAACATTTCATTTAGAGCCAAATTCGTTAGCTCAACCGGAGTACCGTCGCGTACGGTGCGAAAAAGTTCACGTGCCCGGTCAAATACCACAATCGTATCGTTAATTGAATAACCGATAATCGCTAATAATGCGGCAATTACGGTTAAATCAAACTGCATTTGAGTCCAAGCAAATACACCCACCGTAATCACCACATCGTGAACCAAAGCGACAATCGCGCCTAATGAAAAACGGAATTCAAAACGTAGTGCAACATAAATCAAAATACCGATTAACGCATATAACACCGCTAATGCACCGTCATTGGTTAACTCTTCGCCGACTTGCGGACCAACAAACTCAACTCGACGTAAATTAATGGTTTCGGATGTCGCACTTTGCAACACTTCGACAACTTGATTGCTTAAAGTCGCGGAAGCCATGCCTTCGCGTGGCGCGATTCGAATCAACACATCTTGTGATGAACCAAAATGTTGTACTTGTGCTTCTGCATAACCTGCCTCAGTGAGTGTATTACGCACTTGAGCCAGATCAGCCGCACTTGGATACGACAACTCAATAATCGTACCGCCGGTAAAATCGACGCCGAGATTCAAACCCTTATACCAAAGCCCAACCAATGAACCGATGATTAACACCAACGATAACAACATCGCCGGTGTACGCATCGCCATAAAATTGATTTTGCCCATATCCGCCGTTGTAGCGGTTTGTGTTGTAGTATTTTGTGCCATGCCAGCCTCCTAAATAGACAGTTTTTCGACGCGTTTATTGCCATATAACCAATTGACTAACGCGCGCGTGCCTAAAATGGCGGTAAACATTGAAGTGATAATGCCGATGGCTAAGGTAATCGCAAACCCCTTAATCGACCCGGTTCCAAAACTAAACAACAACAAAGCCGCTAATAACGTGGTGATATTAGAGTCAGCAATCGTAATAAAGGCTTTTTCATAACCGGCATGAATCGCAGTTTGAATCGAACTATTTTTAAGCTCGTCTCGAATACGCTCAAAAATAAGTACGTTGGCATCTACCGCCATACCGACGGTTAATACAATGCCGGCAATCCCCGGCAACGTTAAGGTTGCCTGCATTAAAGACAATACCGCTACAATCAGCACAAGGTTGAGACTTAAGGCTAAGTTTGCAATCATGCCAAAGGTTTTATAACGCCATGCCATTAAAATCAGCACCAAAATAAAACCGACAATCACCGACATTAAACCTTGGTCAATATTGTCTTGCCCTAAACTTGGTCCAACGGTACGTTCTTCAATGATTTCCATCGGCGCAGCCAAGGCACCGGCGCGCAACAACAGCGCAAGATTTTGCGCTTCCTGCATATTATCCAAGCCAGTAATCTGGAAGCGATTAGCAAATTGATCTCGAATCACCGCCGCGTTAATGACATCACGGGTGACAATGCGTTTTTTTACTTCTTGACCGTTTTCGATCACCGTATCAACGCGGCTTTCAATAAACACCACCGCCATGCGATTACCCACGTTCTCTTTCGTCGTCGCCAGCATCCGACGGCCACCGGCGCTGTCGAGCGTGACACTCACCTGCGAAGACCCCGCTTGCGAATCAATGCCCGATTGCGCGTTTATCACGCTATCGCCACTGACAATTACACTACGCTGCAGTAAAATCGGTCGCCCATCGCGGAAGTAATACAGTTGTGATTGCCCCGGCGCAACACCCGTTCTGGCGGCACGTTCAGCATCACCACGTTCGTCCACCAAACGGAATTCTAAGGTCGCGGTTGCGCCAAGAATTTCTTTTGCACGCGCGGTATCTTGCACCCCGGGTAACTGCACCACAATGCGGCGTTCACCTTGTTGCTGAATCACCGGCTCGGCGACACCTAACTCGTTAATACGGTTACGCAAAGTGGTAATGTTTTGTTGCAAGGCAAATTTTTTCGTTTCCGCAATCACACTGGGTGCTAAACGTAACTCAACCACCGCTTGATTTAAGTACTCGGTGGAACGCACTTCTAAATCACGACCGTATTCATCGTTTAATTTAGCTTGTGCCGCATCACGCGACTCAGCATCACGAAAGCTAACACGCAATACATCTTGCTCATAGTCAACGCTTTGATAACGAATGCGCGCATCACGTAACAGATTACGAATTTCATCGTTATAACGGCGATACGCGCCCTCAACGGCGGCATCCATATCGACGTCCATTAAGAAATGGACCCCGCCGCGCAAGTCTAGCCCTAAATACATCGGCTGACCGCCAAGCGAACGTAACCAGTTAGGTGTCGCCGGGGCTAGATTGAGTGCCACCACTGCCTGACGGCCGAACAACTCACGCAGCGCATCATTGGCTTTTAACTGAGTTTCGACATCATTAAAACGCAATAAATAATTTTGTCCGTCAAAAGCTAAGCTTTTAGGGCCCACCCCTTGCGCTAATAAGGTTTGTTCGATGGAGGCGGTGGTTTGATTATCAAACTGACCGGGTTTTAAAGGTGAAATCTGGACAGCCGGATCGTCACCAAAAAGATTGGGCATAGCATAGGTTAGCCCTAGCACGACGACGACTATAAGAAGTAAATACTTCCAAGCCGGAAAACGATTTGAAATAACCTGACGTTGCGATTCAAACATACTTTGAGCCTTTTAACTGGGCATTCTTAAATAAGACTTAAAATGAAAAAGGGGCATTCGCCCCCCTTTAGATATGGCCAAACCTTAGTTTTGTTTATCGGTTTCGACCGGTTCAGCCGACTCCGGTTCTTCTTTTTTAGCCGGTTCGTTTCTAACATTACCTTTTAACGTGCCTTTTGGTAATAAACGCGCGATGTTTTGACGATCGACTTTTACCACGACATTCGGCGCGATTTCCAAATCACAAAAGGCTTCGTCTAAATCACGGATTTTGCCACCTATCCCGCCGTATGTAATGATTTCATCGCCTTTGCTAATCTCACTGACCAGCTTGCGATGTTCTTTTACTTTCTTTTGTTGCGGGCGAATTAATAAAAAATAGAAAATGACAAACAATAAAACTAATGGAATTAAACCTTCCCAACCGGCTCCGCCACTTGCTGCCGCACCTTCCGCCATTGCATCACTAATAAAAAAACTCATGGTTACGCCTCCTAAGATCAAAAAAATGTGTCGCGGTATTTTGGCACAAGCCGATTTAAAAATCAGCTTTTTTAAGCTTCGTTCACCACAGAGACACAAAGGCACGAAGCTTTTAAAGCCCTCTCCCTTTATGGGACAGGGCGAAATGGGCCGTTTAGTAAGTTAGATTAGCAACGCGTAATCCAACAATCCCAGCCACTTTTACCTATGTCGGATGACAACTAAATATCCGTTCTATACTTTAAAAACCTTGTGTCTCTGGGGTTCAAATCCTACAACGCCGGCACATCCAAGCCACGCGCGGCGTAAAACTCGGCGACAAACGCATCCAGTCGGTTTTCGCTAATCGCCGAGCGCAAACCACGCATCAATGTTTGATAATAATGCAGATTATGAATGGTGTTTAAGCGCGCGCCTTGAATTTCGCCGCACTTGTCCAAGTGATGCAAGTACGCGCGCGAATAATGCTTACAGGTGTAGCAATCGCATTGTTCATCAATCGGTAGCAAGCTGGTTTTATGCACCGCATTGCGAATTTTCACCACGCCGTTATGGGTAAACAAAAACCCGTTACGTGCATTACGCGTTGGAATGACACAATCAAACATATCAATCCCGCGTCGCACCGCTTCAACAATATCTTCCGGCTTGCCCACGCCCATTAAATAACGCGGTTTGTCTTTAGGCAATAACGGCTCAGTGGCATCCAACACCCGCGTCATGTCTTCTTTCGGCTCACCTACCGACAAGCCACCAATCGCATAACCGTCAAAGCCGATTTGCTGCAATTTTTCGGCGGATTCGCGGCGCAAATCCTCATACATGCCCCCCTGCACAATACCAAACAAGGCCGAAGGGTTATCGCCGTGCGCGTCTTTGGAACGCTGCGCCCAACGTAATGACAAACGCATCGACACATCGGCCTCTAAATGCGTCGCCGGATACGGCGTACATTCGTCAAAAATCATGACAATATCCGAGCCCAAATCACGCTGAATTTGCATGGATTCTTCCGGCCCCATAAAAATTTTAGAGCCATTCACCGGATTGGCGAAGGTCACGCCCTGTTCGGTAATCTTACGCATTTTACCCAGACTAAACACCTGAAACCCGCCGGAATCGGTCAAAATCGGCCCTTGCCACTGCATAAAACCATGCAAATCACCGTGCAATTTAATCACGTCCGTGCCCGGACGAATCGCCAAATGAAAGGTGTTACCTAAAATAATTTGCGCACCGGTCGCCTGCAGCTCTTCCGGTGTCATACCCTTGACCGAACCATAGGTTCCTACCGGCATAAACGCCGGGGTTTCGACCATGCCACGCGCAAATTTTAAACGCCCACGACGCGCGCGCCCATCTTGATTATCTAATTCAAATTCCATCTGTTTTTTTCCATTTTTAACCACTGAGGCACGAAAGCTTTAAAAGCCCTCTCCCTTAGAGAGAGGGTGAAAAAGTACTGTTAAAAACAAACCGCCCCTCCCGCTGGGAGGGGCGTTGCATAGTTCTGTGTACTCGTGCCACCGAAGTTCAAGACTTTTTAATCACCAACATCGCATCGCCATAACTAAAAAACCGATAGCGTTGTTCTACCGCATGGCGATACGCGGCCATCGTTTGCTCATACCCCGCCAACGCACTCACCAACATAATCAACGTTGACTCGGGCAAATGAAAATTAGTCAACAGCACATCCACCTGCTTAAATTCATAGCCGGGTGTAATAAAAATATCGGTATCACCGCTATAGGCGAGTAACTCGCCGGTTTTGGCAGCCGTCTCCAAACAGCGAACGCTGGTGGTGCCGACGGCAATGACGCGCCCACCTTTGGCTCGCGTTTGTTTAACCTGCTCTACCAGGCCTAGTTGTACTTCAATCCACTCGGCGTGCATGGTGTGTTCGCTAATATTATCGACCTGCACAGGTTTAAACGTGCCTGCACCGACATGCAAGGTGACGAATCCAAGATGCGCACCCTTGGCTTGAATCGCATCCAACATGGCTTGGTCAAAATGCAAGCCCGCCGTCGGTGCCGCTACCGCGCCGGGGCGGGCGGCATACACGGTTTGATAACGCTCTTTATCTTCCGCTTGATCAGCACGTTCAATATAGGGCGGCAAAGGCATATGACCATAGATTTCCAACCATTCAAGCGGCGTTTTCGCTGCATCAAAACGCACTTCAAACAACGCGCCTTGCCGCCCCAATACCTCGACCTCAAACGCCTGTTCAATCGTCAGCTTTGCGCCCGCTTTAGGCGACTTGCTGGCGCGAATATGACACACGGCGCGGTGCGTGTCCAAAATGCGCTCAATCAATAACTCGACCTTGCCGCCACTGCTTTTTTCACCAAACAACCGCGCCGGAATCACCCGCGTATTGTTAAACACCAATAAGTCATTTGGACAAATAAAATCAAGTAAATCAACAAACTGTTTATCTTGGGTCTGACCCTGCGCATCCAGTACCAATAGTCGGCTGGCACGGCGTTGTGCAGCGGGTTGTTGCGCAATCAACTCTTCGGGCAAGTGAAAATGAAAATCCTGACGTTTCAAAACGGTATCCATCGGCAAAAATAAGCCGCTTATTTTCGCTGATTTAGCCCCAAAGGTCACGCAACAATTTAGCAGGCCTGCTAAACGCGACTCAAACGTGAACATGTCGCTTTCAAAAACAAAAAAGCCGACCCCATCCTAAAATGGGTCGGCAAGACCAGAAAATCAAAACAAAAAACGCTTATAAGTTCAAAATGGTTCGTGTTAGTTCTTGCGAGGTTGAAATCACCTGCGCACTGGCTTGATAGGTACGTTGCGTCTGAATCATTTTCACTAACTCATTCGCCACATCCACGTTTGAATACTCCAGCGAGCCCGATTGAATGCCACCAACAATCCCTGTACCGGCAGCAGAAATCTGCACCGGACCCGAGCCAAACGATTCGGCATACATTTGTCCGCCTAGTTTTTCCAAGGCATTCAAATCGTTAAAGTTACCCAAAGCAAGCTGGGCAACAGCGATTGAACGCCCGTTTGAATAACGCGCTTCAATAATGCCTTCACTGTTTGTTGTTAAACCGACTAAATCGCCAATTTTATAACCGTTTTGCGTGACGCCGCGCATCAAGTTTTCCCCGGCAAACATCGTCATTTCACTAAAGTCCACATCAATACCCACGGTGGTCGCTTGTGGATTACCTAACGGGTCGTTGGCACCGATAATCGGATTATCAATGACCCATTGCATTTTAGGCTGCGCACCAACCGAGTTCCAATCGGCAAACACCAATGGCGTATTCGGGGTATCTTGACCTGTCGGCGTAGAGTTAGCACCGGCGGCTAAGGCGGCAATATTCGGCTCACGCACGTCAATCAACTTACCATTGGTATCAAAGCGTAATTCGTAGATAACGCCCGCATCCGCCGAAGCCGTTCCATCCGCTGGAATCGCTTCACGATGGCCGGAAGTAACCCATTGCTTGGTATCTTCATCGTAACGATCAACAGTATATTGCGCTAAATAACTGGTGTATTTCACCGGTGTCACCCCGGCAGGTGGCGCACCGGCCGGATCAAACGACACATAATTACCCGTGGCCGCATCAATCCCTACATCCGAGTTGGCCGCAATGACCACATCACGCATATAGAAACTCGAATTCATTCGATGCTCGCCACCCAAGCTATCATGTATCGGTTTAGGATAGGTAAAATCTGGGAAACCACCATATGCCTCCGCTTCCGGGTTGGTTAGTTTCTGAATATTTGGCAAGGTCGAAATGGTATCCGAAGCCGGTACCGTATTCCCGCCCACGGAGTTGTTAATCGTACCCGCATCCGGCGTAAACAGCTTGTCTTCATTGCGCAGAGTTTCGCCATCGAGGTTAATGTTATACGTCATCTGATCGGTCGCTTTTGGCGTTTTATTCAAGTCCGCCAAATTAATCGATTCTAACGCCGTATCAAATACTGGCTCTGTTTCGGTCGAAAGCGCCTGATTTAGGTTAAAGCCTAATAAGTTATTACCGGCTTGGTCGGTAATAAAACCGTCTTTATCGAGTTTAAACGAACCATTACGCGTATAAATATTGCTGTATTTTCCAGTCTTATCTTCCAAAATAAAGAAGCCTTCGCCATCAATCGCCATATCCAACTCACGCCCAGTAGAGCTAATTGTGCCTTGGTTAAAGTCTTGCGTGTAGGCTTCGACGCGCACACCGTTACCCGGCGATTTTTGCGCACCAGAAAACATATCGGCAAACTCGGCACGCGACGATTTAAAACCGACCGTTTGCGAGTTAGCCAAATTATTTGAAATCACCGACAAACCTTGCGATGCCGCATTAATCCCACTTAAAGCATTTAAATCGTAAGCAGACATGATCCTATCCCCTTTCTAAAAACTAGCCGATTTCACGTACGGCGTTCATATTGACACGTTCACCGGTTGCAAGCGTCAGCATCATCGAACCATCGCTATTGACCCCAACCGAGTTTACCGCCGTACCGATAATCGTTTTAATCGGCTTAATCTCACCTTCGGCATCATAACCGTAGGCCACTAAATTATACGTACCGCTGGCCGCTTCGCCACCTTCGGTATTTAAACCATCCCAATTCAACACACTGTCACCCTTAGGTAAATCGCCAGGCCAGCTCAACTCTCTTACTACGCCGGAGGCATTACTAATCACCAGCTTCACATCGGTCAAACCTTCATCAGTATTCAAACGGATTTGACTTTCAGTACCCGCTTGATGAGTGATTTTTTCACCCTCAGCAACCACGTTTTTACCAATCAAACTGGCCGCCTGCATGACTTGTAAATTCTGGAAACCCGCCGTCATTGCCATCACTGAGGCATTGAGCTGAGTGGTCGATTCAAGCTGACTCATCTGCGTTAAGTCACTGACAAAATTGGTCGGATCCATCGGTTTAGTTGGGTCTTGATTCATCATCTGCGTTGTTAGCAGCATCAAAAACTCTTTTTGCCCCATCTCATTTTTAGGCGCAAACGCACCCGCGTTTCCGGTTTGTTGCAGGCTTTCGCTATAACTGGTTGTATTCGGAACAGTACTCATCTCACTTACCCTCTACCTAACTGAATCGTGCGCAATAAAAGCTGTTTTGACGTATTCATCACCTCGACATTGGTTTCGTAGGTTTTCGATGCCGACATCATGTTTGCCATTTCTTCCACCACATTCACATTCGGACGAAAGATATAACCCTCTTCATTCGCCATCGGGTGATTGGGCAAATACTCCATTTTAAGTGGTGCCGGGCTCTCCACCACTTCTTTAATACGCACCCCACCTTTGGGCTCACCGGTGAGTTGATTCATAATGGTTTGAAACACCGGTTGTTTAGAACGATAAGTGGTTTCGGCATTGGAGCTAATACTGTCCACGTTGGCCATATTGGAAGCGACCGTATTTAAACGCACGGTTTGCACGTGCATCCCCGTACCGGAAATATCCATGATATTAAACAATGACATCATTATTCTCCTTTCAGCGCGCCGCTAATACTGCGAATGCGGCTGTCTATCCACTCCAATGTCGCTTGATATTGCAGCGCATTTTCGGTGAACTTCGCTTTTTCGATATGGGTTTCAACCGTGTTACCATCTAGCGCCGGTTGCGTTGGCATACGATAACGCAAATAGTCATCGGTGCTTAACTCGGCAAACCCTTCTAAATGGCGACTATTGGTACGAATCATATCAGGACGAAACCGACGATCTTCTGCGGCAGCCGCTTCATTAATCGCTTTACGAAAATCAACGTCGCGCGCCTTGTAATTAGGCGTATCTGCGTTCGCTAGGTTGTTCGCCAACACTTCAGCACGCTGCTTGCGAACCATAATCGCACGTTCGTGAATGCCAAAAATCGAATCTGACATGGTCAGCACTCCTTAATCCTTTGAATAACTTAAAGCAAAGGAAGTGCCAACTTTATTTGAAAGAAAAAACATCGCATCGGCCTAACGCCCATGAACGGACACCTCGAATTCATCGAGGTCAATTTCTGCGCGACTGACAGCGGTCTTATTCTAGGTATGATACGCCGCCCATAGTCATAGGTTGACTAAGCCACACAGCAACAAGGAAGACCGCTTGAAGTCCCAACTGAAGGGGACTTGGCCAACTTATAAATTAGACGAACACTCAAGGTGTCCAAATCAAAATAGCAGGCCTGCTACCTCACCACGAACGCACGACATCCCCCACCTCAACCCGGCCATTTTGCGCAACCAACTCTCCCACGGCAAACTTGGGCAATATACGCTTAATCCTCAAAAACCCGCTCGGCTGCTCATCCATCCCTAAATTACGTCCTTGAAAGCGGACAGGATTGCCGTTTCGCCGATAAACGGCAAGCTGATCCCCTACCCGAATCCCCGACTCCTCCGACAAAAACAGCACATATTCATTATTGCGTACATCAATTACCTCCGTTTCCAGTAATTCACAACGCATATGTTGATAAATATTATTCACCTGCTGGTTCAAAATCGTATTAAAAACTTGGCCAGTATGGGTGGCAAAAAACGCTGCTGTGCCAAACGGACGATCACGTCCGACCCGGGCATCGCCTCTTAGCTCCAAGCCCTCGCGCTGCTGCTTAACAATACGATGCTTATTTAAATCGACAACATACCAGTCCACTTCGATATAACGCCGATTCGGCTTCACCTCTAAATCATAAAAACGGCGCAAACCATCCATCACCTCACGATTTTCACTTTGTGCCGAAGCCGAACGAATCACACTCAGCAACATAAACTGCGCACCGGTTTGATCTTGTACCGGACGTAACACCTGCGGTGATAGATTAGGCGTCACTAACTGCCCGGGCATTAAACCCTGTACATAATCAATGACCTCTAAATTCACATAACCTTTATCACGCAAACGGCGAAAAAGTTCATGCTGATACCCTGTCAGCAAACCGGCTATATCTCGCACCTCATAAGCGTTCTCAACTAGCACAGGCGCCACCACAATACGATTTTGATAATGCGTACCAAAAAAAGGTCCACACACATTTGGATCCTCCGTCAAACAGACATTCAGCTCAACCTCGTATTGCTTGGCCTCTTCATCGACATATTCATCCATAATGGCAAAACGACTGACACGGGTATGACTGCTAAAACGACTACTCGACTGGGTGAGGGCAAAGTTTTCCGTATCTTGACGCGAACTAATCGCCAAATTGCGTTGCATACTCGCCGTTTCCAACGCATTACGAATCGCCATCTGACGCGCAAATGCACGCTCAACACCCTCAATCGAAGCCATTCCCTTAGCCACCACGCACTGCGATAATACGCTGGTCGGATAACACACTAAGCCGAGCATAAACATCATTCCCAGCCAACCCAGTCTTATCATGCCGCCTATCCTTTATTATTTCGCACCCGATACAAACTCAATGCGCTTAACAATCTCATTAGCTAACTCTTCAGAATGCCATTTCGACAAAAACTTATTTGCACCGACTTTTTCAGTCAACTTATCATTAAAACCACCGCTTAACGACGAATTTAAAATCACAAACAAATCCTTTAAACGCTCATCCTTACGAATACTAGTAGTCAGCGTATACCCATCCATCTCAGGCATTTCAATATCCGAAATCACCATCAGCACCCGCTTTGACACCGGTGGCGACACGCCTTGCTCCGCTTCATCGGCCCAACGCTTGAGCAAATCCAACGCCTTTTTACCATTATTTACAATCGCATGATTAATCCCCAAACGATCCAACGTCGCCTTTAATTGAGTACGCGCCACCGTTGAATCATCTGCGCCCAAAATAAAATACCCCTGCCCCTTGGTTTTAGAGATATTATGCTCAACAAAATCCTCCGACATGGTATCAGGCATACCCGAAACTTCGGCCAACACCTTTTCCACATCCACAATTTCCACAATCGTGCCTTGAGCGCGCGTAATACCGGTTAAATAATTCACGTGCTGTAACGAATCCGGCGGTGGCAAAATATCCTCCCAACGCAGGTGGATAATACGATCCACGTCCTCCACCAAAAACCCTTGCACCGAACTATTAAACTCGGTCACAATCGTCAACGAATCACGCAACTTATCACGCGGTATCGGTGGCAAATCTAAAGCTTGCGCCAAATCAATCATCGGCATGGTTTGCCCGCGAATATCCGCCACCCCGACCACGCGCGAATCCGACTTAGGCACCGGCGAAATGTCAGGTGTACGAATCACTTCACGAACCTTAAACACATTAATACCAAACAACTGCTTGCCCTTGATATTAAACAATAACAACTCCATCCGGTTCATCCCCGCAAGCGAGGTTCGCTGATCAACACTTTTTAGAAAACTCGACATCTCAACGCCACCTTATATTACAATGTTGGTTATCTTTGCTTGACTCACCACCCCATGAGGACGGTCAAATTACCTTCTATTTTACGCCATGTACAAACTAAACAGCGCCGCCAAAATACTGCAACACTTCGCGCTTATAGCCGCCGGATTCGTTCTATTTGCAGGCCTGCTACCCAGCGCATTCAGCCAAGCTAACCAGCCATTAAACGCCATTCATCAACAGGTATTTGACCATGTAAAGCAAAACCTAGACCAACAACTGCGCGAGCCAGTGATAAATGTTCGCCCGCTGCCCGACACCCTGCAACTTCCCTACTGCCCACATCCCCTAGACATTAGTCAACGCGAAACGCAACAACGCGTCGGCCGCCTCACTGTCAGTGTAGCCTGTCCACAACCAAGCTGGCGTGTATTTATCAGCGTAGAAGTCGATGGCAAACTACCCGCCGTGATTAGCGCTAAAGGAATACTGCGTCAGGCCGTTATTATGCCTGATGATGTTGAACTCACATTACTACCAGCCAACCAACTCCGCCGCGGCACCTTAACCAATATCGACGAAGTTATTGGTAAGCGCGCGAAACGTGCTATTGGCCCCAATCGTATGATTACCGTGCAAATGCTCGACATACCCTACTGGGTAAACGAACGTGAAGAAGTCACCCTTATCACACGCGTGGCGGGATTAGAAATCAAAACCACCGGCACCGCCATGGAGAACGGCATTCATCAAGACATGATAGAAGTCAGAAATAATAACTCTAAAATTATCGTAAAAGGCATAGTTATTGCTCCAAACACAGTATGGGTGCCATAAAGCAAAAAAAACAACAATATGACGTACAAAATGACTAAAGTTTTAGAAACCTCGGCCGCTAAAATAATTAGAAAGGTTAAATTTACTGCTAAAATAGCGTAAAAATAAGGAATATCATCATGGACATCAAAAATGTACAAAGTACACTTCTGAATTCTCGATTGAATGATACGTCTCGTTATGCGGAAAAAAACACAGCACAACAGACTACAAGTGAAAGTCAAAACAGACCGCAAGCAGATCGCGTAACCTTGACCAGCACTTCATCACAAATTCGTGAATTAGAAAAACGTGCATCAAATGCCACACCAGACAACGAATCACGTATTGCGGAGCTAAAACGCTCAATTAGTGAAGGCTCATATAAAGTGAACGCCAATAGCGTGGCGGAAAAATTACTTAATATGGAAAAAATGTTTGCAAGAGTGTAGCCCAAAATCATGTCACACAAGGATGCACAACCTCTTTTGCAACAACTAGACGATGCTTTATCGCACTTTGAGCAACTGCTCTACGATGAAGCATCCGCTCTCAAGCAACCAGAACCTCAGCAGCTTATCGACCTTTCGCAACAAAAAAGCGAACTAAGTCAAAGCTTAGAACGACTGACTGAGCGTTTGCAAACCGAATTTGGTTTAGAAATCAACCGCACCAACGAACCCGCCATCAGCGCAGCATTGCAACAGAAAATACACACCTGCAACCAACTCAATCAACGCAACGGGCTAGTGATTCAAACACTCCTCAGCACCAATGCACAACTCATGAATCTCCTAGTGAGTAACTTATCCCCCAGCCTCTATAATGCCACTGGCAGCCGCACTAAAACAGAACCGCAACCTTCTACGCTGGCGAAAGCCTGAGCTATTGATTGCCCGATAGCCTATCGGTTACACTAGCCTATCGTTTTTTAAGGGTTTAAATCATGTCAAAAGAGCAACGCTCGTTTTTCAGAATAGATGTCATGCTTCCTTGCAGCTACCGCATTCTCAGTCAAGAAGACGCGGCCAGTAAGCCCTTGCCAAGCAACCCCGACGCCAGCTATATTGAAAAATACTTTATGGATAACCTCGGTGAACTTGACGAACAAATCACACAACTCATCGGCCAAATTAATAGCCGTAGCAGTGTTTTAGCCAGCGTTTTGTCCGCCATGAACAGCAAAATCAACTTTTTATTGCAAACGATTGATGAAGATCAATTAACGCACAGCATTCCACAACGCATGGTCAACCTCAGTGCTGGTGGCATCGCCTTTGAACTGCACGAACCGGTGAAAAATAGCGACAAAGTAGACCTCCTACTTAAGCCACTGCGGGATGAGTCACCTATTTTAGTGCGCTGCAAGATTGTCAAAATTGTGCCAAAAGACAATGTAAATATCGTTGCGATGGAGTTTGAAGAAATTAGCGAAGACGATCGCCGCAAGATTGTGTATTTTATACAAACTAAAGAAATTGAAATGGCGAATAGACGCCGTGCAGAGGAAGGGCGCTAACCGCCCCTCGCATTTTATTGCGCGTGCTGCTGCTTTAATTGCACCAACTCAGCACGCACAGCCTCCAATTCCATCGCTAACGCCACCTGCTGACTGACATCTTTCTGAATACCGATATAATAAGTTAATTGCTCAACCTCATCATAAAATGGCGTTACGCTTAACTCATTCCAAAAAACCGACCCATCTTTACGATAGTTTTTTAGAATCGTTCTCACCGGTTGCTGACCATCAATCGCTTGACGAATCAAACCTACTGCTGTTTGATCTGTATCGTCCCCCTGTAAGAAACGACAATCTTGGTACAAAATATCATCCGACTGATAACCAGTCAAACGCTCGAATGCCGGATTGACGTATACCAAAATCGTATCATCGCCCTCTTTTTCAGCCACTACAATACCATCTTGCGCTGACTCTACTAACTGCAACAATAACTCATTTCGCAAAGTAAACTTTTTCATGCCGGTTTCCATAAGCCAAGAAGGATCCATTTTACCAAGTCGTAAAAATAAAAAAACCCGCCGAAGCGGGTTTTTAAACAGATTCCTAAACAGATTAACGTTTTGAGAACTGTGGACGACGACGTGCTTTGCGTAAACCGACTTTTTTACGCTCAACACGACGTGCATCACGAGTTAATAAGCCGCGTTCACGTAACGCTGAACGGTTACCTTCTTCGTACACAACCAACGCGCGTGCGATACCGTGACGAATAGCACCAGCTTGACCGGTTGTACCACCACCAACAACGGTGATAAAAGCATCAAACTTACCAGCTGACTGGGTGGCTTCTAACGGCTGATTAATTACCATCAAATCAGTTTCACGGGCGAAATACTGGTTAATTTCACGACCATTTACTAACATTTTGCCTGAACCGGCACGCAAGAAAACACGTGCGACTGAGCTTTTACGACGACCTGTTCCGTAGTATTGTTCTGTTGCCATGAGATTCCCCTTACAACGCTAGAGTTTGTGGTTGTTGCGCCACATGCGGGTGCTCAGCACCGGCATAGACCTTCAATTTTCTGTACATATCACGGCCTAACGGACCACGAGGTAACATCCCTTTAATCGCCAACTCAAGCACACGCTCAGGCTTGGTTTCCATCATTTTTTCAAATGAGGCTGATTTTAGGTTACCTACATAACCGGTATAACGGTGATACATTTTGCTTTGACGTTTATTACCAGTTACACCGATTTTCTCAGCATTAACAATAATAATATAGTCACCACAATCAACGTGCGGGGTAAATTCAGGCTTATGCTTACCACGTAAACGCGCCGCGACTTCTGCCGCAAGACGACCTAAGGTTTGACCTTCTGCATCAACAACGTACCAGTCGCGTTTTACTTCGGCCGGCTTTGCTACAAATGTTCCCATTTCCAACATCCTAATTTTTATAAATATAATCCTAAAACCAGTGACTTGCGCCACTTCCTTACTGTTTAACGGGCAATAAGAGGGGGAAGGATTAACAAGACAAAAGATTGTAGCGGATAGCGAATCACAAATCAATGAATGCGCGCTTTATTTTTTACGGCCTTCGCTAGCTAAACCCTTCTCTATCGAAACAATGAAGCCCGTCTTTGATCTTTTTAGCCATATCATTGAGTCGTTCAAGCATGGCTTCGTTTAAACTCTCTGATTTTTTTAAGCACTCGCTTTATAATACGCCGCATGAAATTACATAACACACAACAAACTGTAGACTACGCGTCTATTCCGATGCAGTCGGTCGGCCCACTCAAATTAATTGGCGATGTCGAAGCGGACGCATTAATGGTGCCTTTGGCCACCTATGAGTCACCGCTTTGGCCTTCGGTTGCACGCGGTGCCCGCACCTGTGCTCATGCAGGTGGCATACGAGTGACGCTGATTGATGAGCGCATGACGCGCTCGATTTTATTACAAGCGCCCAGTGCCGACATCGCGCGCAACGCTTGGCAATCACTGCGGACAAGACAAGCCGAAATGCAACAAGAAATTGCTAAAACCAGTCGCTTTGCGCAACTGCTCGACTGTCATGTGCAAATTATCGGCAACTTAGTGTATCTACGTCTTGAATTTTCTACCGCAGACGCATCGGGACACAATATGGCCACGCAAGCCGCCGACACACTTTTCCCCTGGATATTGGCCCACTACCCCGACCTAAGCTATGTCAGTATTTCAGCCAACTTTTGCACCGACAAAAAAGTATCCGCCGTGAACGGCATTCTCGGTCGGGGCAAAAACGTGGTGTGCGAAGTGGTCATTCCAGCCAAATTGTGCCAACGTTTTTTAAAAACAACCCCACAAGCTTTGGTCGATTTACACATAAAAAAAGACCTGATCGGTTCGATTGTATCCGGTGGTTTACGCACCGCGAATGCACACGTCGCCAATATGCTGCTCGCATTCTACCTAGCGACTGGACAAGATGCGGCAAATATTGTTGAAGGCTCTCAAGCTATCAACCACGCTGAAGTCTTGGCAAATGGCGATCTTTATTTCTCAACCAGTCTGCCGAATTTGATTGTCGGCAGTGTTGGCAACGGCAAGGGATTAGATTTTGTATTACATAATCTACAACAGCTTGGCTGCACCGACCCACATGCCGAACCTGGGGCCAATGCGCGCCGATTGGCCTGCATCGCCGCGGCTACCGCACTATGCGGTGAACTCTCGCTATTAGCGGCGCAAACCAACCCGGGTGAATTAATGGCCGCGCACGTCAAATTGGAACGCGCTCACCGTGACTAAATCAACCGATATTACACAACGCAAACAAGACCACATTGACGCTCTACTACATGACGATGACGTAGAGCGTGGTCAATCCGAATTTGATCAAATTCGACTGAGCCATCGCGCGTTACCGGAACTCGACTTCGCTACACTGCGCAGTGAAGTCGAGTTTTTAAATCACCAACTCGACTTCCCACTGCTGATTTCATCGATGACCGGGGGCGCAGCGCAAAACCTCCATCAAATCAACCAACGCCTTGCCATGGCCGCAGAAACAACCGGGGTCGCACTTGCAGTCGGTTCGCAACGTGCGATGCTCATCGACCCTGAGGCACGCAAAAGCTTTGATCTTCGACGCTACGCCCCCAGCATCCCGCTGCTGGCAAATTTCGGCGCCGTGCAATTAAACAACGGTTTCGGTATTGATCACGCGCGTCGTGCGGTTGAAATTTTACAAGCCGATGCCCTTATTTTGCATCTCAACCCTTTGCAAGAATTGATTCAACCGGAAGGGGATCGTAATTTTGCAGGCCTGGCAGATAAAATCCATCAACTCCAACAGCAGATCGCGCTACCGATTATTCTAAAAGAAGTCGGCTGTGGTTTATCGCCACAGGATATTGAACTGGGGCTACAAGCTGGTGTTCGTTACTTTGATTTAGCCGGACGTGGCGGCACATCTTGGAGCCGCATCGAAGCTCATCGCGCGCGCAACCCGCTGGGCATGACTTTTCAAGACTGGGGATTAACTACCCTTGAAGCCTTAGCGCTTGCGCGCCCTTATCAATCGCAGGCCTGCTTTATCGCCAGTGGCGGTGTACGTAATGGCATCGATATGGTGAAATCGGTTATAATGGGCGGCTACGTATGTGGGGTAGCCGCCCCGCTCTTGCGCCCCGCGCTGCATTCGGTCGAGGCGGTAACCGAAAAAATTAAGGCGTTTAAACAAGAATTTCAACTGGCGCAGTTCTTACTCGGTGCGCCGAATATCGACACGCTCTTTTTAAATGATGCGCTGATTATGCGCCCTAACAGCGGAACGAACTCAACCCTATGAAAGTTGGCATAGATCTAATCCACTTCGCTACCTCAGATTTCTATCTTGGGTTGGATGTCTTCGCAACCGAAAAAAATCAGGATTTTGATAAATACCTTATCGGTATTGGCCAAGAGAAAATGTCCATCGCCCCACCGGATGAAGATATTGTCACCCTTTCAGCGAAAGCCGCCGAGCCGATTTTAGCGCAAATGAACCGTCAAATGATTAGTGCGGTATTTTTTGCCACCGAATCGGGCGTTGACCAATCCAAATCAGCTGGCGCCTTTGTTCATAGCTTATTAGCCCTGCCAAATCGTTGCCGAGTGATTGAACTCAAGCACGCCTGCTATGCCGGAGCGGCAGCGTTACAAATGGCCGTAAATGCGGTTAAAGCCAACCCAAACGAACAGATTTTAGTCATCGCCGCCGATATCGCTCGCTACGATTTAGACACCTCAGGCGAAGCGACACAGGGTTGTGGAGCCGTCGCTATGTTGATTAAAGCCGACCCTCGCATCGTTGCCATCGAACCCGGTTCGGGCTACCACACTGAGGATGTCATGGATTTTTGGCGTCCCAACCACCGCGAAACCGCGCTCGTAGACGGTAAATATTCGACCAAAGTCTATCTCAATAGCTTAAAAGCCGCATGGCAGCACTTTACCGAAGTCAGCGGACGTAGTTTTGAAGATATTCAACAATTTTGTTATCACATCCCTTTTACCAAAATGGCGGAAAAAGCCCACAGACAACTGGTTAAACTGGCACAAGTTGAGCAGGACGAATCGGTAACACTGGCGCAAATCGCGCCTAGCCAACAATACAATCGTGTAGTCGGCAACAGCTACAGCGCCTCCTTGTTTGTCGGCTTCTGTTCCTTGCTAGATCACCAATCACACCTAGACAATCAACGCGTTGGTTTTTTTAGCTACGGTTCAGGCTGTGTGGCAGAATTTTTTACCGGCATCATCCAAACCGGTTATCAAGCCGTACTCATGACCGCTAGCCATCTGCAACAAATTCGTGAACGCACGCCACTGACTTACGCGCAATATCTTGAGCTATATCACGGTAGCGCACTCACCCAAGCCGACGTTACGCTGCCGGTTTACCATAGCGGACCTTATCGCTTAGTGGGTATCCACGAACACAAGCGGCACTACGCCAAAACCTCATGAAAACCTTATGCCGCGCACCCGCCAAACTGATTCTCAGCGGCGAACACGCGGTACTCTACGGCTGCCCTGCACTCAGTTTAGCCATCGATTTACCCACTGAATGCGACATCACTTTTCAGCCACAAAGCCCGATGCAGATTACGCTAAACCTAACCGACTATGCCTTGACGCATCACTGGTCAGCTGAACAATGGATTGCGCGCGCACTGGATATTGAGGCACGTTACCTAGCCTTTAGCCAAGACCAATTACCGATTGAACAAGTGTGCCTAAACCCGCTCGATTTGGTGATTCTTACCCTATGGCACTTTCACCAACTGCGCCCACTACAAAAAGGCCATTGGCATATTAGCATTCAATCACAAGCCTGGTCGGGTCGCGGCATGGGCAGTTCCGCCGCCGTCATTACCAGCCTGCTCAAATCGCTATTTTTTATTCACCAAATTGAACACAACGCCCAGCTTCTGAGCTTGGCAAAAACCATTGAATCACGCCAACATGGTCAATCCAGCGGATTGGATCCATTGACGCTGATCGAAGGCGGTTTAATCTATTATCGCCCCGGTGAATCACCCCAACACCTGACACCACATTATTACCAAGCTTGGCTAATTGATACCGGCGCACCGTTGAGCCGCACTGGCGAATGCGTCAGCCATGTTCGGCGCCACTTTCAACACCAGCATGAACTATGGCGCGAATTTGAACAGTGCACACAACGCATGTATCAAGCTTGGATAACTCAACAAAGCGCACAGTTAAAGCAAGCGATTGCAGACAACCAACAACTGCTTAGTCAAATTGGCGTCGTCCCCCACAGCGTCCAAGACAAACTAACCCAACTTAACAGCCAAGCCAAAGGTGTGAGCAAAGTGTGCGGTGCTGGCAGCTTAGTCGGCGAGCATGCTGGTGTTGCGATTGGGCTGTTTGAGCAAGACCCCTCCCCCTTTTGCCAACAATGGCAGTGGCGTTGTCAACGGATTCATGCCGCGCCAAAAGGAGTCGAATGTGTCGTACGCTAGTTTAAACACCTTTACCAGCGCCGCCTGCGCCAATGTGATGCTAATGGGCGAACACAGCGTTGTACACGGCTATCCGGCGCTTGTCGCAACCCTGCC